>Ga0207665_10001074_pt1 | contig 18382 bp, 24 predicted proteins | sample LARL112metaG_FD_184351 | JGI IMG/M metagenome (GOLD analysis project Ga0207665, IMG submission 184351) | Corn, switchgrass and miscanthus rhizosphere microbial communities from Kellogg Biological Station, Michigan, USA - LAR L11-2 metaG... | ecosystem: Host-associated > Plants > Roots >...
GGCCGCGCCGCTCGAGCTCCGCCAGCAGCCCGAGCTCGCCAAGCTCGCCGAGCGTAGTCACGCCGCTGAAATGCGCGCCCGCCCGTCGAGCGTTTCCGGATCGAGCGCCGCGAGCGCGTCGTAGAGCCGCGCGTGGAAGGTGCCGGGGCCCTCGGCTCCCGCGGCCGCGTCCTCTGCGGCAACTCCGAGCGCGGCGAGCGCATCCGCGGCGGCTTCGAGCGGCTCCTGCGCCTTGGCGGCGAGGAAGCAGCCGGTGAGCGCCGAGGAGATGCAGCCCGTGCCGGTCACGGCGGCGAGCAACGGGTGGCCGTTGGCGACCGCGAGCACCTGCTCTCCGTCGGAGACGTGGTCGACCGGCCCTGTGACCGAGGCGACGAGCCCGAGCTGCCGCCCGGCCTCCCGCGCGAGCTCGGCGGGCTCGAGCCCGCTCGCGATCGACTCGACGCCGCGTACCTCGGCGTCGGCGCCGACGAGCGTCGCCACCTCGCCCGCGTTGCCGCGCAGCACGGTCACCTCGACCTCGTCGAGGATCCGCCGCGCGGTGTCGGTGCGGTACTCCGTCGCTCCGGCGCCTACCGGGTCGAGCACGACCGGGATCCCCCGCCCGCTCGCGGCGCGGCCTGCGATCAGCATCGCCTCGATCCAGTGCTCCGAGAGCGTGCCGATGTTGAGCACGAGCGCAGACGCGAGCCCGACCATCTCCTCGACCTCCTCCGGCGCGTGCGCCATCACCGGCAACGCGCCGATCGCGAGCGTCGCGTTCGCCGTCTCGTTCATGACGACGTAGTTCGTGATCTGGTGGACGAGCGGCTTCTGCTCGCGCAGCTCGCGCAGCGTCGTTCCCGGATAGACACTCATTGCGCCGCGACCCCCAGGACGTCGACCGGCCCGTCGCCGGCCCCGATCTCGACGAGCCCCTGCGCGACCGCGCGCGAGGCTGCCGCCGCGGCGCCCCGCGCCGCCTCGAGTAGCGAGAGCCCGCGGGCAAGCAACGCGGCAAGCGTTGCGGAGTGGGTGCAGCCCGCGCCGTGCGTGGCCGCGACGTCACTTCGCTCGAACGGGATCTCGTGGTGCTCCCTGCCGTCGAAGAGGTGGTCGGCGGGCCGTTCGGCGTGGCCGCCGGTGACGAGAGCGGCGGGCGCTCCGAGCCCGACGAGCGCCTCGGCCAGCGCCTCCGGCCCCGCGTCGGAGCCGGTGAGCTCACGCGCCTCTATGACGTTCGGCGTCACGACCGTCGCGAGCGGAAGCAGACGGTGGAGGAGTGATGCAACGGCGTCGTCCTCCAGCAGCCGCGCACCGGAGCTCGCGACCATGACCGGGTCGACGACGAGGGGCAGCGGGTGCTCCTCGATCCAGTCGGCGACCGCGTCGATGATCGCGCGGGAGAAGAGCATTCCCGTCTTCGCGGCGTCGATCCCGATGTCCTCGGCGACCGCGTCGAGCTGTGCCCGCACGAACCAGGGCGGCACCTCGTAGACGGATGCCACCTCGCGCGTGTTCTGCGCGGTGAGCGCGACGATCGCCGACGTGCCATGAACACCCGCCGCAGCGAATGCCTTCAGGTCGGCCTGGATCCCGGCTCCTCCTCCGGAGTCCGACCCCGCAATCGTGATGCAGCGTGCAACCAACGCTCTCCCTTCGCCGGCATGACCCGGATCAGGTTCGACGGGTGTGATCTCAGCCCCCGCTTGGGGCACCCCGGTACGGCGAGGCTAGCATCGCTGCATGGCCGGAGCGCGCTACGACGGCATCGCGGACTGGTACGACGCGGAGTTCCAGCCGGCCCCGCTCGAGGGCGAGACCTGGACGACGCTGGTCGCGCTGCTCGACGACTCGCCGGGCACGCTGCTCGACGTCGGCTGCGGCACCGGCGGCTACGCGTCCGGGCTCGCCGGGCGCGGCTGGGACGTGACGGGCGTCGATGCCTCGGAGGACATGCTGCGGCGGGCCCGGGCGAAGGGGATGCAAGCGGTGTTGGCCGACGCGGCCGCGCTCCCGTTCGACGACGCCTCGTTCGATGCCGCCGTCTCGATCTTCACGCACACCGACGTGGACGACTTCGGCGCCCTGGTGCGGGAGGTCGCGCGCGTGCTGCGTCCGGGCGCGCCGTTCGTCTACATCGGCGTCCATCCCTGCTTCGTCGGTCCACATGCGGTCTACGACCCCGACGGCGGCGTCCCCGAGCTCCACTCCGGGTGGTACCGCTCGACCGGCCGCTACGACGAGGCGCCCGGCATCTGGCGCGGTGCCGGCGTGCGGATCAGGGTCGGAGCGAGCCACTTGCCACTCGGGCTGTTCCTGCAGACGTTCCTCGACGCCGGCCTGAGGCTCGAGCGCGTCGAGGAGCCCGTCGAGCGCGAGTACCCGTTCGGCCTCGGGTTCCGCTGGCGTCGGTGAAGCGGCTTCCGCCGGCCCTCGCTACGACCGCGACGCCGCGGATCATCGACCTGCTCGGCGAAGGCCCGGGCCGCTTGCTGGAGCTCGGCTTCGCGGGGATCCACGCCGCGCCCCTCGAGCTCGCGGGTTGGGAGGTGGTCGTCGTCGAGCCGGATCCCGCGTTCCGGGACCGCGCCGAAGCGCGTGCCGGGACGGTGGTCGAGAGACCAGAGGGCCGGTTCGACGCGGTCGTGGCTGCCGCCGGTATGGACCTGACCGGTATCGACGCGGCGAGGGTGCTCGTCGTCGAGCCGGATGGATCCGTGCGGGAACGTCGTTAGGAGCCGCATGGAGTTCCGTGTAGTGCTGACCGTGCCGGACTTCGACGAGGCGGTCGCCTTCTACCGCGACACGCTCGGACTCGAGCAGCTCGCGGACTGGAGCGGTGACGACGGCCGCGTGATCCTGCTGGACGGAGGCCGCGCGACAATCGAGCTGTTCGACGAGCACCAGGCGGAGAGCGTCGACCGGATCGAGGCGGGACAACGCGTTTCAGGCCCCGTGCGCCTCGCAGTCGAGGTGACCGACCTCGACGGAGCAGTCCAGCGGCTCGTGGCAGCGGGAGCGGAGGCGGTCGCCGAGCCAGTCGTCCCACCGTGGGGCGGCCGCAACGCGCGCCTCCTAACGCCGGACGGGTTGCAGCTGACACTGTTCAGCGAGGGCTAGCCCGCTTCAATGGTGGGGTGACGACCACCGCCTTCTGGGACGACCTCCTCGTGGGGGACGAGCTCGCGCACCTGGCGACCGAGCCTGCGCGCGAGGCGCGAACCGCGCCGCTTCCCGAGCAGCTCCAGCCGGCGCTGAGCGAGGCACTCGCGCGCCGTGGCATCGAAGAGCTCTACGCGCACCAGGCCGAGGCCTACGCCGCGGCGCGAACCGGCGGCAACGTCATCGTCACCACCGGCACCGCCTCGGGCAAGACGCTCGCCTTCAACCTCCCGGTGCTCGACGCGCTCTCCGCCGACCGGCACGCACGCGCCCTCTACCTCTATCCAACGAAGGCGCTCTCACAGGACCAGGCGCGCTCGCTCGCAGAGCTCGGCGTCCCCGGCCTCCGCGCAGCAATCTACGACGGCGACACGCCGACCGAGCGGAGGCGGCAGATCCGCGGCTGGGCGAACCTCGTGCTCACGAACCCGGACATGCTCCATGTCGGCGTCCTGCCGCGCCACGACCTGTGGGGGGACTTCCTCCACAACCTCCGCTTCGTCGTCGTCGACGAGGCGCACGTCTACCGCGGCGTCTTCGGCTCGCACGTGGGGAACGTCCTGCGGCGCCTCCGCCGGCTTGCCCGGATCTACGGCGCCGAGCCGCAGTTCCTCCTTGCGTCGGCGACGATCGCGAACCCCGGCGAGCTGGCGCGGGCCCTCACGGGCGAGGACGCGACGACTGTCGAGGACGACGCGGCGCCACGCGCCGAGCGGACGGTCGCCCTCTGGAATCCGCCGCTCCTCGACGCCGAGCTCGGGCTACGGGCGAGCGCGCTCGGCGAGGCGTCGCGGCTGCTCGCGGCGCTGGCAGGACGTGGGCTCCGGACGATCTGCTTCGCCAAGAGCCGCAAGTCGGCCGAGCTGATCCACCGTTTCGCCTGCGACCGGCTCGACTCGGCGACGGCAGCGCGACTCGCCCCGTACCGCGCCGGCTACACGCCGCAGCAGCGGCGCGAGCTCGAGCGGCGGCTCGTCGAGGGCGAGCTGCTCGGCGTGACGTCCACCGACGCGCTCGAGCTCGGAATCGACATCGGCGATCTCGACTGCGCCATCTCGGTCGGCTTCCCCGGCACCGTGGCGAGCCTTCGCCAGCAGTGGGGACGCGCGGGCCGCCGCGGCCACGGCCTGGCGATCCTCGTCGCCTCGGAGGACGCGCTCGATCAGTACTTCATGCGCGAGCCGCCGGCGCTACTCGAGCGGCGGGTGGAGGCGGCGATCCTCGATCACGCCAACCCGCGCGTTCTCGACGGGCACGTCGCGGCGGCGGCGTTCGAGGCGCCGGTCGACGAGACCGACACCGCGACGCTCGGCCCAGAGGCTCTCGAGCGCGCCCCGCACGTGCCCGAGCTGCGCCATACGCCGCGCGGCTGGGTCTGGGCCGGCAAGGACGCGCCCGCCCCGCGCATCCCGCTCCGCTCCACGTCGCCGGACGCATTCCTCGTCGTCGACGCGTCGACGGGCGACGTCCTCGGCCTCGCCGAGCGGGAGCGCGCCTACTCCACCGTTCACGAGGGCGCGGTCTACCTCCACCTCGGCCGGCAATACGTCGTGCGCGAGCTCGACCTCCACGCCCGCCGGGCGCTGGTGGAGCCGTTCGACGGCGACTGGTACACGCAGGCGAAGAAGGAGACGACGACGGCGATCGAGGAGCCGCTGCGCGTCGAGCGCCGACTCGGGCTCGAGCTCTCGTTCGGCCGCGCCTCGGTGACCGAGCAGGTGGTCGCGTACCAGAAGAAAGCGATCGCGGACGGCTCGACGCTCGACACCGTCCCGCTCGACCTGCCGCCGACGACGTTCGACACCGAGGCGGTCTGGTTTGTGCCGCGGCCGCACCAGCTCGAGGGGCTGGAGGCGATGCCACTCCTCCTCTCGTCCCTCCACGCGGCCGAGCACTCGCTCATCGCGCTCCTGCCGCTGTGGGCCATGTGCGACCGCTGGGACATCGGCGGCCTTTCGACGAACCACCACCTCGACACCGGCGCGCCGACCGTCTTCGTCTACGACGGCCACGCCGGCGGGGTCGGGATCGCCCAGCGCGGCTTTGCGCAGTTCGAGGGCTGGGTCGCCGACACCGTAAGGCTCCTCGAGGGCTGCCCCTGCGAGCGCGGATGCCCCTCTTGCGTCCAGAGCCCCAAGTGCGGCAACCTCAACGAGTTCCTCGACAAGGCCGGTGCGCTGACGTTGCTCACGAGGATGTCGAATTCGGGCTAGCCCGTTCGTCGTACGGTTGTCAACGATCCCCGAAGGAGGGACCCCATGCAGTACATGCTCTTGATCTACAACTCGGGCGACTGGCAGGACCTCAGCCCCGAGCAGCAGCAGGAGATCGGGGGCGCGTACTTCGCGTTCACCGAGGAGCTCCAGGCAGCCGGCAAGATGGTTGCGGGCGACGCGCTCCAGCCCACCTCGACGGCGACATCGGTACGGGTTCGCGACGGCGAGACCCTGACCACCGACGGACCGTTTGCCGAGACAAAAGAGGTGCTCGGCGGCTACTACCTGATCGACGTCGAGTCGCTCGACGAGGCACTCGCCTGGGCCGCCAAGATCCCCGGGGCCGCGTACGGCACGATCGAGGTGCGCCCCGTGGTCACCGACTACGAGACGGTCGCATAGAGGAGCTCGCCCGCACATACCGCGACGAGCGGGCCCGCTCGATCGCGATCCTCGGCCGCGTCCTCGGCGACCTCGATCTCGCCGAGGACGCGGTGCAGGACGCGTTCGTCCGGGCGGCGGAGCGGTGGCCTCGCGACGGAATCCCGCGCAATCCCGGTGCCTGGATCGTCGCGACCGCCCGCAACCGAGCGATCGACCGGATCCGGCGCGACCAGACGCTCGTGCGCAAGACGGAGCTGCTCGCCCGCGCGGCGGAGCTCCCCGACGACGAGGAGACGACCATTCCCGACGAGCGGCTCGAGCTGATCTTCGCGTGCTGCCACCCGGCGCTCGGCGCAGAGGCCCAGGTCGCCCTGACGCTGAGCCTCGTGGGCGGCCTGACCACGCGCGAGATCGCCCGCGCCTTCCTCGTCCCCGAGCCGACTCTCGCCCAGCGGCTCGTCCGCGCGAAGCGGAAGATTCGGGACGCGGGCATCCCGCTGCGCGTGCCGCCCGAGCACCTCATGCCGGAGCGGCTGCGGGTCGTGCTCGCCACGATCTACCTCGTCTTCAACGCCGGCTACGGGCCGCCGGTGCGGCGCGACCTGTGCGGCGAGGCCATCCGGCTCGCGGCTGTGCTCGCGACGCTCATGCCGGACGAGGCCGAGGCGCACGGGCTGCACGCACTGCTGCTCCTGCAGGACGCACGGCGTGACGCCCGTGTCTCGGGAGACGGCGAGCTCGTCCTGCTCGCCGACCAGGATCGAGCGCTCTGGGACTCGAGCGACATCGAGCAGGGTCGCCGCGCGCTCGAGCGGGCTCTCGCACTGCGAATGCCCGGGCCCAACCAGCTGCAGGCGGCCATCGCGTCCCTCCACTTCGAGGAGGAGACGGACTGGCCGCAGATCGCCCTGCTTTACGGACGCCTTGCGGAACTGGCTCCCTCGCCGGTCGTGGAGCTCAACCGCGCGGTCGCCGTGGCAATGGCCGAGGGGCCGGCGGCCGGGCTCGAGCTGCTCGACCGGATCGCAGGCCTCGACGACTACTACCTCTACCACTCGGCCCGAGCCGACCTGCTGCGCCGGCTCGGACAGCCGTCCTCCACCGAGTACGAGCGCGCGTTCGCCCTCGCTCCGAGCGAGGTCGAGCGCGCCTTCCTACGCCGTCGCCAGAACCTGCTTGCGCCGGAGCCGTAGGAGCGACACGGCCTGTGAGGTCGGGCGGAACGGGTCGTACACGGTGGTTCCGTCCTCGATCGAGACCGCGGCGACCGGAACGCCGTCGAGGTCGGCGACGAGCCAGTCCCCGTCCTGCAGCGGCCGCTCGCTCAACGCCGCCAGGCGCTCGAGCTCCTCGCGGCAGGCGCTCAGCCGCAGCTGGATCGCCGTCCGCACCGCCTGCGACGGATGGAGGGAAGCCGCCCGCACCCGGCGGTAGCGCTCCGCCTCGCGGCGGAAGCCGACAACCCGGTCGAGGGCGATCAAACGACTGATTTCCGGATGCATGACGCCTCCTTCTTCTCTCGTCGTGCTACGCTAACCACTGTCAGCAGAATACCAGTTACGTAACCTCTGACGCAAGGACAATGGTTACTGATTTACATACGCAGCTGGACCTCGTGCGCGACTACGTCAACACGCTCGATCTCGAGACCGGCATCGACCGGATCTCGTCGCCCGGCGAGCTGGCGCTGTGGTTTTCGGAGCAAGGTCTTGTCCACGATCTTGTCGAGCCGACCGACGACGAGCTGACCGACGCCGTGGCGGTGCGGGAGGCAATCCGGGAGTTGCTCCTGGCGAACAACGGAATCGAGGCCGACGCCGCGGCGGCTTCGAAGACACTCGAGGACGCCGGCCGCGAAGCGCAGCTCACGGTCCGGTTCGAGAACGGCCGCCCGCTGCTCGCGCCCGAGGGCGATGGCACCCGCGCCGCGATCGGGCGCGTCGTCGCTGCGGTCGCGGAGCTCGCGCCGACCGACGAATGGAAGCGGCTGAAGGGCTGCCGCGACGAGAACTGCCGGGTCGCGTTCTACGACAAGTCGCGCAACCGCTCACGCGCGTGGTGCTCGATGGAAGTCTGCGGCAACCGCGAGAAGGCGCGCAGCTTCCGGGCACGTCACGCTGTGGCTTAGGCCGAGAGCGCGAGGTCGTCGGGCCCGGCCGACGGCAGCGACGGCGGATTGCTCTCGAGGAACCGGTAGATGAAGAGCGCGAATGCGCTCGCTCCGCAGGTCGCCGGGATGAAGAAGACGATGTTGAGAAGGAGCACGTGGGTCACATCAACTCCTTGGCCGCGCAGCCGCGAGCGCAAACTCGACAGCCTCCTCGGGTGTCGCCGCCCGGTGCGTCCCTTCGACCTCCCACCCCGGCTCGAGGACGACGACCGGCCGCTCGAGCGTGAGCGCGAAGCCGATCTCGGCGAGCGTGCCGAAGCGCCCGCCCACGGCGATCACGGCGTCTCCCGAGGCGACGACGGCGAGGTTGCGGGCGTGCCCGATCCCGCTGATCACAACGTGGTCGAGCCACGGGTTGGCGCCGGCGCGCGTCTCGCCGGGGAGGATCCCGATCGTCGTCCCGCCCGCACCCTTGGCGCCTCGGGAGGCTGCGGCCATCACCTCGCCGAGCCCGCCGGTCACGACCGTCGCGCCCCGTTCCGCGAGCAGACGCCCGACCGCCTCGGCCCGCTCCTCGTGCTCGGCGCCGCTGCCGACGACCGAAACTTGAACCGCCATGCCGTCACGGATGCTAAGACACGCCCGTGGCAGAGGAACGAGTTGTCCTCGCCGTCGACGTCGGCGGCTCGCATGTCAAGGCGCTGACGTCGAAGGAGAGCGAGCGGCGTCGGTTCAAGTCCGGGCCGGAGCTGACCGCGGAGCAGATGGTGGCCGGAGTTCTGAAGGCGGTCGACGGCTGGTCGTGGGACGTCGCCTCGGTGGGAATCCCGACCCCGGTCCGCGGGGGCAAGGTGGTAGCCGAGCCCATCAACCTCGGCGAGGGCTGGGTCGGGTTCGACTTCGAAGGGGCGCTCGGCAAGCCGACGAAGGTCATCAACGACGCGACGATGCAGGCGGTCGGCAGCTATGAGGGAGGCCGCATGCTCTTTCTCGGCCTCGGCACCGGACTCGGCTCGACGATGATCACGGACGGAGTCATCGAGCCGCTGGAGCTGGGCCACCTCCCGTTCCGCAAGAAGACGTTCGAGGACTACGTGAGCGAGCACGCGCTCGAGAAGTACGGCAAGAAGAAGTGGACGGAAGCCGTGTTCGAGACGGTCCAGCAGCTCGCCGCCGCGATGGAGCCGGACTACGTCGTGCTCGGGGGCGGGGGCGCCGAAGAGCTCGACGAGCTACCGCCGGGCTGCCGGCTCGGCGACAACCAGAACGCGTTCCTTGGCGGTTTCCGCCTGTGGGATCCCGACTGGCTGCAGCACCTCGGGACTCCTTCGCAAACCTAGGCGCCACACACGCCGCCGACTGGGCTGCTCGGCTACGGAAGCGGAGTCACGGAGCTGATTCAGGAGCTCCTGCTCTCTGAGCGCCGCCGAGACACGCTCGGCGTGGTCGTACGCTCAGGCGCGGACGGTGATGTAGGACGCAAGCGGCATCGACCCAGGGTACGCGCGAGAGGCGCCTCTAGACCGCGACCTCGAGCCGCGGATTGTCCCGGAAGCGCCGACCGAACTTGGCAGAGGGCCGCCCGTCCGTGAGGACGACGTCGGCGGTGAAGTCGTTCGCGCCGCGGATCAGCGACGAGCCGACGCCGTATGCGTCGACCGCCACCCCGTGCTCCTCGAAGGCGCGGATCTTCTCCACCGTGAAGCCACCCGAGGCGACGATCCTTACGTGGCCGAAGCCGGCGGAGTCGAGGGCGTCCCGCACCTTGCGAACAAGATGCTCGTTCACTCCGGTCGGCTTGAAGTCCCCCAGCTCCTCCCAGAGCGACCTGTCGACGAGTGTCTCGGCCGTGTCGAGCCGGATACCCCAGAGCCGCTCGCCGAGCGCCTCCGCGGCCTCGAGCGCCGTTCGCACGGAGTCGTTCTCGAAGTCGACGAGGACGGTCACAGACATCTCCGGCGGCGCCCACTCCGCGAACTTCCTTGCCGCGAGCACCGTGTCGCCGTCGTACGCGGCGATCAGCGAGTGCGGCACGGTGCCGATCCCGCGGCCGCCCCACCACGACGCCTGCGCGTCGCTCGTGACGCCGATCTCGCGGCCTGTGACCTGTCCCGCGACGTACGCGGCATAGCCGTCGCCCGCCTGGACGCGCTGGTGATCGTGGCGCGCCGGCATGAAGATGATCGGCTTGCCGTTCGCCGCCTCGAGCACGCGCACGACGTTCGTCGTGATCAGCGTCCGCCGCGCGAGGGCGCCGAGGTAGACGGTCTCGAGGTGCGCGAACGTCGTGTAGTCGCCCTCGATCGTCAGCACGGTCTCCCACGGCTCGATCCGGTCGCCGTCGTGAAGGGCCCGGATCGTCAGCCCGTCCGGCTCGTCGGCACAGAGCCGGAGGATGGCGATCGCCTCGTCCATTCCGCCGAGCCACGCATGGTTCTTCTGGAAGACCTGCATGACGACATTCGGGTGCCGGCCGTCCGCGAGGAGCGTCGCTCTGGCGTGGTTGAAGTAGGCGTCCGTGTACCAGCCGGCGCGGAGCTTTTCCACGGGGAGGTCGAAGACCTCGGGTGAGAGGCGCTGTCTACGCGGCGAGCTCATGCTCGAGCTTGAGGCACGCGGCCAGCGCGGCCTCGGCCACCTCGAGCTGCGCCGCCGTCGGCTCGGCGGTCGAGAACCGGTGCTGGAGCTCGTGGCCCGGCTTCGAGAGCGCCTGGGCGAGCGGATGCGATGGGTGCCGCGTCATCCAGCCGAAGAGTTCTGTCGCGGCGGCGATCGCACCGAGCTGGGCAACCGCCTGCGCCTGGCGCCGCCGGTGCTCGGGCGCCAGGGCAGCGAGGGAGTTGCCGACCGCCGAGGTGACCACGAGCGGCCCGACGAGATGTCCTCCGCAGCGCTCGTGCTCCTTCGTGGCGCGCTTCCCGTGCTCGTAGGTGCCGATCGAGATGTGCTCGGCGCCGTGATACGCGGCGAGCTCGCCGGAGCGCAGCGTCAGCACCGCCGGCGTGATGGACACGACCGCGGAGAGAAGCTCCCGCACAAACGGGCTCAGCTTCGACTCGCGCAGACCGCGAACGAACGTCGCCGCGGCAAGCATCGAGACGACGGTGCGGGGATTCTCCATGGGCAGCTCGGCCGCGGGCAGCTTCACCTTCAGCTGCGGAAGCAGCGCGAGCGCCTCGGCCAGCCGGAGGGGGCCGCGCAGGAAGGGGCTGTTCACCCGCGTCGCGCGGAACCGCTTCTTCGCCGACGCAACCTCGATCCGCCCCTCCTCGTTGCGGATCGCGCACGCCCACGCGTTGGGCCCGTGCACGAGCACCCCGTTCGGGAGCGCCATGCCGCCGAGCCGGACCTTCTCCTTGTGCTTCTTGCCCATCGCGTCTTAGCGTAGTGGCGCTAGCCCAGTACAGCGCGGGCGGCGTGTCGCAGCCAGCGCACGCCGAGCTCGAGATCCGAGACGGGGATCCGCTCGTCCGCGGAGTGCACGAGCGAGGCGGCGACCTCGGGTGGCAACTCTCCGGTCGCAGGGAAGAAGCCGTAGGCGACCGTGCCGAACGACTCGCGCAGCCAGTGGCTGTCGGTAAAGCCGGGGCAGGTGAGCGGCGCGGCCCGGGCGCCCGGCTCCGCCTCGGCGACGAACTCCTCGAGCGCCCTCCAGAGCGGGGTATCGAGCTGCGAGCGCGTGCCTCCGCGCGCCTCGATCCACTCCAGCTCGTAGTCCACGTCGCCGCCGAGCACGGCGCGGATCAACGGCTCGACGTGTTCCGGATGCTGACCCGGCAGCAGCCGGCAGTCGACCTCGAGCTCACAGACCGCCGGGATGACGTTCCGCTTGACCGAGGCGGAGACGATCGTCGGGGAGAAAGTGGCAGTGAGCAGCGCCTCGACGCCGTCGGCGGCCGCTGGAGAAACCGCTCGTGTCCGCTCGACCGCCTCGTTTGCCGGCGGAACCTCGCCGAGGACGACGCGGAGGAAGGCCTCCACCTCGGGCTGGAGCTGCGGCTCCGGCCGGAACGCAGCGAGCCGCTCGATCAGGCGCGCGGCCTTGACGAGCGCGTTGTCGGCGATGCCGGGCATCGAGGCATGGCCCGAGCGGCCGAGCACGCGCAGGCGGAACGGTGCGGTCATCTTCTCTGCGACGGTCGCCTCGTAGATGGGCGTGCCGTCCACGAGCTCGATCCGTTCGCCGCCGCCCTCGTTGATCGCGTAGTCGCAGCGAACCGCGTCCGGATGCTCCTCGCAGAGCCACTCGAGACCGAAGCCGTCCCCCACCTCCTCGTCGGCGCACGCCGCGAAGATCAGGTCGCCGCTCGGCTCGAAGCCCTCGCGCGCGAGCGAGGCGATCGCGACGGCGTTCGCAGCGACCTGGCTCTTCATGTCCAAAGCGCCGCGGCCCCAGACCATTCCGTCGCGCAGCTCGCCGGAGAACGGCGGCACCGACCACTCGGCCGGGTCAGCGAGGACGACGTCCGTGTGGCAGAGGAGGAGGAGCGACGGGCCGCCGCCTCCCGGGATGCGCGCGACGAGGTTCGCCCGTTCCGGCGTCTTGGCGATCAGCTCGCAGCCGACGCCGCTCTCTGCCAGGTAGTCGCGCAGCAGCTCCGCGGCCGCCGTCTCGTTGCCCGGCGGGTTCGTGGTGTCGACGCGGATGAGACGCTGGAGGAGGTCGGTGACCTCCTCGCGCAGGGAGGGCTCGCTCACCGGCGCGTCCCCAGCACAAGGACGTACTCGCGCTCGAAGACTCCCGGCTCGAGAAACTCGCGGTAGACCCGCTCGGCGTGATCGCGGGCTGCGGCGTCGGCAGCCGCGAGCCACGACCGCAGCGGCGGCATCGAAGTCGAGACGAACTCCCAGAGAGCGTCGCCCGACTCGGCCTCGACGCGCCAGGTCCCTGTCTGGTACTCGAGCTCGAAGGCGTCACCAAGCAGCTGCCGTGCGTGTTCCTCTTGCGACCACTCGCGGGCGTCGGCCTCGGGCGAGAGCGTGCGGCCGGCCTTCTCGTGCAGGTCCGACCAGGCGTCCTGCTGCCAGGCCGTGAACGCGAGGCGCCCGGCGGGCCGGCAGACGCGCGCGAGCTCGTTCGCAGCGCGGTCGTGGTCGGGCGCGAAGACCATGCCGAAGGTAGACGCGACGCTGTCGAACTCGGCGTCAGCGTACGGAAGCTCCTGGGCGTCCCCCTCGTCGAAGCGGGTCACGAGTCCGGCATCGGCCGCGGCCCGGCGTGCCTTCTCGATCTGGTCCGCGGAGATGTCGATGCCGACGACGTCGGCGCCGGTGCGGGCCGCCCGCAGCGCAACACCGCCCGTACCGCAGCCAACGTCGAGCAGACGGACTCCAGGGCCGGGCGCAAGCGCGGCGACGATGCGGTCGTGGATCGGCGCGAAGGTCTCGGCGAGCCGCTCGTAGCTCGCGCCACTCCAGGTCTCGGAGGCTGACCCCGTCACGCGGCGGAGCATACTGAGGTCGTGGGAGACCTCTTCTCCGACGCCGCCGACCGTCGTAGCGGCGAGGTAGCGCCGCTCGCGCAGCGGCTGCGGCCGACCGGCCTCGCCGACTTCGTGGGCCAGAAGCACGTGCTCGAAGAGGGGTCGGCGCTGCGACGCGCGATCGAGGAAGACCGCGTCCACTCCTCGATCTTCTACGGGCCGCCGGGCAGCGGGAAGACGACGCTGGCGCGAATCGTCGCCGCGTCGACCGGCGCCGCCTTCGAGGAGCTGTCGGCCGTGTCGGCGACAGTGAAGGACGTACGCGAGGTGCTCGCACGGGCCCGGGAGCGGCTCGGCACGAGCGGCCGGCGGACGATCCTCTTCCTCGACGAGATTCACCGCTTCAACAAGGCCCAGCAGGACGCGTTGCTCCCGGGCGTCGAGTCCGGGCTCGTGACGCTGATCGGGGCGACGACCGAGAACCCGTACTACGAGGTCAACTCCGCGCTCATCTCACGAACGCAGGTCTACGAGCTCGAGCCCCTCTCCGACGAAGAGCTTGCGGAGATCGTCCGCCGCGGCGCGGCCGAGCTCGGCGTCGAGCTGGGCGACGAGATCGCCGCGCTCGTGGCGCGCCGCTCCGGCGGGGACGCACGCACGGCGCTCAACATCCTCGAGCTCGCTGCGGAGACGGCGAAGGCGGAGGGCTCGCCGCTGACCGAGGCTCACGTCGAGGACGCGGCGCGCAAGCCACCCCTCGTCTACGACAAGGCCGGCGATGCCCACTACAACTTCACGTCCGCCTTCATCAAGTCGATGCGCGGTGGCGACGCCGACGCGTCCGTCTACTACCTCGCCGCGATGCTCGAGGGGGGCGAGGACGCACGGTTCGTCGCGCGCCGGATGATCGTGCTCGCCTCCGAGGACATCGGCAACGCCGACCCGCGCGCGCTGCTCGTCGCGGTCGCCGCTGCGCAGGCGGTCGAGCACGTCGGCCTTCCCGAGGCGCGGCTCAACCTGGCGCAGGCGGCGATCTACCTCGCGCGGGCGCCGAAGTCGAACGCGAGCTACATGGCGCTGAACCGGGCGACCGCCGACGTGCAGGAGCGGGGCGCGGCGCGGCCGCCGAAGGCGCTGCGCGACGGCTCCTGGTATGGCCGGCGGCTCGGCCACGGCGAGGGCTACGTCTACCCGCACGACGACCCGAGCGGCTTCGAGACGAGCTACCTCCCGGAGGAGCTCGAGGGCCGCCGCTACTACGAGCCCTCCGGCTCGGGCGAGGAGAGCCCCGAAGCCGAGGCTCATGGCCCTTCCGGCCATCAGCCGGGGGTATGACCCCGGTTTGGGCTCTTCAGGCCGCCAAAGCCGCTTGGAATGCGGCCTCGGCGTCCTGTCCCCGAACAGCGAAAAGCACGTATTCGAGCGACCGCGGCTCGAAGGCCTGCGCCTCTCCGACCATGATCCGAGCGCACTCGTCGAGCGGGAAGCCGCCGACTCCCGTCCCGAACGCCGGCAGCGCGAGCGAGCGGCAGCCGAGCTCGTCGGCAACGTCGAGGCAGGAGCGGGTCGTTCTGCGCACGAGCTCCGCGTTCGTGCGTAGGTCCTGGCCCATCACCGCGCCGTGGACGACGTAGCGAGCATGGAGCCGGCCGGCGGCGGTAGCGACGGCGGTCCCGAGCTCGATCGGCCCTTGCGCCATCGCTTCGTGCTCGATCTCGTCGCCGCCGGCCCGCTTCAGCGCGCCCGCGACGCCCGCCCCCATCCAGAGGTGGTCGTTCGCGGCGTTGGCGATCGCGTCGGCCTCCACCTCGGCGATATCGCCCTCGCGGACTTCGAGCTCCATGGGTCAGAGGATGCGCGCGCCGAGCGCGGAAGCGACGAGCTCGACGGCGAGCTCGCCGGTTGCGTTCTCACGGTCGAGGATCGGGTTGACCTCGACCACGTCCAGCGAGTCGAGCAGGCCCGACTCCGCGACGGTCTCCATCACGAGATGCGCCTCTCGATAGGAGAGCCCTCCTTTGACCGGCGTTCCGACTCCGGGCGCCTGGTCGGGATCGACGACGTCCATGTCGAACGAGACATGTAGGAAGGCGGCACCCGCGGCGTGGGCGAGCGCCTCACGCATGCACGGCTCGACCCCGATCCGGTCGATCTCGCTCATCGTGAAGACCTTCGCGCCGAGCGTCTGCAGAAGTTCCCGTTCGCCGTCGTCCAGCGAGCGGACACCGACGAGCGCGACCTTGCCCGGCACAACAGCCGGAACCGGCCAGCCGTCACGCCGGAACGCGTCGCCAGCGCGGCCGAGCGCAGCAGCAAGCACCATCCCGTGGACGTTCCCGCTCGGCGACGTCTCCGGTGTGTTGAGGTCGCCGTGCGCGTCGATCCAGACGACCCCGCCGGGGCCGCCTCGAGCCTGGGCCATCCCCACGAGCGACCCGAGCGCGACGGAATGGTCGCCGCCGAGAACGAGGGGGAACGCACCGCGGCCGTCGACTTCGGCGACGAGCCGGGCGAGCCGGTCGCAGAGATCGAGGATCTGGGAGAGATAGCGGGCGTGCTCGTCGCCCATCTCCGTGGTCTCGACCACGGGCGAGATCACGTTGCCGGCGTCGGTGACTTGCACGCCGAGCTTGTCGGCCAGCTGCTGCTCGAGCTCCGCGTACCGGATCGCGGACGGCCCCATGTCGACTCCGCGCCGGCCGGCGCCGAGGTCGAGCGGCGCGCCGATCACGGCGACCTCGCGGGGAGCTGCGTCGACGGTCACGGGGCGCAGGCTAACGCCCCCATCCGCCGCCGCGCCCGGGCTACACTGACCGCCGCCCAGCCGCGGCGAGGTAGCTCAGCTGGTAGAGCACTCGGCTGAAAACCGGGGTGTCGCCGGTTCGAGTCCGGCCCTCGCCATCTTCTTCATCGCCGTTTTCAGTCGTCGCCCCAGTCGAACTCAGGCAACGGCCGCTCCCGGGTCGCGTCCCAGGACGAGTCGGGGTCGAGCCAGTGCTCGGGTCCAGCCACGACCGTCTCCGATTCGTCCTTCGGCGGAGTGCCGCCCTCGACCTGCTCGCGGTAGAGGTCGAGCGGCATCCGGTGCTCGAGTCTCCGGTTCCGCTCGCAGAGCGCGAGATGATCCGAAATCACACGGTCGAAGGACTCTTCGCTCACCCAAAACCAGCGTGCCAAGGCAGGCGGACAGACCTCGTTCCGTCTGGCCCGAACGCGACACTGACGACATGTGCTGTCTCCTACTGGCGCTTTTCGCGTTCGGGCCGCGCCTCGTGCTGGTGTTCGAATGGATCTTCGGGCATCGCATCCAAACGGTCTTCGCCCACTGGTGGTGGCCGCTCCTCGGCCTGATCTTCCTGCCGTGGACGACGCTGGCGTACACGATCGTCTGGAGCGTAGGCGGAGTGCACGGCGCGAACTGGCTCGCCGTCGCCCTCGGCGCATTCCTCGATCTGCTCTCCTATTCGGGCCGACGGGCACAGCAGCTGTACGGGCAGCGAGGCGTCGCCTAGAACGTCGAGGCCCCCGACGGCGCGGACGCCTTCGGGGGCCTCAGGTCGTTCGGACCGGTGCGACCGTGTCGCGGACGACCGTTGCCCTGACCTTAACCCTTCTTCGCCCGAAACGCCGTCGCCGGCTCGGCCGAAAACTCCGCAAATTCCGTGAACCCTCGCGGGCCGAGCTCCTCCCGCAACCGGTCCGACGGGACGTAGATCGGCGTCTCGTCGCCGCGCGAGAACGAGAACACGATCTTCCCTCCGTGGGCCGTGATCCGTGCGAGCTCGTCGAAGAAAGGGATCATGTTCATGAGGACGACTAGATCGAACTCCCCGTCCGAGGATACGAGCTCGGCGGCGTCTCCGACCTGGAAGTCGACCCGGGCCGCGAGCTCCGGCGGGAGCCTGCGGCGCGCCTCCTCGATCATCTCCGGGCTCAGGTCGATCCCGACGACCTCCGCCTCGGGATAGCGCTCGGCGACCGCCTTCGCCACCACGCCTGTCCCGGTCCCGAGGTCGAGGATGCGCACCGGCGAGACAACGTCCTCGAGCGCAAGGTTGAGGGCCAAGAGGTGATGCGGGCCGATCCGCGTCTCCCATGTCGGCGCGAGACCGTCGAACATCCGTTGCAGCGGCCGCCGAAAGACGTGCCAGAGAACCGGGCGGCGCACCACGGCGTCGGTGACGATCCGGGCGAACCGCCGGGTGTCGATCAGCGCACCGTTAGGTCGAGGACGATCTCGCTTCCCTCCGCGACGCGGAGGAGCTGAGCGGCGCTGCCCCGCGAGACCGCGAGCGCCAGGCTGCCGTAACTGTCCTCGTAGAGGATGAGCGAGCCGCGCGGCGCGTCGTCGAACGTCCTGGCCGAAACCGCGTAGAAGCGCTCCCCGCTGGAGGTGAGCTCGATGCGCGTGCCGGCGGCGAGCTCGGCGTGCTCGAGGTGCTCCCGGCCGAGGTTCAGCGCCGCGTTGCCGAAGCGGTCGACGCCGAGCACGACGGTGCGGATCCGGTTCTGTCCCACTTCCGGCTTCGGGATGTCGACGCGCACGAGCTCGTCCGGGTCGACCGGCGGCCCGAGCGAGTCGAGCGGCACGCCAGCGGCGAGGTGGGCCGCCGCCGGCGAGAACAGGTCGCGACCGTGGAACGTGCGGGAGACCGGCTGGAGCGAGTAGTCGGCATTCGCGAGCTCGTGCGCGTCGGCGACGCCGCCGAAGCGCTCGGCAGCGGGCAGAAGCAGCCCGTTGTCGGGCCCGACGTGCAGCCGTCCCTCGCCGTCGCGGAGGGCGAGCGCGCGGCGGCCGCTCCCCACGCCGGGATCGACGACGGCGAGATGGACGCCGGAAGGCATGAACGGAAGCGTGTTCGCCAGCACGAGCGCTCCCTGGAGCACATGACCCGGCCGGATCCCGTGCGTGACGTCGATCACGCGGGCCTCCGGAGCGATCGTCGCGATGACCCCGTGGCAGGTGCCGACGAAGTCGTCCTGGAGCCCGAAATCGGTCAGGAACGTGATGATCAAAGCGCGCGAATCTCGTCGAGGATTCCGTCGAGGTCGTGGGACTTTGCCACGGACCGGAGCGTGAGCCCATGCGCCTCCGCCTCGGCTGC
>Ga0207665_10001075_pt1 | contig 18376 bp, 15 predicted proteins | sample LARL112metaG_FD_184351 | JGI IMG/M metagenome (GOLD analysis project Ga0207665, IMG submission 184351) | Corn, switchgrass and miscanthus rhizosphere microbial communities from Kellogg Biological Station, Michigan, USA - LAR L11-2 metaG... | ecosystem: Host-associated > Plants > Roots >...
TCGCGCGCGATGATCTTACCGCCGATGGCGGCCTGGATCGGCACCTGGAACATGTGTGGCGGGATGAGTTCCTTGAGCTTTTCCACCATCGCGCGGCCGCGGCTCTCCGCGCGCGTGCGATGCACCAGCATGGCGAGCGCGTCGACCGGATCGCCGTTGACCAGAATCTGCATCTTCACCAGGTCCGCCAAACGGAAGTCGGTGAGCTGATAGTCGAACGAGGCGTAGCCCTTCGACACCGATTTGAGCCGATCGTAGAAGTCGAACACCACCTCGTTGAGCGGCAGGTCGTATTTCACCATCGCGCGGCTGCCCACATAGGTCAGCTCGATCTGCGCGCCGCGCCGGTCCTGGCAGAGCTTGAGCACGCTGCCGAGATATTCGTCCGGGGTCATGATGGTGGCGCGGATCCAGGGCTCCTCCATCTCCCTGACGCGCACGGGATCCGGCATGTCGACGGGATTGTGGATTTCGAGCTGGCTGCCGTTGGTCAAGGTGATCTTGTAGATGACCGAGGGGGCGGTCGCGATCAGGTCGAGGTTGAACTCGCGCTCGAGCCGCTCCTGGATGATCTCGAGGTGCAGCAGCCCCAAAAAGCCGCAGCGGAAGCCGAAGCCGAGCGCGGCCGAGGTCTCCATTTCGTAGGTGAAGCTCGCGTCGTTGAGCCGCAGCTTGCCCATGGCCGCGCGCAAATCCTCGAATTGCGCGGCGTCGACCGGGAACAAACCGCAGAATACGACTGGAATCGCCGGCCGGAAGCCGGGCAGCGGCGTGCTCACCGGTTTGCGGTCGTCGGTGATGGTGTCGCCGACGCGGGTGTCCGCCACCTCTTTGATCGAGGCGGTGAGAAAGCCGATCTCGCCCGGGCCGAGCTCGTCGACGTCCACCATCTTCGGCGTGAACACGCCGACGCGGTCGACCTCGTAGGCGGCGCCGGTGCCGATCATGCGGATGCGCTGGCCGCGCCGGAGCACGCCGTCGACGATGCGCAGCAGCACGACGACGCCGAGATAGCTGTCGTACCAGCTGTCGACCAGCAGCGCCTTGAGCGGGGCGTCGCGGTCGCCCTTGGGCGGCGGCAGCCGCGTGACGATGCTCTCGAGCACCTCCGGCACGTTGAGCCCGGTCTTCGCCGAGATGAGGATCGCGTTCGAGGCGTCGAGCCCGATCACGTCCTCGATCTGCTGCTTCACCTTCTCGGGCTCGGCCGCCGGCAGGTCGACCTTGTTGAGCACGGGCACGACCTCGTGGTTGTTGTCGATCGCCTGATAGACGTTGGCGAGCGTCTGTGCCTCCACGCCTTGCGAGGCGTCCACCACCAGGAGCGAGCCTTCGCAGGCGGCGAGCGAGCGATTGACCTCGTAGGCGAAATCGACGTGGCCCGGCGTGTCGATCAGGTTGAGGACATAATCCTTGCCGTCGCGGGCACGGTAGTTGAGCCGCACGGTCTGCGCCTTGATGGTAATCCCGCGCTCGCGCTCGATGTCCATGGAGTCGAGCACCTGCTCCACCATCTCGCGCTCGGCGAGGCCGCCGGTCGATTGGATCAGCCGGTCCGCCAGCGTCGACTTGCCATGGTCGATATGGGCGATGATGGCGAAGTTGCGGATATTGTCGATGGCCGCATTCATGGCGCGCGGATTAGCACTCGCCTCCGCAAGCGGCAAGGACTCGAAGCTTGTCGCCTGTCGGCGCGGGAGGGGAGCGCGGCTCACTCCGCCGCGACCCGGTGTTCCGCCAAAAACGGCTCCATCGCGACGCGCTCCCCCTCGCGCGCCACGACGGCGTGGCCGGGCGGCACCGGCTTCCAATGCGCGCGCTCGGCATCGAGCGGCTCCGACACGATCACCAGGTTGCCTCCCGACACGCGGTAATAGAGCGAGTTGGCGTTGTCGTTGGCGGCGTAGCGGAAGGCGTAAAGGTCGTGGCCGTTCGTGAGCGCGGCGGTGAAGCGCAGCGGTTCATGATAGCCGTCGCTGCTGACCATCTCGGTCAGCGCGGCGAGCACGCGCGCGGTGGCGGCAACCGGATCCTTGTCGCCGCCGGCGCCGAGAATGGCCAGAAAGACCGCCTCCGAATCGGTCGTGCCGATGCGCGACCCGTAAAACGCGTCGGGGATGAGCGCTTCGACCCTTCGCCGTAACCGTCCCCAGTAGCCGATCATGCCGTTGTGCATGAACAGCCATCGCCCACAGGCGAAGGGGTGGCAGTTCGGTCGCGTGATCGGCGTGCCGGTCGCGGCGCGCACATGGGCGAAATAGAGATGCGATTGAAGGTGGCGACAGAGATAGCGCAAATTCTCGTCCGACCAGGCGGGACGGACCTCGCGATAAAGGCCGGGCTCAGGGTGCTCGCCGTACCAGCCCATCCCAAAACCGTCGCCGTTGGTGGAGGCGGTCGATTCCAACGCACGCTGACTCTGGACCACCAGCGAATGGGCCGGGGCGGTGACGTATTGTTCCAGCGGGATCGTTTCGCCGCGATAGGCAATCCAGCGGCACATGGAGTGTTCCTGGCTCCTTCGAGGCCTCTAGCATCGCCGCCGGATGCGGCAAAGCCATGGCGAGCTTGATATGGACCTCCACTGTACGTCGTGCCATAGGCTGCCGCCCATAGGGGCCAACCGGGTGCTTGCAATGTCGGCCATGACGGAGGGGGGCCGCCGCGGCTTCGTGCCCGTCGAGCGACTGCTCAATGCGCTCGCCGACCCCGCCCGGCGCGAGCGCACCGTGGTCGCCGTCCTCCTCGGTTATGTGGCGCTCTGGACGCTTTACGGCGCCATCGCCAAAGCCAGCCAGGATATCCACGCCGATATGTCCGAGCAGTTCGCGCTCGGACGGGAGCTTGCGCTCGGCTATCCCAAGCATCCGCCGCTGGCGATGCTCGTGGTGCGCGCCTGGTTCAGCGTGTTCCCCACCGCCGACTGGGCCTACTACCTGCTGGCTATGGTTAACGTCGCCCTTGCGCTGTGGATCGCCTGGCGCGTGTCGGCGCGGTTTCTCGAGGGCGAAAAGCGCGCCGTGGGGCTCGCGTTGCTCACGCTGGTGCCGTTCTTCAATTTCCACGGTCTCAAGTTCAACGTGAACACGATCCTGCTGCCGCTGTGGGCGGCGACCACGCTGTGGTTTCTGCGCTCGTTCGAGACGCGGCGGCCGTTCGACGCGGCGCTCGCCGGGCTTTTCGCGGCGGCGGCGATGTACGGCAAGTACTGGTCGATCTTTCTGCTGCTCGGGTTCGGCGTTGCCGCGCTCAGCGATCCTCGCCGCGCGGCGTATTTCCGCTCGTCGGCGCCGTGGGTGACCATCGCGGTGGGGGCGGTCGCGCTCGCGCCGCACGTCGCGTGGCTGATCGCGAACAACTTTGCGCCCTTCTCCTATGCCATGGTTCTGCACGGGGCTGGTTCGCTCGCGTCCACGCTCGGCGATTCCCTCGGCTATGTGGCGGGCAGCGCCGCCTACGTCGCGGTGCCGGTGTTAATCGTATTCGCCACCGCGCGGCCGCGCCGCGCCGCGGTCAAAGACATGGCGTGGCCGTCCTCGCCGCCGCGCCGCCTGGCCGCGGCCGCGTTCTGGGCGGTGCTGCTGGCGCCGGCCTTGATCGCCCCACTGGCCGGCCTGCGGCTGGTGTCGCTCTGGTCCATGTCGGCTTTCACGCTGTTGCCCGTCATGCTGCTGTCCTCGCCGCGCGTTGCGCTCACGCGCCGCGACGCCGCTGGCGTGCTCATGCTCGCGCTCGCCTTTCCCTTGATCATGGTGGCGGTCGCGCCGGCGATCGCGCTTCTGATCCACCGCGCCGGTCCGGAGCCCGCGTCCGCCCATGCCTCGGTGTTGGCAGAGCCGATAGAACGGCTCTGGCGCGAGACCACCGATCGGCCGCTGCGCATTTTCAGCGGCTTTGACGCAATGACCGACGGGGTCACCTTCTACATGCGAAGTCATCCGTTGGCCGTGCACGTGCTCGACGGCATCGCCTCGCCGGCAATGGATGAGCGCATAGACCGCGACGGCATCGCATTGCTCTGTCCCCTCCCGGCGTCGTCCGCGCCCGGCCCGGATTGGTGCGCCAAAGTTGCGCTCGCGCGGGCGCGATGTTCGCCGCCCGGCAAGCAGATGGAGATCGAGGTCTCGCGCCGTTACCTTGGGATGGACGGGCAAGCAGCGCGCTATCTCGTCATTGCCATCCCGCCGCGGGGTGCGAGCGCGCCGCCGGCGGAAGGCGCAACCGATTGCCGGGCGCGTCATCTCCAGGCGGGAGGGTGAGAGCGCCTTTGATCAGCGCGACGGCGTTCTCGAGCGGCGATTGGGCGGCCGCCACGGCGCGCTCGAATTGGGCGCAGCTGCGCTCGAAACGCTCGAGCTCGGCGCGCTTTTGCTCCTCATCGAGGAAGGAATAGCGCAACGCATTGCCAGCGATCGCCTTGAGCTGGCGATAGCCGAGCCCATAGTCGCGCGCGGCGCGGAAATATTCGTTGGTGAGATCGATGCGGGCGATGCCGGCGTCGTCGGTCGACAGCACGACCGGCACACCGGCCGCCAGATAGGCGGGCAGCGGGTGGTCCTTGCCGCGCACGCCGAGGATGACGTCGTTGCTGGTGAGGGCGATCTCGACCACGACCGGCCGCGCGCGCATGTCCGCGAGCAGGCCCGCCGCGTCGCGTTCGAAGGCAAGGCTGACGCCATGGCCGATGCGCCGCGCGCCGCCAATTTCGATCGCTTGGCGGATGTGAAACGTGAGGTCGGGGGGCGGAACGAGGCCGAGCCAGAGCTCACCCGCGTGCAGCGCGACCGGCACGTCGCCGGCGAGAAAGCGGATGATCTGCATCTGGCGGGTATAGTCGCGGCGTGCCACCAGGTAGTCTTCGGGCCCGACGAGATTGAGCCCGACCAGCCGCGGCTCGGCCCGGATCAACGCCGCCGCGGTGGCGGTCTGAACGAATACGTCGTCGGGCGGATTGCCGCGGAAGATTTGGACGATGTAGCGGAAGGTGACGCTGCAGCCGGGTTGCGGCGCGGGCGCGTCACAGCCCAGCGAGGTTCGTATCTTGCCGATCGCGGTTGCCAAATCGTTGCGTTTCGTCGCGACGCAATCGGCGAGCCCGCTCGCTTGCAGCGCCGCGAGCTTGGCGGCATCCTCCGTCGCTTCGCTGATCGCCTGCGCGAACCTCGCACGCTCGCCAGGGCACCATGCAGAGATCATGAACTCGACGTATTGCACGTTCTCGGCCTCGTAGTGCTTGAGCTGGTCGACGGTCATATCGATGAAATGCGAGCCAGACACCGCGCCGAATCGATCGAAGGTGGCGAAGAATTCATCATGTCCGCTCGGCACGGCCGAGTTGGGCAGGAAGTCGCGCATCGATAGCGCATTGACGAGCCGGTCGTAGAGCTTCTGATCGCGCATGGCGTCGGCGACCGGCAGCGTTCCCGTGCGCTCGCACTGCGTCTTGCCTAGCACGACGCTCTGCAGGTCGACGCAAAGGTCCTCCTGCGCCGCCCAAGCGAGGAAGCGCTCCGCGTACACCGCGCCGGCGAGGTGGGTGTGGAGGTCGCCGCCCTTCGGCATGCGATAGAGAAACGCGCGCAGCGTGGTGTGATCATCGCGCGCCGCCGCGAAGCGGACCGCGGTGATGACCGTGTCGAATTCGCCGGCGAGCAGGATGAGGCGGAATAAGAGGATGAAGGCCGCCAGGAAGACAACGGCTAGGACGACCCGGCGCCGCAAGGCTTTGCCCCCGCTCTCCTCTTTGCCGCGCCAAGCTAGCGGTCGAACGTGCCGAACTCAATCGCAAGGAAGCCGCGCCCTTCGGCGCGGCTACAGGCGGCGCTCAATAACGGTAATGATCCGACTTGTACGGTCCCCCGACCGGCACGCCGATATAGGTCGCCTGCTTGTCGGACATTTGCGTAAGCTTGGCGCCGACCTTGGCGAGATGCAGGCGTGCGACCTTCTCGTCGAGACGCTTCGGCAAGGTGTAGACTTTCTTCTCGTATTTGCCCGGATTATTCCACAGCTCGATCTGCGCCAGCGTCTGATTGGTGAACGAGGACGACATCACGAAGCTCGGGTGGCCCATGGCGTTGCCGAGGTTCACCAGACGTCCCTCCGACAGCAGGATGATGCGCTTGCCGTCGGGGAATTCGATCTCGTCGACCTGCGGCTTGACGTTGTGCCATTTGAAGTTCCGCAGCGCCGAGACTTGGATCTCGCTGTCGAAATGGCCGATATTGGCGACGATCGCGCGATCCTTCATCTTGCGCATGTGCTCCAGCGTAATCACGTCGAGGTTTCCAGTCGCGGTAACGAAGATGTCTGCCCGCGGCGCTGCATCCTCCATGGTCGTAACCTCGTAGCCTTCCATCGCCGCCTGCAACGCGCAGATCGGATCAATCTCGGAAACGAGCACGCGGCAGCCGGCCTGCCGCAGCGAGGCGGCCGAGCCTTTGCCGACGTCGCCGAAGCCCGCGACCATCGCCACTTTGCCCGCCATCATCACGTCGGTGCCGCGGCGAATGCCGTCGACCAGCGATTCGCGGCAGCCGTAAAGATTGTCGAACTTCGATTTGGTCACGCTATCGTTGACGTTGATCGCCGGCCACAGCAGCGTACCCTTCTTCTGCATCTCGTAGAGCCGGTGAACGCCGGTCGTGGTTTCCTCGGTCACTCCGCGGATGGCCTCGGCATTGCGCTTGTACCAGCCGGGCTTGTCCTTGAGCCGCTGCTTGATGGCGGCGAACAGGATTTCCTCTTCCTCGTTGGTCGGCTTGCTGATCAGATCCATCTCGCCGCGCTCGGCGCGCAGGCCGCGGTGAATGAGAAGCGTGGCGTCGCCACCGTCGTCGAGGACCATGTTGGGGGTGCCGCCGCCGCCCCATTCGAAGATGCGGTGCTGATAGTCCCAGTAGTCCTTGAGCGTCTCGCCCTTGATGGCGAAGACCGGCGTGCCGTCCGCCGCCACCGCCGCCGCGGCGTGGTCCTGGGTCGAATAGATGTTGCACGAAGCCCAGCGCACGTCGGCGCCGAGCGCCTTGAGCGTCTCGATCAGCACCGCGGTCTGGATGGTCATGTGCAGCGAGCCGCAGATGCGCGCGCCGCGCAGCGGCTGCTCGGGCCCGTATTCCTCGCGCACGGCCATGAGGCCGGGCATCTCGGTCTCGGCGATGGCGATTTCTTTGCGCCCCCAGTCGGCAAGGCTCACGTCCTTGACCACGTAGTCGGCGGCTGGCTGGGCGCGGGCAGGCTCTGCCTGGGCAGTCTTGGCGGCCTTCGATGCAGCACTCATGTCGATCCTTGGCTCGTTGGAAATTGCGGCGGGCCCGCCGGCACGGCGGTCGGCGCTGGCTATAGCAGGGCCTGCCCCCTCCTGCAACGAAGATATAAAGACTTCTTTATGTCTTTAACCGGGGCAAAATCGCGCCCCGTCGAACTGTCGGCGGCGGCCGGGCGTTGATCTCGCGGGGGCCGCCAGGAGCGCCCGATGCAAGACAAGCCGCAACTCGATCTCGAGCTTTCTCCCGCAATCAACTCGCTCGCGGAGCTTGCCAAAGCCGAGAACGAGTGCACGCGCTGCCCCCTCTACAAGGACGCGACACAGGCGGTGCCGGGCGAGGGGCGCAGATCCGCGCAGGTCATGCTGGTCGGCGAGCAGCCGGGCGACAAGGAAGACCTCGCCGGTAAGCCGTTTGTCGGGCCGGCGGGACGGGTGCTCGACCGCGCGCTGGCGGATGCGGGAATTCCGCGCAGCGAGGTATTCGTCACCAACGCGGTGAAGCATTTCAAGCACGAGATGCGGGGCAAGCGGCGGCTGCACAAGCGGCCCAATGCTCACGAAATCGAGCGCTGCAAGATCTGGCTCGACACCGAGCGCGCCCTCGTGAAGCCAGTGGCCATCGTCGCGCTTGGCGCTACGGCGGCACGTAGCCTGCTGGGACGCTCGGTTACCATCGCGAAGGTGCGGGGACAGACGTTGCGGCTTGCCGACGGCACGGCCGCTTTCGTTACGATCCACCCGTCGTGGCTGCTGCGCATGGAGGACGAGGCGGACAAGGAGCGCGAGTACAAGAATTTCGTCGCCGACCTGCGGCCCGCGGCGAAGGTGCTGGCAAAAAAGGTCGCCTGAACGCGAGCGCAGCGAGGAACTACTCTTCTTCGGTGAAGCGTCCGCTGACCAGCGCCGCCAGGGCGTCGATGACCGCAGAGGCCTCTCGTCCGCTCGCTTCGACGGTGATGGTCGTGCCGGGGCCGGCGGAAAGCATCATCAGACCCATGATCGAGGTGCCGCCGACGACCTCGTTCCCGCGTTTGACTTTCACCTCGGCGTCGAATTTCTCCACCGTCTGCACGAATTTCGCCGACGCGCGCGCGTGCAAGCCCTTCTTGTTGCAGATTTCGAGGACGCGCACGACCGGCGCCTCGTCGGGCGGATGGTTGGCGGAGGAGAGTTCGCCCCCAGGTCCGCTCATTTGCCGGTGAGAACGCGGCTGGCGATGGTGATGTATTTGCGGCCGGAGTCCTGGGCAGCCGCGACCGCTTCGGTCAGCGGACATTCGTCCCGAACTTTCGCGAGCTTCACCAGCATCGGCAGATTGATGCCGGCGAGGACCTCGACTTTCGGCCGCCCCATGACCGAGATGGCGAGGTTGGAGGGCGTGCCGCCGAACATGTCCGTGAGGATCGCCACCCCTTCGCCGCTGTCCACGCGTTTGACCGCCTCGATGATGTCGTTGCGGCGCTGCTCGACGTCGTCATCGGGCCCGATGGTGACCGCCTCGATCTGTTTCTGCGGGCCGACCACATGCTCCAGCGCCGACCGGAACTCGGCGGCAAGGCGCCCGTGCGTGACGAGTACGAGGCCGATCATCGAACTCCCCGCCGGCGCGTCCCGCTTGCACCGCACGAAAGGGCGCCCATCATGACCATCCGAAGCCCGTACGCAAGGGCCTTTCCGGGGGTTTGGGGATCGTGTTGCATCGCGCAAATCGCGTCTTTCCCGGCGCCTGGTGAAGCGCCATGTTCCGTCCGGCCGGTTAATTTTGTGCGGGCGGCCTGGGCCGCAAGGATCATGACGGAGGTTTAATGTCACCGTCGGGTGATCGCAGAAGGGCGAGCACCGGAGCGAGGGGGGCGGCCCCGGGTGGGAGCGCCAGCCGTCGCACCGGCACGCCGAGCAGAACCGTCTCGCTTGCCGCCGGCATGCGTTCTGCGTCTTCGGCCGCCAGATCGACCACGAGGCCGACGACGGCAACCGACTCGTAATCGAGGCGGCGAACGCCGAGCCCGCGCACCTCGATCAGTCCCGCTAGTGCCGCGGCAGGCCGCGCCAGCAGCCGGCCATGGCGCGCTTCGAGGTGAACGCGGTCGTCGCCGATGAGGCGCGCGAACCGTAACAGCCCCGTGTCCGCCGCCTGCAGGAGGGCGAGCGCAAGTTGCGACTTGCCCGCACCCGCCGGCCCACGGATGAGCACGGCGCGGCGGCCTGCCAGCACCGCCGAGGCATGCACGGTCGGAGTTTCGGCCGCCATCACATGGCCGGCAGCCGCACGATGAAACGCGCTCCGAGCACGACGGGCGTCTCGCCCGCATCTGCCGGACGCTCCCGGTTCTCAGTCCGGATGCGGCCGCCATGCGCCTCGATGATGTGCTTGGAGATCGACAGCCCGAGGCCCGAATTTTGCCCGAACGGCTGGTGCGGCCGGTGCGTATAGAAGCGTTCGAAGATCTTCTCCCTCGCTTCCTCCGGCACCCCGGGTCCATCGTCGTCGACGATGATCTCGATCTCGTCGCGCAATCGCCGGCACATGACGCGCACGGCGCCGCCCGCCGGCGAGAACGAACGGGCATTGTCGATCAGATTGTCGACCACCTGGCCGAGCCGGGAATCGTTCCCCAACACCATGAACGCGGAATCCCGGCCGCCTTCGAAATTCAAGGTGACCCTGACGCCGTCGTCGTGCCGCTCGTTGGCCACGCTGACGACCATGGTGAGGAGCTTGGCGACGTTGACCGGTTGCGCCTCCTGCCGCTGCATCTCGGCGTCGAGCCGGCTCGCGTCGGAAATGTCGGAGATCAGCCGGTCGAGCCGCTTGACGTCGTGCTGGATGACGGCGAGCAGCCGGTTGCGGCTATCTTCGGTCTTGGCAAGCGGCAGCGTCTCGACCGCCGAGCGCAGCGAGGTGAGTGGGTTCTTGAGCTCGTGCGACACGTCGGCGGCGAACCTCTCGATCGCCTCGATGCGGTTGTAGAGTGCGTCGGTCATGGCGCGCAGCGAGCCGGAGAGATGTCCGATCTCGTCACGTCGGTGGCCCAGATCGGGGATCTCCACGCGCGAACGGATGCGCCGCCGCACCAGCTGCGCGCTCTCCGCCAGTCGCCGGACCGGGCCGGCGATCGTCCCGGCGAGGAGGAACGACAGCACCACCATCACCCCGGCGGCGATGAGGAACACCTTGAAGATGGCGACCCGCTCGGCGCCCACCATGTTGTCGATGTCGGCGCCCTGGGTCGAGAGCATGAGCGCGCCGCGCACCGCGCGGAAGCGCTGCACCGGCACCGCGACCGACACGATCACCTCGCCGCGTTCGTTGATGCGCACCATGCTGGACTTGAAGCCCTTGAGCGCGTTGCCGACCTCGGCGTAGCCCTTGCCGTTCTGCGGCTCGAGCTCGCGGTAGAGCGGCAGCGTGCCGCGGCTAAACCAGGTGCGGATGGTGACGTAGACGCGCTCGAGAACGCCGGGTTTGCGCGTGGGCGGCGGCAAATCGAAGCGCAGCACGTCGTAGAGATTGCGGCTGTCGAGAATGAGAACGCCGCCGCGATCGTACATGCGCGCGCGTGTGTTGGTGGGCGAGACGAGGCGGCGCAGCACCGGTGCGACGCGCTCGGGGTTGATGGGGAATTCGAGCCCGGACAGCGCCTCCTCCGAGGGGCCGTAGCTTTCGCCGGCCTGCAGGTCGAGCAGCCGCTCGGGATCCATGGTGTTGGTGTCGGACTCCACCGCGGCCGAGGCGGCGACGGCGCTGGCGATGATCTCGCCTTGCACCAGCAGGCTCTGGATGCGCGCGTCGATCAGACCGGCGCGGAATTGCGACAGATAGAGAATGCCGATCACGAGCGCGAGCAGCCCGGTCACATTGAGGAAGATGATTCGCCGGCTCAGGCTCGAAAAGGTGACGCGCGCGAACAGTTGCCACCCGCGCAACAACAGCGCGGCGAAGCGCCTTCGTCCGGCTGTCGCGAGCGAGGCGCGGTCATCGCGCCGCTCCAGCTCGACCTTGAGGCTCTCGAGCGTGCGATCGAGTTGGCTCAGATTGAACGCGGCCGCGCGAGCAAAGCGCTGCCAGTGTTGCGAGACGAGGTCGACGGATCGGCGCAATGCCGTGCTTGCCAGCGAAAGCGGGCTCGCGCGCCCTCGCTCGCGGCGGCCGAGGCTCGAAAGTGAAAGGCGATGAACAAGCGAGCGGCTTTGCAACCATAGGCGATGGACGCGGTGCCCCCGCTTGGCGAACGCCGGGTCATCCAGCGGCCGTGGCTCGAGGCCGATCTGACTCTCGTTCGAGGCGCGCGAAAAAACCCCGCGGACCGAGCGCGACCAGCTTTTCAATAGCTCGCCGAGCCGGCGTGCGGTTTCAGCGAGCGACGATTTGGCGTCGCCGCCTTGCGTCGCGACGTCGGTCTTGAAACTCTCCGGCGTTCGATTGAGCACTGTCGGTCTGCCGGTTGCGCGCCCCCACCGCGGGCCCCGCCGGCGCCGATCCTAGGCGGTCGAGCCCGGTCGCCTAACCGCTCCTGACGTCACATTTCTTTGAACCGATAGCCGACGCCGTAGAGCGTTTCGATCATGTCGAAATCGTCGTCGGTGCCTTTGAACTTCTTGCGCAGGCGCTTGATGTGGCTGTCGATCGTGCGATCGTCCACATAGACTTGGTCGTCGTACGCCGCGTCCATCAGCGCGTTGCGGCTCTTGACCACACCTGGCCGGCTCGCCAGCGCCTGCAGGATGAGGAACTCGGTGACCGTGAGCGTGACTGGCTCGTTCTTCCATGTGCAAGTGTGACGCTCGGGGTCCATGCGCAACAGGCCGCGTTCGAGCACCTTGGCGGCATCGGTCTCCTTCGGCGCGCTACCGTCCTTCGGCGCCGAACGGCGCAGGATAGCTTTGACGCGCTCCACCAGGAGACGCTGCGAGAACGGTTTGCGGATGAAATCGTCGGCGCCCATCTTGAGGCCGAATAGCTCGTCGATCTCCTCGTCCTTGGAGGTGAGGAAGATCACCGGCATGTCGGACTTCTGGCGCAGCCGCCGCAAGGTTTCCATCCCGTCCATGCGCGGCATCTTGATGTCGAGAATGGCGAGATCGGGCGGCGACGTCTTGAAGCCGTCGAGCGCCGAAGCGCCGTCGGTATAGGTCATGATCCGGTAACCTTCGGCCTCGAGTGCAATCGAGACCGAGGTCAAGATGTTGCGATCGTCATCGACGAGAGCGATGGTCGGCATGAGCCCCTAATCCCTGCATTCGCCCTGGGGACTTGAAAGCCCCCAAAGCACGGCCGAAATGTGGCGAATCCCTGGCAAAGGCATGATTCGTCAGGGAGTTTCTAGCATAGCTCGCACCGGCGATCATGCCCCCGCTCAAGCTGGCGCGCCGAAAATCGAGCTTTTCCTCCCGGCTTCGCTGAGCCGGCGGCGCTTGGTAACATCCTTTGCCGGAGACGCCAAATGCAGCCGAGCCCCGATTTCGACCCTGTCACGGCCGCCAAGAAGCTGCTGCGCGAGGGCCGCTCGGGAGCCCTGGCGACCCTGATGCCGGGTTCGGGCGACCCTTATTGCTCGCTGGTAAATGTCGCCACCGCCGCCGACGGCGCGCCGCTCTTGCTGATCTCGCGCCTTGCCGTCCATACCAAGAACATTCTCGCCGACCCGCGCGTGTCGCTCATGCTCGACGAGCGCAAGCCGGGCGATCCCTTGCAAGGCGCCCGTGTCATGCTCATGGGCACCGCGGCGACGAGCGACGATCCGGGTGTGCGCCGGCGGTATCTCGACCGTCAGCCCGAGGCAGACATGTTCGCGGGCTTTGCCGATTTCGCCTTCTACCGGATGGCGCTCAAGGCGGTGCATCTCGTTGCCGGCTTCGGCCGCATCGTCGATCTCGCGCCGAAGCAAGTTCTGACCGAGACCGGCGACGCCGCCGAGCTTGTTGCCGCGGAGCCCGCGATCATTGCCCACATGAACGGCGACCATGCCGACGCGGTGCGGCTCTACGCCACCAAACTGCTCGGCGCGCCGGACGGCAACTGGCGCTGCGTGGGGTGCGACCCGGAAGGGCTCGAGCTGCAGCTAGAGCGCACCGCGCTGCGACTGCCGTTCCCCCAGCGGGTGCGCGGGCCGGACGCGCTGCGCCACGTGCTCAAGCAAATGGCGGAGGATGCGCGGCGCGCCGCGTGAGCGCGCCGTTGCGGATCAGAAAAGGGAGGGCGCAATGCGGTGTTCGATCATCCTCTTGGCACTCGGCGTCGCCACGGGTTCGGCCTGCGCCCAGAGCAACGAGCCAATTCTCTTACGCGGGATGGGTTCGTTCCACATCGGCGGACGGGTCGTCGAGATCACCGGGCAGCCCATCAAGGAGGTCGTGTTCACGCCCGGCGGCGTGCCCGCCAAGATGGATCCCAACGGCAAGTACCAGGTCGAGCAGATGTACGTGCAGTATTTTCTGCCGCAGAACCGCAGGGGCAAGCTGCCGCTGCTGTTGTGGCACGGCGGCGGCTTGACCGGCGCGACCTACGAGACCAAGCCCGACGGCGGCGAGGGCTGGCTCACCTATTTCATCCGCAAGGGCTGGGACACCTACATCTCCGACGCCGTGGAGCGCGGCCGCGCCGGCTGGACCAACACCTTCAAAGGGGAGCCGCTATTCTTGCCGGTCGGCGATCCGTGGGAGCGCTTTCGCATCGGCCCGCCCGGGTCATGGAACGACGACAAAGCCAAACGCGCGAGCTATCCCGGCGTCCAGTTCCCGATCGACGCCTACGAGCAGTTCATGAAACAGGCCGTGCCACGCTGGCTTACCACCGACGAGCAGATCGTGGCCGCCTATGTAGAACTCGTCGACAAGGTCTGCCCCTGCGTGGTCCTGGTGCACAGTCAGTCGGGCTCGTTCGGATACAAGGTGCTCGAGGCGCGGCCGGAGAAGGTCAAGGCGCTGGTCGCCGTCGAGCCGACGCTCGGCGGGGACCGCAACAAGACGGAAGCGATCAAGGCGACGCCCATTCTTGTGCTTTACGGTGACAATGCCAAAGACCATCCGCGCTGGTCGAAGATCCGCCAGGGCGGTGTCGATTATGCCGCGGTTCTCAAATCCGCGGGCGGCAGCATCGACGTCATCGATCTGCCGGACGTGGGCATCAAGGGCAACTCGCATATGGTCATGATGGACAAGAACAGCGATGCCGTGGCCGAGGTCATCCAGAAATGGCTTGTCGGCAAGGGGTTAGCGGATTAAGTGCCCTATTGCGCCGCAGCATTGACAGCCGCGCGGTGCGATTTATAGGTCGCGGGATCGGACGGCGGGAGCTATCATTAATCCTTACATATGCAGCGGGAGTAAGTTCGGCGGCAGCCGGCTGCGTCGTGGAGGTCTTTCGTGCAGGAAACGGGTTTGCGGAACCGCGCCTACGGCGCCGACCGATTTGGCTTCAAGGACCTCACGGCGGTGCACTGGAATCACACCGCGCCGTTCCTCTACGAGCGCGCCGTCGTCGGGCACGAAGCCACGGTCGTTGACGGCGGGGCGCTGTGCGCGGAAACCGGCGCCCATACCGGCCGATCGCCCAAGGACAAGCATACCGTCGTCGATGCGCTCACCGAAAACACGGTGTGGTGGGGCGGCAACCGCAAGATCACGCCGGAGAACTTCCAGCGGCTTTATGAAGACTTCATCGCGCACGCACGGGGCAAGACCCTGTACGCGCAGGACCTCTACGGCGGCGCTGATCCGAAATATCGCATCAAAACGCGCATCTTCACCGAGCTTGCCTGGCATTCCCTTTTCATTCGCCAATTGCTGATACGCCCCGAGCGCTCCGAGCTTTCCGCTTTCGTCCCCGATCTCACCATCGTCGATCTGCCCTCGTTCAAGGCCGACCCGGAGCGCCACGGGGTGCGCACCGAGACGGTCATCGCCATCGACTTCAGCCGCAAGATCGTTCTCATCGGCAACTCATCCTATGCCGGCGAGATGAAGAAGTCGGTGTTCACCACGCTCAACTTCTATTTGCCCGCGCAAGGCGTGATGCCGATGCACTGCTCGGCCAACGTCGGCAAGGACGACGATGTGGCGTTGTTCTTCGGCCTCTCCGGCACCGGCAAGACGACGCTGTCCGCGGATCCCAACCGCGTTCTCATCGGCGACGACGAGCACGGCTGGGGACCGGACGGGGTGTTCAATTTCGAGGGTGGCTGCTACGCGAAATGCATCAAGCTCTGCGCCGAGGCGGAGCCGGAAATCTACGCTGCGACCAACCGCTTCGGCGCGGTGCTGGAAAACGTGGCGTTCGATTCGGATACCCGCATTCCGAACTTCGACGATGAGGGCAAGACCGAGAATACGCGCTCGGCCTATCCGCTCGAGTTCATGCCGCTCGCCTCGCGCAGCGGACGCGCCGGACATCCCAAGAACATCATCTTCTTGACCGCGGACGCCTTCGGCGTGATGCCGCCGATCGCCAAGCTCACGCCGGAGCAGGCGATGTACCATTTCCTCTCCGGCTACACCGCCAAGGTCGCCGGCACCGAGAAGGGGCTGGTCGGCGTTGAGCCCGAGTTCTCGACCTGCTTCGCCGCGCCGTTCCTGCCGCGCCCGCCGGCGGAATACGGCAAGCTCATGCGCGAGTACATTTCCAGGCACAAGGTGGATTGCTGGCTCGTCAACTCGGGCTGGACCGGCGGCATTTACGGTGTCGGCCGGCGCATGCCGATCAAGGCGACGCGCGCGCTCGTCACCGGCGCGCTTGATGGCTCGCTCAAAGAGGTGGGCTTCCGCACCGATCCCTATTTCGGCTTCGCGGTGCCGACGTCGGTGCCCGGCGTCGAGCCGCACCTTCTCTACCCGATGAAGACCTGGAAGGACAAAGCGGCGTTCGATGAAACCGCGCGCAAGCTCGTGCGCATGTTCCAGGAGAATTTCGTCAAGTATGAACAGCACGTCGACTCCGACGTGCGTTCCGCCGCACCCGAGGTGCGCATCGCGGCGGAGTAATATTCACGGCCGACTGAGTTACCGCGGCTGCGGCATCAGCCCTGCGCGGGGCTGAGGCGATTGAAGCGCTCCTTCTGCTCGTCGTTGAGCGAGCCGTAAAATCTCTCGAGCGCGGGCTGCACGGTTTCGACCGCGCGACGCATGGCGTCGAGCCGCTGCTCCATCGCTTGCAGCCGCCCAACCGCACTAAGCGCCCGATAGGTGGGGCATTCCGAGCTCAAGAGATCGGCCGCCTCGGCCGTGGCGTCCTGCAGCTCCTTGAGCGCGTTGCGCTGGGCTCCGTCTGGCTCGACCGCCCGCTCGATCCGGTCCAAGGGCAGGCTGGCAATGCCCGAGGCGCGCTCGCCGCAGACCTGCGTCAGGCTGCGACGTCCCTGCTGCTCATCCGCCGCGTCGGGGCCGAGCGCATTGAAGCGCGCCTTTTGCTCGTCATTGAGCGAGTCGTGGAACTTCTCAAGCACCGGCCGCACGGTGCGCACCGCCGCCAACATTGCGTCGAGCCGCTGGCGCATCGCCTCGATCCGTCCCGTGGGCGTGCTCGGCAGTGCGGTCGGACACGCCGCCTTGAGCTGATCGAGCGCCTTCGCCGTGGCATCTCTAAGCTCGTCGAGAATGGCGCGTTGCTCGTCGTTCGGCACGACCGTCTGCGAGATGCGCTCGATGGGCCAATCGGTCAGCCCCGCGGTCTGCCCGCTGCAGAGATCGGCTTCGACGCTTCGGCCGCTAGGATTTCCTCGCGCCGCGGAGCGGCCGCGAGCGGAGCCACCGCCAGCGTAACCGCCCGCCTGGCCTTCCGGCGGGCCGACCGATGCATAGGTGCCGCCGTAGCCGGACGCGTAGGCGCCGAACATGCCGTCGTAGACGTCGTCGTAGGCGTAGGGCCAGAACGTGTCGTAGGCATAAGGATAGAAGGTGTAATCGACGAAGTCGGAATAGGCGTAAGGCCAGAACAGCGGGCCCACCCAGCCGATGACGACGGGGTGGGTAAAACGCCGCCGCCATTGCGGGTCGAAGAACCGGCCCTGGAAGGTCGAGCGCGCGAGCGTGCGCGCGCCGGGATCGCGCGTGGCGGCGAGATTGGCGAAGCTCTGGTTGCGCAACGCGCCGCCGGAGAAGGCGCGTGGGTTAATTGCCGCGCGGGCGCGGCTCGCGGACCGTGGGATGGCGCGCGCCGCCTCGTTCGGCTGCATCACGCCTTGTCGCGCTGCCGCGTTTGGTTGTCGCGCAACTGCGTTTGGTTGCGCCGCGTTTTGCCGGGGCCCGGCGTTGCGGCCTCCATGTGCGGAAGGGGATGCGACGAAAGCACCGCCCGGCCCGGCTGCGGGACGCCCGGCCTGCCGCGGCGCTGTGCGAGGCGCTTGCTGCGCGTGCCGCGGCGCAGGAGCTTGCGCGCCCGCGTGGCGCGGAGCGGGAGCTTGCGCAGGCGCATGGTGCGGTGCGGCGATGCGTGGAGTGGGCGCGGCGTGCGGCGCGGCAACGCGCGCTGGCGCGTGGCGTGGCGTGGGCGCGGCATGCGGCGTGGCGATATGTGGAGCGGGCGCAACATGCGGAGCAGGGGCCGCGCGTGGTGCAGCCGCCGCGTGTGGCGCGGCAGCTGCAGGGCCGCCGTGCCCGCCTCCTGGCTTCTGCGCTTGCGCCGCGCCCGGCGCCGCCATGGCGGCGCCGACAATGAACAGTCCCGCGATGCGAATATTGCGCTGAAACATGGCACCACCTCTCGAGTCGTCCGCCGTCAATCAACGTCCGACCCGGCGTGCTGGTTTCGCACCATGCCGCACACGCGCGATAGAAGTTCGATGACCAACTGTTCAGGATCGCCGCACCTGGCAGGGAACTGACGGGCGATTGAGATACGGTTCCGGCGTTTTGGCAAACGAAACGCGGCCCATGGCGCGCCGCGTAGGGACGCGCGTAAGCGCGCTTTACACCCTCCTCGGGACGAAAGCGTCAGCGCATCATCAACGTGCCGACGCCGTGGTCGGTGAGCAGCTCGAGCAGCACCGCGTGCGGAACTTTTCCGTCGAGGATGACCACGCCCTCGACGCCCGCTTCGAGCGCATAGATGCAGGTCTCCACCTTGGGAATCATGCCGTCGGAGATGGTGCCGTCCGCGATCAACGCGCGTGCGTC
>Ga0207665_10001078_pt1 | contig 18369 bp, 12 predicted proteins | sample LARL112metaG_FD_184351 | JGI IMG/M metagenome (GOLD analysis project Ga0207665, IMG submission 184351) | Corn, switchgrass and miscanthus rhizosphere microbial communities from Kellogg Biological Station, Michigan, USA - LAR L11-2 metaG... | ecosystem: Host-associated > Plants > Roots >...
TCGCCCACTTGCACGCGCGCGACGTGTCCTTCGCGCTCGTCTCGCGAGCCCCGATCGCCAAGATCGAGGCCTACAGGAGCCGGATGGGCTGGACGATCCCGTGGTACTCGTCGTTCGAGAGCGACTTCAACGTCGACTTCGGCGTCGGGCCCGAGACGCCGCAAGCAGGCGTCTACCAGGACGGCGAGTCGTTCGGCCTCAGCGTCTTCGTGCGCGACGGCGACGACGTCTTCCGCACGTACTTCACGACCCACCGCGGCGTCGAGGCGCTCGGAAGCGTGTGGACCTTCCTCGACCTGGCCCCGCTCGGTCGGCAGGAGGAGTGGGAGGACTCACCGGCCGGGTATCCGCAGACGAAGCCGTACGAGTGGTGGCGCCGGCACGACGAGTACGAGGAGGCGCGATGAGCCCCAAGAAGGGATTCACGGACGAGGAGCTCGCCGCGATGAAGGAGCACGCCCAGGAGCTGAAGGCGGACGCGCGCCGCGGCTCGCGCACGAAGAAGGACAAGGCGGAGGGGGAAGCCGACGTGCTCGCGAAGATCGCCGCGATGCAGCAACCGGATCGCGCCATGGCCGAGCGGCTCCACGAGATCGTCAAAGCCAGCGCGCCCGTCCTCTCGGCAAAGACCTGGTACGGGATGCCCGCGTACGCCAAGGACGGAAAGGTCGTCTGCTTCTTCCAGAGCGCGCAGAAGTTCAAGACGAGGTACGCGACCTTCGGCTTCAGCGACCAGGCGAACCTCGACGAAGGCGCCCTGTGGCCGGTCGCCTTCGCATTGAAGGAGCTGACTGCTACCGAGGAGGCAAGGATCGTCGCGCTCGTGAAGAAAGCGGTGAGCTGAGGCGACCTTCCTGCGTCAAGCCGGGCGACGCTTGAGGTTGGCCGCCACGGCCTCTTTGATCAGCGCCTTCAGGTCGGCCTCGTCGATCTGCTCGCCCTCGCGGATGTCGATCGCGCGCCTGACCTTCCCTTCGAGGCTCGAGTTGAACAGCCCGGAGGGATCGTCCAGCGAGGCCCCTTTGGCGAACGTCATCTTGACGACGCTCTTGTAGGTCTCGCCCGTGCAGACGAGCCCGTCGTGGGACCAGGTGGGCGTCCCACCGCTTCCGCTCTTCACCCACTTCCACTCCTCGACGATCTCCGGGTCGGCCTCCTTGATGAGCCGGCGCACGCGGGCGAGCGTCTCCCCGCGCCAATCCCCCAGCTCCTCGATTCGCTCGTCGATCCGTGCGGAGGCGGACTCCTCGTTCTTCATTCGTCCCTCCTTACCAGGTGTCTTCAGGCGGCAAACCGATCCGGCGCGTCCGCCGGCCGCAGTGGGAAGTCCGGCCGTCAACGTCGCGGCCATCTACGCCTCCCCGCAGGAGGAAGCGGAGCTGCACTGAGCCCCGCCTGCGGCGCCTCGCCCGGGTGCCGACCTGCTACCACTTCGACGCGTGGAGAGCTCCGACACCCGGTACGCGCGGAGCGGCGACGTCTACATCGCCTATCGCGTCTTCGGCGCGGGGCCGTTCGACCTCGTGTTCGCGAGCGGGATGGACTTCCCGTCGGTGGAGTTCCACGATCACGCTGCGGGCTCCGACTTCGGCGAGCTGACCGAGCGAATGCGGGTGATCCGCTTCGACAAGCGCGGCACGGGCGCGTCCGACCGGGTCAGCGGCGTTCCGTCGCTCGAGGAGCGCATGGACGACGTGCGCGCGGTGATGGATGCCGTCGGCGTCGAGCGCGCCGCGCTCCTGGGGCACGTCGACGGCGCGGCAATGGCGATTCTCTTCGCCGCCACCTATCCCGAGCGCGTCTTCGCGCTCGTGCTGTTCCTGGGGAAGCCGCGCTTCGTCCGCGCCCCGGACTTTCCGTGGGTGCCGACGCGCGAGGAGTACGAGCAGGTGACCCAGAGCTGGCTCGCCGAGGTTGTCGACAGCACCCAGCTCGAGCGTGCGTTCGCGCCTCGTCTACAGAAGCCGGTGTCCGATCCGGAAGTTCGCGAGCGCGCGCGGGCGACGCGCCTCACCATCAGCCCGGGATCCCTGGTGGCGTTGCGGCGGATGAACATGGACATCGACGTGCGCGGCGCGCTGTCCACGATCCAGGTGCCGACGCTGATCGTCCACCGCTCCGCGGACATGGACGACGAGAACGACACGTCGGCGACGGAGATCGCGCGGTACATGGCGGCGCGGATCCCCGCCAGCCGCGTCATGGAGGTCGGCCGCTTCGAGTGGATGCCCTACAAGGCGATCGCGGACTTCGTCGTCGACGCGTGGGAACGGCGCGCGGTCGAGCGCCGGCGCGTCCTCGCGACCGTTCTCTTCACCGATCTCGTCGACTCGACCGCCAGGGCCGCGGAGCTCGGCGGCGCGTGGCCGACCCTCCTGACGGAGCACAACGCCGCGATCCGGCGCGAGCTCGCGCGCTTCCGCGGCGAGACGATCGACACCGCCGGGGACGGCTTCTTCGCGTCCGGCTTCGACGGCCCTGCGCGCGCGATTCGCTGCGCCTGCGCGATCCGTGACGCGGTCAGCTCGCTCGAGCTCGAGATCAGGGTCGGCGTGCACACCGGCGAGTGCGACATCGTCGACGGCAAGCTGGCCGGGCTGGCGGTGGCCGTCGGCGCGCGCGTCGCCGCGCAAGCGGATACCGGAGAGGTGCTGGTGTCCGGGACGGTGAAGGATCTCGTCGCCGGCTCCGGCATCGCGTTCGACTCGCGCGGTGTCCGCGAGCTCAAAGGGCTCGGCGAGTGGCCGCTCTACGCGGTCGCCGGCCTTGGTTCTTAGCTGGCGTACTCCTCGAACTGCGGCAGGTCGTCGGTGATCTCGAACCAGGGCGCCTTCGAGCCGACGAAGATGTGCGCCGAGACGCGGATGCTCGGCGGGTCGACGAGCGACCCCATGCCGACGTGCACGTAGGCGCCGTCGCGGACGACCGAGAACAGGAAGCAGCCGCACGAGCCGCAGCGGGTGTCGTTCAGGACGTCGTCGCCGACGACGAGGAGCGCATCTCCGCCCTCCGTGATCTTCAGCTTGTCGCGCTCGATCCCGGCGAGCGACTTGAACGCGGATCCGGTCGAGGCGCGGCAGCGAGAGCAGTGGCAGTTCCAGGCGTAGAGGAACTCGTCCGGAACCCGAAAGCGGACGGCGCCGCACCAGCATCCTCCACGGAGCAGAGACATCCGGCCCCGAGGCTACCGCGGCGACGGGTGGTCGGCGTCGTCGCGCTTCGATTCCTTGACGCGCATATAGCTCGATCGGAATATTCGGCCGCGTGGCTGCCCTCGTCGCGCTCCAGGTGCTGGCGGAGCCGCGCCGGCTCGCGATCGTCGAGCTGCTGCGGGAAGGCGAGCGGGCGGTCGGCGAGCTCGTCGACCGCCTCGGCGTCAGCCAGCCGGCCGTGTCCAAGCATCTCCGCGTCCTCAAGGACGCCGGCCTCGTCGACGTGCGCGCCGACGCCCAGCGGCGCCTGTACCGCATCCGGCCGGAACCGCTCGCCGAGCTCGACGAGTGGCTCGCGGCCTACCGCAAGCTCTGGTGAGCGAGCGCCGCCTCGACGCCCTCTGCGAGGGCGCGGGCGACCTCGGCGTCGGCGGCCTGGGGGTCGCGGTCGACCTGGAGCGAGACCTGGTCCGGGAACGACTCGACGACGAACTCCACCGTCACCGGGAAGCTGTTGTGGTCGAAGTACCACCAGTCGACCACGTCCAGCGCTTCGAGCGCGTCGAGCTCGCGGTAGACGTGGAAGTGCGCGTAGTTGAAGAGGACGTCCGGGAAGACACCGGTCAGACGCTGGATCTGGGTCGCCGGGCAGCGCCGGTAGGGCAGCAGCGCCGCCTCGGCGGCGAGCGCGGCGCGCGCGGTCTCGAGCACGTCGGGAGCGACCGCGACCCGCAGTGGGACGACGTTCAGGTAGAGGCCGACGAGGCGCTCCGCGCCCGGCACCTCCGGATGGCCGTCGACGACGAGGCCCGTGACGACGTCGCTCGTCTCCAGCACCGCCGCGAGCGCCGTCACGTGCGCTGCGAGCGCGAGGCTCTTGAGCGGGAGCCCGCGCGCGGCCGCGAGCGCGTCCAGGCGCAGCAGCAGGTCCGGGTCGAGCGGCGCGACGAGCCGATCGGGGCGCGGGCCCGGCGTATCGTCCGGCCGCGGCAGCGTCGCCGCCGCTCCGAGAAGCGTCGACTTCCAGAACGCAGCTGTCTCTGCCGAGGTGCGCGCCTCGCGCTCGAGGCGCACGAGCTCGCGGTAGGAGACGGCCGGCGGCGGCGGAGGCGCGGACGCCTCGCCGAGCTCTCGCCCGTACAGCAGCAGGAGGTCGGTGAGCGCGCGGGCGAGGCTCCAGCCGTCGAGGACGGCGTGGTGGGTCGCGAGCGTGACCTGGAAGGTCCGTTCCGCGAGCTGCGCCGCATGGCATCGCAGGAGCGGCGGCCGCTCCCAGTCGAACGGCCGCTCGGGCTCGAGCGACCGCCACCGCGCGAGCGCGGCCTCCTGCTCGGCCTCGGGAAGAGCGGAGAGATCCTCCAGCTCGAGCGGCGGCTCGACGTGCGGGTGGACGAGCTGGAGCGGCTCGTCGCCGCCGATGAGGTCGAACGAGACGCGCAGGAGCTCGTGCCGCGCGCAGAGCGCGTCGAGGGCGGCCCGGAGGGCGGCGGTGTCGAAGCGCCCCTCGACGCGGACGCTGACGAGGTCGTGGTAGAGCCCGGGCGTCGCCTCCGAGTGGTAGATCATCCCGAGCTGAAGCGGGGTGACCGGGAAAGGGGCGCCGTCGTCGACGGACGGGGCGTCGGCCGCGGCGGACGGCCGGCGCGCCGAGGCGGCGAGCTCGGCGAGCGTCGGGCGCCGGTAGAGCTCCTCGAGCGAGAGCGCGAGGCCCGCCTGCGCCGCCTCGGCGGCGACGCGCACGCTGAGGATCGAGTCGCCGCCGAGCGCGAAGAAGTTGTCGCCCGCGCCGACCCGCTCGACCCCGAGGACGCGCGACCAGATCTCCGCGAGCCGCCGTTCGTCCGCCGTGCGCGGCGGCACGTGATCGGGCTCCGAGTCGCGCAGGACGTCGAGCTCCGGCAGCGCCTCCCGGTCGAGCTTGCCGTTCGGCGTCGTCGGGAGCGCGGGCACGAGCGCGAACGCGGCCGGGATCATGTGCGCGGGGAGCCGCTGCGCGAGGAAGCGGCGCAGCCCGCGCGCCGTCGGCGTCTGGCCCGGCCGCGCGACGACGTAGCCGGCGAGCCTCGGCTCGCCGCTGCGCTCCGGCCGGAGGGCGACGGCGGAGGCGCCTACAGCGGGGTGCTCGAGCAGGGCCGCCTCGATCTCGCCGGGCTCGATCCGGAAGCCGCGCAGCTTCAGCTGCGCGTCGGCGCGGCCGAGGTAGAGGAGCTCGCCGCCGGCGCGACGAGCGGCGACGTCGCCGCTCCGGTAGAGCCTGCTCCCCGGCGGCCCGTAGGGGTCGGGGAGAAAGCGCTGCGCCGTCTCGGCGGGGCGGTGGAGGTAGCCGCGGGCGAGGCCGGCGCCGCCGACGTGGAGCTCGCCCGGGAACCCGGCCGGAAGCGGCTCCAGGCGCTCGTCCAGGACGAGGAGGCTCAGGTCGGCGAGCGGCGCGCCGATCGGGCTGCCTGCGCGCTCGAGATCGTCGCGCACGAGCGGCCGCAGCGTCACGTGCACCGTCGTCTCCGTGATCCCGTACATGTTCACGAGCTGCGGGCGCTCGCCGTAGGCGTCGAGCCACGGCCGCAGCACGCGCGGGTCGAGCGCCTCGCCACCGAAGACGACGAGCCGGAGCGAGGTCGGCGGGAAGCCCTCGGCCGTTGCGGCAGCCTGGAGCTGGCGGAAGGCCGTCGGCGTCTGGTTGAGCACCGTCACGCGCTCCCGCCGGAGGAGCTCGAGGAAGTCCTGCGGCGAGCGTGACGTCGCCGCCGGCACGACGACGAGGCGCCCGCCGTGGAGGAGCGCGCCCCAGAGCTCCCAGACGGAGAAGTCGAACGCGAACGAGTGGAAGAGCGTCCAGACGTCGTCCTGCTCGAGCCGGAGCTCGCGCGACGCCGCCTCGAAGAGGCGCACGACGTTGGCGTGCGTGACGACCACGCCCTTCGGGCGCCCGGTCGAGCCCGACGTGTAGATGACGTAGGCGGCCGCGGCCGGCGAGGCCGGCGTCGGGGGCGCCTCGGCCGTCTCCGTGGCGTCGGGCGGGACGGCGAGCACGTCCGGCGGCAGGAGGTCGGCGGACGCCGCGTCGGCGACGACGAGGCGGCAGCCGGCGTCCTCCACCATGCTCCGCAGGCGCTCGCGCGGGTAGACGGGGTCGAGCGGGACGTACGCGGCCCCGGCCTCGAGGACGCCGACGATCGCGGCGACGAGCTCGCACGAGCGCTCGAGGCAGACGCCGACGCGCGCCTCCGGGCCGGCGCCGAGCTCGCGCAGCCGCCCGCCGAGGGCGCGCGCGTGCCCGGCGAGCTCGCGGTAGGTGAGCGAGGACTCGCCGCAGCTCACCGCGACGGCGTCCGGCGTCCGCTCCGCGCGCGCCCGGAAGAGCTCGTGCAGGCACGCGCTCGGCAGCGGCCCGGGCGCGGAGGCGGTGAGCCGCCGGCGCTCTCGCGCGCCGACGAGCGGCTGGTCGGCGACGGGGCGGTCGGGCTCCGCGGCGCAGCCCTCGAGCAGCGCGACGAACCGCTCGAGCAGGCTCTCTGCGGTCTGCGGCGTGAAGACGTCGGCGTGCTCGAGCGTCGCGACGACCGTTCCCTCCTCGAGCTCCTCGATCTCGAGCGTGAGGTCGAACTTCGCGGTTCCGTTGTCGACCGGCACGTGGCGGGCCGTCACCCCCGGCAGCGCCGGCCGCGGCCGCCGCCCCTGGTAGGCGAAGGCCACCTCGGCGAGCGGGTGCCGGCTCGCGTCGCGGTCGGGCGCGAGCTCGGCGACGAGGCGGGCCAGCGGGAGCGCCGCGTGGTCGAACGCCTCGAACGCCGCCTCGCGGCTGCGGGCGACGAGCTCGCGGAAGGACGGCCGTCCCTCGAGGCCGATCGGGATGACGAGCGTGTCGACGAAGCAGCCGACGACTCGCTCGAGCTCCGGCAGCGGCCTGCCGGTTGCGGGCGCGGCGACGAGCAGCTCCTTCCGGCGCGCCGCCCGGCCGAGGAGAGCGCCGAACGCGGCGAGATAGCAGGCGAACGGGGTCGCCTCGATCGCGGGCGCGAGCGCCGCGACACGCGCGACGAGCGGGTCCGGCAGCCGCCGCGAGACACGCCCGCCGCGGTAGCTCGGGACGGGTGGCCGCGGCAGGTCGGCGACGAGCTCGAGCGGCCGCGCCGCGCCCTCGAGCCTGCGCTGCCAGCGACCGAGCGACTCCGGCGCGGCGGCGGCTGTGCGCTCGCGCCGCCAGCGGGCCGCGTCGAGGCTTCGGACGCGCGGGGACGGGGGCGGCGGCGCGCCCTCGACCTGCGCGGCGTACAAGCGCGAGAGGTCGTCGACGAGCAGCGCGAACCCCCAGCCGTCGAGGACGGCGTGGTGCGCGACGAGGAGCAGGACGTGCTCGTCGGGCGCGACGCGAGCGAGGAGCGCACGCAGGAGCGGAGGCGAGCCGAGCTCGAACTCCCTCGCGGCGGCGCGGGCGAGGAGCGCCGCGAGCTCCTCCCCGGTCGCGTCGACGACCTCGACCTCGGGCGCCTGGGGCTCGAGGACCGTCGCCTGCACGCCCTCCGGCGTCGCCTCGAGCCGGGTCCGGAGGGCGTCGTGGCGCGCGACGAGCGCCGTCAGGCTCTCCCGGAGCGCGTCGAGGGCGAGCGGCCCGAGCAGCCGGACGGCGAGGTGGACGTTGTAGGCGGGGCTGCTCGCCGGCTGCGCCTGCGTCAGGAAGAAGAGGCGCTCTTGCTCCGGCGAGGCGGGGCCGCGGTCGCCGCCGTCCGCGGCGAGCTCCGGGGGCGCTGCTTCGCCGCCGTCCGCCAGGTCCTCGGCGAGCGCGCGCGGCGTCGGCCACGCGAGCACCGCCCGCACCGGCACCTGCCGCTCGAGCCGGCGCGACAGGCGCGCTGCGATCTGCATCGCCTGCACCGAGTCGCCGCCGAGCGCGTAGAAGCTGTCCTCGGGGCCGACCTCGACGCCGAGCACCTCCCGCCAGACCGCGGCCACCTCACGCTCGAGGGTGCTCGGACGCACGGGCCTGCCCGCCGCCGCGTGTTCGGTCAGCTGCTGCATCCTGCCCGCCGCATCGTCCCCTCGGTCCGCCGGCTGGGACAACTTCCTGGCGCCGGGGCGCCCGCTCGTGTAGAGACCCCCGAGGATGGAGCCCCCGTTCCCGTCGTTGGGCGAGGCGCTCGCGGCACGCGCGGCGGCGCACCCCGACGCTCCCGCCGTCGGGGACGGCTCGCGCGCGCTCACGTACGCCGAGCTCGACCGGCGGGCGAACGGAATCGCCGCGGCGATCGCCGGCTGCGGCGTCGCCCCCGGCAGCCTCGTCGGCGTCGCGGTGCAGCGGTCGGCGGCGGTCGTGGAGGCGATCTGCGGCGTCCTCGTGGCGGGCTGCGCCTACGTGCCCCTCGACCCCGGCTATCCGGAGGAGCGGCTCGCCTTCATGGTCGAGGACGCAGGCATCGAGGTCGTCGTCGGGGACGGCTCGGCGCCGCTGCCCGCCTCGGCCCACCGGCTCGACGTCGCCGCCGCCGCAGAGGGCGCGCCCGCTGGCCGCCGAGCGGGCGACGACCCGGGGCTCGCCTACGTCATCTACACGTCCGGCTCCACCGGGCGGCCGAAGGGCGTCTGCGTCTCACACCGGAACGTGCTCAGCCTCGTCGCCGCGGCGGCCCGCTGCTTCCGCTTCGGCCCCGCCGACGTCTGGAGCCTCTTCCACTCGTGCAGCTTCGACGTCTCCGTCTTCGAGCTCTGGGGCGCGCTCCTCACCGGCGGCAGGGTCGCCGTCGTCCCCGACGAGGCGACGGTCGACCCGGCGCAGCTCGTGGCGCTCCTCGCGCGCGAGCGGGTGACCGTCCTCGGCCAGGTGCCGTCCGTCTTCAAGTACCTCGTCTGGGAGGCCGAGCTCTCGGGCCTGCCGCCGCTCGCGCTTCGCTACGTGATCTTCGCCGGCGAGCCGCTCGACGTCGCGACCGTCCGCCGGTTCCTCGACCTCCGCCCGGAGCCGCGCCCGGAGATCGTGAACATGTACGGGATCACCGAGACGACGGTGCACGCGACGAGGAAGACGATCCGCGAGCGCGACCTGCGCCCGGGCCCGACGCCGATCGGCCGGCCGCTCCCGCACCTCGAGATCCTGCTCGTCGACGACGAGCTGACGGAGGTTCCGGACGGCGAGGTCGGCGAGATCCTCGTCGGCGGAGCCGGCGTCGCGGACGGCTACCTCGGCCGCCCGGAGCTGACGGCCGAGCGGTTCGTGACCCTGCCGCGCTCGAGCGGACGCTGGTATCGGAGCGGCGACCTCGCGCGCCGCCGATCCGACGGCGAGCTCGAGTTCCACGGCCGCGCCGACGCGCAGCTGAAGCTCCGCGGCTACCGGATCGAGCCCGGCGAGATCGAGGAGACCGCGCGGCGCCTGCCGGGGGTCGCCGACGCCGTCGCGGTCGTCGCCGACCCCGGCGGCACGGGCGAGCCTGTGCTCGTGCTCTACTGCCGGCCGGAGCCGCGCGGGCGCGTCGACGGGGCCGCGGTCCGGGCGGCGCTCGCGCGGGCCCTCCCGCACTACCTCGTCCCGACTGCGATCGTCGCGGTCGAGCGGTTCCCGCTCACGCCGTCCGGGAAGACCGACCGGCGGGCGCTGGCGGCGGACTATCGGGCGTGACGGCGCGCACGGCCTGCGCGAGCAGGCGCGCGACGACGTCGGCGTTCGCGCCCTCGAGCAGCCCGAAGTGGTCGCCCGGAACGCGGTGCGCCTCGATCGACGCGCAGAGCGGCTGCCACTCCGCGAGCGCCGTGGCTCGCTCCTCAGGCTCGAGCAAGTACGCGGCCCCGTGGTGGAAGCGCGCGTGGTAGCGGAGCGCGGCGAGCGCGTTCCCGCGGAAGATCTCGAACCGCCCGAGCAGCTCCTCGACCTCGACCCCAGGGTCGGCGCCCGCGGCGCGAAGCTCGGCTAGCGCCGCCGCGAGCGCGTCGCCTGGCTCGGCGTCCGCAGTCGGCACGTCCGGCAGCGGGACGCCGAGGGCGCGTGCGACGTGGTAGAGGAAGCCCCGCACGAAGTCCTGGCGCTCGTCCTCCTCGGGAGCGGGCGACGGGCCCGACGGGTCGACGAGGACGACCGGAGCCGCGAAGCCGTCGCGCTCCGCGAGCCGGCACGCCATCTCGAACGCGACGGCGCCGCCCATCGACCAGCCGCCGAGGACGAGCGGCGGCTCGAGGCCCGCCTCGCGCAGGGCGGCGAGATACCCGTCCGCGAGCTCGGGGATCCCCTCCGCGGGCGCGAGCGAGGCGAGGCCGTAGAGCGGGTGGCCGTCGACCCGCTCTCCGAGCGGCGTGTAGCACGAGACGTCGCCGCCGACCGGGTGGACGAGGACGAGCGGGACACCGCTCCCCTCGCGGAGCCGGACGAGCGGCGACGGCCCTCCCCCCGGGCCGAGGGCGCGGACGACCTCCTCCGCCAGCGTCCGCAGGGTCGGCCGGGCGAGGAACGTCGGGATGGCGAGGTCGGTCTCGAAGCGCCGCCGGGCGCGGAGCACGACCTGGAGCGCGAGGAGCGACTGCCCGCCCGCGTCGAAGAAGTGCTCGTCGAGCGACGCGGCCTCACGCCCTAGCACGAGCCGCCAGATCTCCTGCAGCCCCTCCTCGACCTCGGGCGGGACGGCGAGCGCCTCCACCGCGGGGGCGGGCGCGCGCTCGGGCTGCGGAGCGGGGGCGGGCGCGGGGCGCGGAGCCGCCGGCGCGAGCTCGAGCGGCTCGTCCGGCGCAGCGACGGCCTGCGCGAGGAGCTGCTCGTACTCCTCGGCCAGGCGCTCGACGGTCGCGGCGTCGAACAGCGCGGGCAGGTAGGCCCAGACGCTGCTCAGCCGCTCGCCGTCGTCGTCGAGGATGAGCAGGAGGTCGAACGCGATCTGCGGCGTCGGCGGCCGGTACCAGTGGACGTCGAGCGGACCGAGCCGCCGCCGGTCGCGCCCGCGCGGCTGGACGCTGAACGCGACCGAGGCGAACGGGACGCCGCCGTCGTCGTCGCGGGCGGGGGCGAGGTCGTCGACCACGCGCCCGAACGGCAGCTCCTGGTGCGCGAACGCCTCCACGACGCCCGTCCGCACGCGCCGGACGACCTCGCGGAACGTCGGCCGCCCCTCGAGGCTCGTGCGCTGGACGAGCAGGTTGATGAAGCACCCGATCAGCCCCTCGAGCTCCGGGCGCGGCCGTCCGGCGACCGGCGTCCCGACGAGCACGTCGAGCTGCGCGCTCGTGCGTGCGAGCAGCGCGGCGAAGGCGGCGAGGCCGGTCATGTAGAGGGTCGCGTTCTCGCCGGCGGCGAACGCCCGCACCGCGGCCGTCAACTCGTCCGGGAGGGGCCTGATCAGGACCTCGGAACGGCGCTCGGCCGACGCGGGGCGGGGGTGGTCGAGCGGGAGCGCGACCGGCGCAGGGTCGCCGGCGAGGGCCTCGCGCCAGAAGTCGAGGTCGCGGTCGAGGGCGCCGCTCTCGAGGCGCTCGCGCTCCCAAAGCGCGAAGTCGGCGTACTGGACGGGAAGCGGCTCGAGCTCGGGCTCGGCGCCGCGCGCGAACGCGTCGTAGAGCGCGTCGAGCTCGGACACGACGACGTCGAGCGACCACGCGTCCCAGACGGCGTGGTGCGCCGTCAGGGTGAGCGCGTGCCGGTCGGGGGCTAGCCGCAGGAGCAGCGCGCGCAGGAGCGGCCCCTGTGCGAGGTCGAACGGGCGCGCGACGTGCTCGGCGGTCCGCTGGCGGATCGACTCCTCGTCGGCCCCGAGCTCCGGGGCGTCGACCTTCTCGAGCGCGAGGGAAAGCTCCGGCAGGACGACCTGGAACGGCGCGCCGCCGTCCCCGAGCACGAGCACCGTCCGGAGCGCCTCGTGCCGCTCGACGAGCGTGCGCAGCGCGCGCTCGAGCGCGTCGCGGTCGAGCTCCCCCTCGAGCAGCAGGAGCACGGGGACGTTGTAGAGCGGCGAGGCCGGGTCGAGCTGGTGGAGGAACCAGAACTGCTCCTGCGCGACCGACGCGCGCACACGCTCCGGGCGGCTCCGAGGAACGAGCCCGCCCTCCGCCGGCGCCGAGCCGCCCCGGCCGCGCAGGCGCTCCTCGAGGAGCGCGCGCTTCGCCGCCGAGAGCTCGACGCTCGCCGTGCCGGACACGGCGGCTACCTGGCCGCGTCGACCGCGGCCGCGAAGTCCGCGAGGATCGGGTTCTCGAAGAGGACGCGCACCGGGAGGCCGATCTCGAACGCCTCGCGCACGTCGGCGATCACCTGCGCGGCGACGAGCGAGTGGCCGCCGAGCTCGAGGAAGTTGTCGTCGCGCGCCACGCGCCCGAGTCCCAGGGCCTCCGCCCAGACCCTCGCCACGAGCGTCTCCGTGGGCGTCTCGGCCTCGGCCGTCTCGTCCGCCTCGTCCGTCTCCTCCACCGCCGGCGCCTGGTCGAGCGGCAGCGCGTCGCGGTCGAGCTTCCCCGTCGGCGAGAGCGGCAGCTCGTCGAGCACGATGTACGCGGCGGGCAGCATGTAGCGCGGCAGGCTCCGCTCGAGGAACGCCTGGAGGTCGCGCTGGACGCCCACGTCGGCGCGTGCGGGGCCGCGCTCGGCGATCAGGCGGGCGTCGTCCTCGAGCACGACGTAGGCGACGAGCTGCGGCTCGCGTCCGTCCTCGCCGCGGAGGACGACGGCGGCGTCGTGCACGTCGGGATGCCGCAGCAGCGTCTCCGAGATCTCGCCCAGCTCGATCCGGAAGCCGCGGATCTTGACCTGGTCGTCCGCCCGCCCGAGGTACTGGACGTCGCCCGAGGAGAGCAGGCGGACGAGGTCCTGCGTCCGGTAGAGCCGCGACCCCGGCTCGCCGAACGGATCCGGGACGAAGGCCTCCGCAGTCCGCGCCGGCTGGTTGCGGTAGCCGCGCACGATCCCGGCGCCGCCGACGTACAGCTCGTCCGCGACCCCCACCGGCACCGGCGCGAGCTCGGCGTCGAGGACGTGCGCCCGGAGGTTCGGAATCGGCCGTCCGATCGGCGGCACGATCGCGATCGAGGGGTCGCACGTGCCGTACGTCGCGCAGACCGTCGTCTCCGTCGGCCCGTAGGCGTTGACGAACCTGCGGCCGACGCCCCACGAGCGGACGAGCTCCGTCGCGAGCTGCTCGCCGGCGGAGACGAGCAGGCGCAGGTCCGGCAGCTGCTCGCCCTCCGCGGCGCGCAGGAACGACGGCGGGAAGGTGGCGACGGTGACGCGGAACGCGCGCAGCTGCGCGGCGATCTCGGCCGCCGAGGCGTCCGTCGTCTCGATCATGCAGAGCGCGGCGCCCGCGCCGAATGCCATCAGCATCTCCCAGATCGAGGCGTCGAAGCTGAGCGACGAGAAGAACGCGACCCGATCGCCCGGGACGAGCCGGAACATCGAGCGGAGCGCGCCGGCGAGGTTCGTCGCGCCCGCGTGCGGGACGTCGACGCCCTTCGGGCGGCCCGTCGAGCCGGACGTGTAGATCGTGTAGGCGAGGTTCTGCGGCGACACGCGCACGTCCGGCTTGTCGTCCGCGCAGCCGGCGACCCGCTCCCACTCGTCGTCGACCAGGATCGTGTCCACCTCGAGGCTCGGCAGCCGGCCTTCGAGGTGGCTGTCGGTGACGAGCGCGGCGATGTCCGCGTCCTCGACGACGTGCTGGAGGCGCTCGCGCGGGTACGACGGGTCGAGCGGGAGGTAGGCGCCCCCGGCCTTGAGGGCGGCGAGGAACGCGACGACGACGTTCGACGTGCGGCCGAGCGAGACGGCGACGACCGACTCGGGCCCGACGCCGCGGCTGCGGAGGTAGTTGGCGAGGCGGTTCGCGCGGACGTCGAGCTCCGCGTAGGTCAGCTCGCCCGCCGCGTCGACGACCGCGAGGGCGTCCGGAGTCGCCGCCGCCTGCGCCTCGAAGAGCTCGTGCACGCAGCTCTCCGCCGGCCGGGGCGCGCTCGTCGCGTTCCACTCCCGCAGCGCCGCCTGCTCCGGCTCCGGCAGCAGCCGGAGCCGCGAGAGACGCGTCGCGGGCCGCGCGACGGCGTCCTCGAGCAGCGTCCGGAAGCGCAGGGCGAGGCGCTCGGCGGTGTCGCGCTCGAAGAGGTCGGCGGCGTAGCGCAGCCGCGCGCGCAGCTCGCCGTCGGCGAGCCAGACCGCGAGCTCGAGGTCGAACGGCATGAACTCGTCGAGCGCGAGCTCGCTGACCTCGACGCCGTCGAACGCGAGGAGGTGCGCGGCGGGCGGCTCGAACGAGATCGCGAGCTGGCACAGGGGCTGGTAGCTCGACGTCCGCTCGATCCCGAGCTCGTCGACGAGCAGGTGGAACGGCACCGCCGCGTGGGCCCGCGCGCCCGCGAGTGCCTCGTGCGCCTGCCCCACGAGGCGCTCGAACGCGTCGCCGCCCGCCGGGTGCAGGCGGAGCGGGAGCAGCCGGGTCGCGAGCCCCGCAAACGGTTGGAGCGCCTCGTCCTCGCGGTGCGGCGCCGGTGTGGCGACGACGAGGTCGTGCTCGCCGCTGTGGCGCGCGACGAGGGCGGCGAACGCCGCGACGGCGGCGTCGCGCCAGCTCCCGCCGGCGTCTGCACCGACCGCCTCGAGCGCGGCGTAGAGGCCGGGCGGGAGCGCGACCTCGACCTCGCCCGCGGTGAACGTCGGCGCCGCCGGCCGAACGTGGTCGGTCGGCAGCGCGACGAGCGGCGGCGCGCCCGCGAGGCGATCGCGCCAGTAGCGGAGGTCGTCGTCGGCCTGCTCGCCGGCGCCGTCCGCGGCGGCGGTGAGGGAAAGGTCCGCGCCGTAGAGCGCCGTCAGCTGGGCCGCGAGGAGCCGCAGCTGCGGCTCGTCGGCTGCAAAGCGGTGCGCTGCGAGCAGCAGGACGCGGTCGTCCTCGCCGAGCGTGAAGACCACCGCGCGGAAGGGCGGCTCGCTCTCCCACGCGAACCGCCGCCGGGCGTGGTCGCGCACCATCCGCACCGCGGCCTCCTTGCGCTGCTCGCCGTCGAGGCGCGTGAGGTCGACCGTGCGCAGGCGAAACGCCGACGATGGCAGCACCGCGCACTCGGAGTTGCCGGCGCCGCCCACGAGCATCGTCCGCAGCCCCTCGTGCGCCGCGACGAGCCGCTCGAGGGAGCGGAGGAGCTCGTCGACGTCGAGCCTGCCGCGCAGCCGCGCGGCCGTCCAGGCGTGCGCGGTCTCGGCGCGGTCGACGCCGCCCGCGTTCGTGATCGACGCGAGCATCGACCGCACGAGCGGAGTCAGCGGGACGACCTCGCGCTCGCCGTCGAGCGCGCCGGCGGCGCTCTCCTGCGGCGGCTTCGCGAGCGTGCTCATGCGCGCGCCGCCGCGAGCTTCGAGGGACGGGACCGGCCGATCGGCTCGAGGCGTACCGGGACGCGGTCGACCCCCCACATCGTCGTCGACCGCAGCCGCCGGATCGGCCCCGCGAGCTCGATCGTCTCGACGCGGGCGAGAAGCTCCTCGAGCAGCAGGCGCAGCTCGATGCGCGCGAGCGAGGCGCCGATGCAGAAGTGGTGGCCGACGCCGAAGGTCAGGTGCCGGTTCGGCGTCCGGCCGACGTCGAAGCGGTTCGCCTGCGGGAACTCGTCCTCGTCCCGGTTGACGGCGGGATTCCAGATCGTCACCTGCTCGCCCGTCCGGATCAGCTGTCCGCCGACGACGACCTCCCGCAGCGCGGTCCGCATCACGTGGATGCTCGGCGCCGTCCAGCGGAGCACCTCCTCGACCGCGGTCTTGACGAGCGCGGGCGAGCGCTGGAGGCGCCGCCACTCGTCGGGGTTCTCCGCCAGCGCGATCGCCGCGCCGGCCGAGGCGTGGCGGGTGGTCTCGTTGCCGCCGGTGATCAGCCCCTGGATGTTGAGGAGGATCTCGCCGTCGGTGAGCGGCTCGCCGCGGATCCGGCCGCGCGCGAGCATGCTGACGAGGTCGTCGCCGAGCCGGCGCCGCCGCTCGCGGAGCAGCTCGCGGTAGTAGAAGAAGATGTTCGCGTTCGCCTCCGCCTTCTCGGCCTCGGTGACCGGAGCGCGGCCGTCGCGGCCGGCGACCGAGCCGAACGCGGTGCGCGTCCACCCGACCATGAGCTGCCAGTCCGCCCGCGGGACGCCGAGCAGCGCGCAGATGACGGACATCGGCAGCGGCGACGCGACGGCGACGACGAAGTCGAACTCGTCCTCGTCGGCCACCTCGTCGAGCGCGTCCGAGACGATCGACCGCATCTGCACCTCGAGCCGCCGGACCGCCGTCTGCGTGAAGGCGTCGGCGAGCACCTGACGGAGCTCGCGGTGGCGCGGGAGGTCGGTGACGATGAGCATCCTCCCGGCGGCCGCACGCGCGGCGGCCTCGTCCTGCGCCACCTGCATCCCGCGCTCCGAGGTGAAGGACTCCTTGTCCTGGTAGACGGCGAACGCGTCCCGGTGCTTCGTCAGCGCCCAGAAGCCCGGCCGGTCGGCGCAGCGGTTCCAGAAGACCGGCGCCTCCCGCTGGAGCAGCGACCAGACCGCGAAGCCGCCGTCCGGCTGCTCGTAGATGCCGGGATCGGTCAGGTCGACGTCGCCGAGGCTCAAGGCGGCGGTCATGGGCGGCGCGCGTAGAGGTCGAAGATGTCCGTCCCGGCGAGGAGCGGGTCCTGGTCGACGGCGACCGTGTAGCCCCGGCGGACGAGGTCGCGCCGGACGCTCTCGACGCGGCCGCCGAGGTCGTGCACCTGCATCGTCAGCTGGCGCACCTTCGGCCAGTCGCGCTCGTCGATCCCGGCAAGGACGTCGCCCTCCGCCTTCTCGACGTTCACCTTGAGCAGGTCGATGCGCTCGACGCGGTGCTCGGCGAGGACGTCCGAGAGCGTCCGCACCTCACACTCGAGCGTCTCCGTCTCGTGCCGGTCGCGCATCATGTCCTCCACGTCGTCGACCGCAAAGCCGCTGTTCTCGAGGAAGGTGCGCGTGACGGCGGCGTCGTGCTCCGGGTCGGCGTACGCGCTCGTCATCACCGTGACGTCCGGGTAGTACGTCAGCTCCACGCGGCCGGGCTCGCGGCCGAGGCCGCACGGGAAGAGCACGGCGGCGACGCCGTGCTCCTCGACGTTCGCGCGCAGCGCCTCGAAGAGGAGCGGCACCGGCTCGAACGCGTAGACCCGCGTCCGCTCGGCCTCCCAGTGGAAGAAGAGGGTCGAGATGCCGATGTTCGCGCCGACGTCGAAGACCGTCGCTCCAGGCCCGAGCTCGAGCCCGTGCTGGAGGTACGCCCGCGTGGCGACGATGTCGCGGTACATGAGGCTCGTCTCCGCCGGGTTCAGCTGGACGACCGTGGAGCCGTTCGGCAGCCGCATCGGCGCGAGTGCGGCGGGCGGCTTCGTCTGCGACGCGCTCGGTGCGGCAGGCATCGACCGCTGAGTAACAAACGCGCGGCGCGCGGATCAACGAGACGCGGCGATCGGCGCCGCTTTCGCATCCGCGAACACCCCGGCGATCTCTTCCTGCAGCTCCTCGGGCGCGTCGAGGAAGGACCAGTGCGTGCCGGTGAGGACGACGTGCCGGGCACGGCCGTGCCTCGACCAGCCGGCGAGCTCCGCCGGCGCGATCTGGTCGTCGTCGCTCCAGCCGAGCGTCGTCAGCGGGCACGGCAGCAGGACGGGATCGGGCCTGCTGTAGCGGCGGTGCGCCTCCACGTCGGCGTGGAGCGGACCGAGCGACAGCTCGACGAACTCGGGCGTCGGCTCGACGTTCCGCGCGCGCTGGCTGATCGCGTATCCCAAGGCGTACTGGGAGCTCCTCAACCGCCACGCGAACATGAACCACGTGCCGATCGCGATGCAGATCGCGATCGTTCGCGAGGAGAGCGGCTTCGATCCGCTCGACGAGTCCTACGCGAACGCGATCGGCCTCACCCAGATGATCCCGGTCACCGCGAAGGATTTCTCGCGCGGCACCGGCATCGATCCGACGCGCGAGAACCTGCGCGATCCGGAGAAGAACGTCACGATCGGCGGCCGGTTCCTCGGCTCGCTGTACAAGAAGTGGAACGGCTACACGCTGCTCGTGCCGCCGTCGTACAACGCCGGGCCTGCGGGCGTCACGCGCATGCTCAAGGCGCGCGGCACGTGGGACGCCGACGAGTTCGTCGAGGGCATCGTCGACGATCAGGCGCGCAACTACACCAAGCGCGTGCTCGGCACGTACTTCACGTACAGCTGGCTGTACGACCACGACGTGCCGGTGATCCCCAACGCGATCCCCAGGGCGCTGCTGCCCA
>Ga0207665_10001079_pt1 | contig 18368 bp, 13 predicted proteins | sample LARL112metaG_FD_184351 | JGI IMG/M metagenome (GOLD analysis project Ga0207665, IMG submission 184351) | Corn, switchgrass and miscanthus rhizosphere microbial communities from Kellogg Biological Station, Michigan, USA - LAR L11-2 metaG... | ecosystem: Host-associated > Plants > Roots >...
GGAACGGCGGGCTGGCGTCGAACAGCTCGACGAAGTCGCAGTACTCGCACTTGCCCCAGTAGCAGCCGCGGGCCTGGGTGATCGCCAGGGTCGGGGTCACCAGGCGGGCCAGCAGCTCGTGCGCGTACAGCGGATAGGGCAGCTGGTTCACGTGCGGTCCGGCGGTCGGCGGCTCGTGGTGCACGCGCCCGCCAAAACGGGCGGATACCCCGGCCACCCCGACCGGTTCCCAGCGCCCGCCGAGCACCTGCTGCGCCAGCTCGAGCAGCGGCTTCTCACCGTCGAAGCGGACGATGGCGTCCACCGCCGGGTGCTGGTCCAGCAGGGTCTCCAGGTCGGCCGGGTCCATCAGGCTCATGGTCGGGCCGCCGAGCACGACCCGCAGCCCCGGATCGGCCTCCTTGAGCAGCGCGGCCAGCATGAGCGCCGCCACCAGCTGCGGGCCCATCGGACAGGAGATGCCGACCAGGGCCGCTCCCGCCGCCCGCTCCGCGATCCCGCTGCGTGAGTAGAAGGCCCGGTAGACGGACCGGATCTCCGGGCTGACGCCCTGGTCGCCGGCCATGATCGCGGTCGGCCCCGGGTCGACGGTCAGCGGTTCGGCCAGCGCGCCCAGGTGGCGCTCGTAGTCGCCGTAGGCGGCGGCCCGCAGGCGCCCCGCCTCATCCGCCAGCACGTCCCGGTGGCCGCGGACCCAGCGCGCGGCGGCCGCGGCCTTGGAGTCCGCGGTGCACAGCGTCCCGGTGCCGTAGCGGTCGAGCACGCTGTCGTCGAGCAGGTACTCGGCGAACTGCTGGTTCAGGTCCTCCTGCCGCGCGCCGATGCCGGCCGTGGCCAGGTAGGCGGCGAGGACGGCGGTCGACGGGTAGTACTTGCCGAAGCTGGTCGACGCGAGCGGCGGGTACACCAGGATGATCTGGTCACGTACGGCGGGCATGGCGGCCTCCCGGTTCACTGCTGGCCATTGGCGGTAGCGAGGCCGGCCAGGCCGAACTCGGCCCAGCCGCGGCGCTCGGAGTACTCCACGTAGACGCCTCCGCAGCTGTCCCGCAGCGCGCAGCCCTGGCACGGCGCCCCGTAGGACCGGCACTCCTCGTCCATGAAGGTGTCGTAGCTGTCGTGGACCTCGCCGTGGTACATCATCCGGATGTCCCGGCTGTCGTCCTCGATCGCGAGCCCCTCGTAGGGGACCACCACGCACAGCGGGAAGCCTTCCAGGGTGATCTCGCGGCCGGCCGCGAGCACCTCCTCGACGGCCGGCAGCAGGTACCGGCGGGTCTCGGCGACGTCGGGCGCCTGCTGGTCGAGGGCGAAGTAGCCGCTGCCCACCGGGTGCAGGTTGGAGATGTTGATCTGGTCGACCTCGAGTTCCATGCACAGCCGGCAGATGGCGCCGAGCTGGTCCATGTTGGTCCGGGTGAGCACGGTGTTCACCTGGACCCGGGCGCCGGCCGCCTTGACGTTGCGGATGCCCTGGATGGTCTCGTCGTACCCGCCGGGCGTCTGCGTGAGCAGGTCCTGGATGCCGGCGTTGACGCCGTGCAGGGAGACCACGTAGCGGTTCACGTTCCGCTCGGCCAGCCGGGCGACGAACGCCGGGTTCTTGAGCCGGCGCGCGTTCGTCTGGAGCTGGACCGCCGGGTAGCCGAACAGCTTGGCCAGGTCGAGCAGGTCGAACAGGCGGGGGTGGATGGTGGGCTCACCGCCGTGCAGGTTCACCACCTCGTACCCGCCGCCGGCGTTCTCCACCAGGAAGCGGGCCAGGTCCGCGTACCGGACGGTGTCCTTTTTATACAGCGGCGACCCGACGACGCAGAAGGTGCACTTCTCGTTGCACAGGTCGGTCACGTGCAGGCTCAGGGTCTTCATGATCACCTCACAGTGAGGCCGGCGGCCTGCGCGGCGCGGGTGAACGTCTCGCAGGTGCCCGGCAGGGCGGCGACGGTCCGGTGGTAGGCGGCGCGCGCCCGGGCGTAGGAATCCCGGGTCGCCCGGTCGTACAGGGCGGCTTCCAGCACGGTCATGACGCCGTCCTCGTCGAGCAGTTCCGCGGTGGCCAGCGTGTCGGCGTAGGGGTTGCCGGCCAGCAGCGGACCGAGGAAGCGGTGGTAGCCGAGCGGCCAGATGCGGAACGGGTAGAGGGGCCCGGTCCCGGCCAGCCAGGTCCGGACGAACTCCGACGCCTTCTCCGGGGGCTCGTCCGTGACCGTGAACCGGTTGGACAGGACCACCGCGGGGACGTCCGCCAGGATCGCCTCGGCGACCGCCGTCGAGGCGGCGTTGAGGCTGATGAGCAGGTCGGCGGCGCCGGTCAGGACGGCGAACCGCTTCGGCATGCAGGCGGGCAGCGTGATGAGGCGGTCGGCGGGCAGCGCGCGGAACGCGTCCGGCATCCCGCCGATGACCATGAAGTGCGTCGTCGGCGGGAGCGCGCGCAGGTAGTGGGCCAGCAGTTCGGGCACCCGCCGCGCGACCCGGTGGATCCGCTCGTCGTACCGGGGATCGGGGGAGCGCTGCCAGCCGGCGAAGGTGATCATGGCGAGGCGGTGGCCGCGCGGGATCCCCAGGGTGTTGTGCAAGTGGCCGCGGGTCCGCCGGGAGACCCGCCCGTCGGCGTCGGACAGCCGGAACGGGAAGACCCGGCCGCCACCGTCCGGCTCCGGGTGCGTCAGCGGGACCGGCCGCAGCTGCGCGGTGAGCTCGCGGATCCGCGGGTCGAGCCGGATGGTCTCCTGCCCGCCGAAGTCCATCTCCAGGTGCTGGCCGTCCAGCGCCCAGATGTCGATCGGCAGGACCGGCAGCCGGTAGCGGTCGATGTACCACGGGTCGAGCAGGAAGATGGTCCGCATCGCGCGGGAGAAGATGAGGTAGTCGGCCAGCACCAGGGCGTCCGGCTTGAACTCGGCCACCACGTCGTCGAGCACCCGGCCGGCCAGCGGCCCCATCGACTCGCTCAGCACGGTGTAGCCGAAGCCGCCGTGGCTGACCACCGGCTCGGCCGTGGCCTCCACCACGAAGTGGGACTCCACGCCCAGCGGGAGCAGCTGCCTGGCCAGCGACATCCCGATGACGGTCTCGCCGTAGCCGTGCTGGGACAGGGCCAGGAAGAGCAGCCTCATGACGCGTTCAGCCTGCGGTCGGAGCCGGGCCAGCCGGCCATGCCGGGGGCGACCAGGCCGGTCCGCACGATGCCCTCGCTGGTCCCCGCGTCCTCGAAGGAACCGCCGGGGAACTCGACGGCCACGGCCGTCAGGCCGCGGCGCACGGCCAGGTCGAAGAACATGCCGAGCACCGGCTCGCCTCCCTGCGGGTCGGCCTGGGCCAGGCCCTCGTGGAGCAGGGCGGCGAACCGCTCGCCCCAGATGGCCGCCCCCCAGGTGTTGGCGGGGGCGGGGCCCTTGGGCTTGTCGAGCACGCGCTCGACCTTCCCGCCGGACATGACGACGGGACCGAGCCGCCAGGCCTGCTCGGTCGGGAAGACGGCCAGCGCGAGGTCGGCGCCGGTATCGGTGTACCTGGCACGCAGCCGGGCCAGCGCGTCGGCCGGGGTGACGATGGTGTCCGGGAGCACGAGCGCGACGTGGCGCCCGCCGATCCAGGGGTAGGCGATGTCCACCGCATGCGGGAGCCCGCGGGCCTCCTCCTGGTACAGGTAGCCGACGGACACGCCGAACTGCCCGCCGTCGCCGAAGTACGTGACGACGTCGAGCTTCCACGGGGCCACCACGAAGAACATGTGGTCGATGCCCGCGGCCTTGATCGCTTCCACCCCGTACTCGGCGACCGCGCGCGGTCGCGCGCCGCCCTGCGGGGTGAGTTCGTAGCCGATCGGCAGGAGTTCCTTCGGATAGCGGAACGGTGCCAGGCGGGTGGCCCGGCCCGCGGCCGGGATCAGCCCTACGAAGTCCATGCTCACGTCCTCTCCCCGTAGCACGCCGGACCCGCCGGGAGAGCGGATGCTCTCCCGGCGTGGTTGCTGCTGGTCAGTAGATGGTGAGGTCGAAGTGTCCTTCCACCGGGTTGGACAGCACGCCCTCTTCGCTGAGCTTGTGGATGAACGCGACCTGCTCGGTGGTCAGGCCGTACTCGCCCGCCGCCGATTCGGGGTTGGCCACGATCGAGCGGCCGAAGGCCGGGTCGGTGACGCAGCGCTGGACGAGCTCGCGGATCTTGCTGTTGTCGCCGGACATCTGCTGCCGCCTTTACTAGTAGACCGTGAGGCCGAAGTGGCCTTCGACCGCCGAGGACAGGACACCTTCGTCGCTGAGCTTGTGGATGAACGCGACCTGCTCGGTGGTCAGGCCGTACTCCTCGGCCGCGGACTCGGGGTTGGCCACGATCGAGCGGCCGAAGGCCGGGTCGGTGACGCAGCGCTGGACGAGCTCGCGGATCTTGCTGTTGTTGCCGGACATGTGGTTCCTCCCTGCGGAGCGAGACGGTTCCCGGTGCCTGAGCGGCTCCGGTGTCTAGTTCGATCTTCCGTTCTGACGGCGCTATCCGCGTCGGCCACGGATGCGCATATCGGGCATATCCGGTCACCGTTGACTGGCTGTCGGCATGCGTAGAAGCATCGGCCGGCCCGCGTAGGCCGGAGCCGGGCCGGCGTAGGGAACCGGGCGCCGTTCGTCCGCTGGTCATGGTCCGCCTCACTCCCCGATCACGATCCCGGCGGCCTTGCAGTGGGCCCGGACCCGGGCCCGCGCGCTGGCCAGGTCGCCGAGCGTGAGGCCGGGCATGAGCGCCCGGACGTGGTCGCGCATCGCCTGCTCGCGGTCGATGACGTCGAGCCGTTCGTGCTGGCGGGCGATCTCCTCCCTGACCCCTTCGCCCGCGATCTCCAGGCCGGCCCTGGCCGCCGCCGCGGCGGCCGTCCGGGGTTCGGTGAGGTAGCGGTAGTCCAGGGAGCCGGGCTCGGGTGAGAGGACCTCGATGTCGACCGAGGCGATGGCGCCCTTCCCGCTGTCGATCAGGGCGCAGATCGACTCCACGTTGAGCTCGAGCAGCTCCGGGGTCATGCCGATGTGGCCGACCACGAAGCCCGCCTTGAGCAGCAGCCCTTCGTCGCGGGCGGTCTCGAGGGCAGCGATGTTGTGCTCGAACATCCGCTCCGCGCGGTAGGCCGGGTCACCGCCCCGCGCCGGGGCCAGCGGCTTGTTCAGGGCGGACAGCGAGACCGGGGAGCCGGCGTCCAGGCCCACCATCAGGTAGCGGATGTTCAGCGTCCGCAGCAGGGCCGCGTGCCGCGGGTCGGAGAGCCCGTCCGCCCGGGCGTAGCCGGCCAGCAGCGGGCGGTCGGCAGGCGCGGTGGCCGTCCACCAGGCGGGCGCCTCCCGCACCATCTGCCGCAGCAGGGAGCCGAACGTCAGCGGCAGCTCGTCCGCGGTGAGCGAGAGGTAGTCGTAACCGGCCCGTACCGCGTCCCCGAGCAGCCGCCAGGCGCTCTGCGGCCCGTCCACGCTGTTGCGCCAGAGGCCGCCGTACTGGATCGAGCAGAACGAGCAGGCGTCGTCCCGGCTGAACTTGATGCAGCCGCGGGCGAGCTCGACCGGGATGCCGGCCCGCAGCTCGACCCCGAGCAGCTCGGTGAGCCGCCGTCCCACCCGGCTGCGGAAGTTCGCCTGGTAGTGCTGGCTGTGCGGGAACACCGCGTCGATGAGGTGCGGGCGCTGGCCGGTGAAGATCGGCTCGGGCCGCTGCGGGGTCAGCACCAGGCCGTCCGCGGTCCGCGTGGCCAGGCCCGGGTAGGCGCCGGGGGCGCGCAGCGTCCCCGCCGCGAGATCGCCGATCAGCGCGCGGAACGGGCCGATGACCTCGTTGCCGACGAAGCCGAAGTCGATGCAGCCGGGCTGGTTCTCCAGGCAGAGCCCGGCCAGCGCGGTGAAATGGTCGTTCCCGGCGATGGTGCGCACCTGCGGCCTGATCCGCTTGACGGTGCGCAGCAGGGCCAGGGCCGCCTCGTAGTTCGCGGTCAGCATGCTCACCCCGACGGCGAGCAGGTCCCCCGCGTTCTCCTCGATGTAGGAGAGGATGTCCGGCCATGGCACCACCGTGCCGTCCAGGTAGACCGGGGTGACCCCGGGGATGTCCTCGATGGCCGAGGCCAGGGTGAGGACACCGAGGCTCGGCACGTTCGCCCAGTCGGTGAGGTCCTCCGAGCGGGTGACGGTCGGGTCCGCCCCGTCCAGGACGCTGCTCGAATTGGGCGGGTTGATCAGCAGAACTTGCGGCATGGGCCCTCCTCGCAGCCGCCGTCCGGTCAGCCGCTCGTGGTGGACAGCAACTGGTCGGCGCGCGCGACCCCCACCAGGTGTTCCTTGCGCGCGAACGACCGCCGGGCGTCCGTGGCCGCCGCGCGGGCGGCCTGGCCGTCGCCCAGGGCCAGGTAGGCGTGTGCCAGGTCCAGGTACGCCAGCCCCTGGCTCCCGGTCGAATCGGTGCGCTCCGCGGTGGCCACGGCCGAGTGCGCCAGCAGCAGCGCGCACGGGGCCCGGCCCCGGGCCGCCAGCACGCGCGCCGCGATCCCGCACCGGTCGGCCAGCGTGGCCGGCCCCAGCTCGGCGGTGTCACCATGGCGCAGCAGGTCGTCGGCCGCGTCGATCCTTCCCTGGGCCAGCACTGAGCGCGCTAGCAGGTTGAGGCCGCGCGGCGGAACGCTGGCTAGCCGGTCGCCTCCCAGCGCCGGCCCGACGGCGTCCCAGCAGCCGGCCAGGTGCTCCACCGCGGCCGCGGCGATGTGGCCACCGGAGCCCGCGGAACCGCCAGGACCAGCGGACCGGGATGCCAGCGCATCGCGAGCGGACTCGTAGCGACCGCTCATAGCCAGCAGGATTGCCAGTGCGTCGCGCAGGTCGCCATCCTCGCCGGGGACCGTACCGAGCAGGTCGCGGCAGCGGCCGATCGCGTCCGGCACGGCCCGCGGGCCGAGCACGAGTCCGGCGGCGAGCATCCGCACGCTGACGGCGGTCCCGTCCCGCATCCCGTACTCAGCGGCGGTGGCGGCCGCGCCGAACCGGCCGGCCGCGAAACCCTGGACGCCGATGCTGGCCCAGGGCCCGGCTTCCGCCCGCTCGGACCCGGCCGCGGCCAGCTCGGTCACGGATTCGACCAGGAGATCGCGGGGCGCCAGGCGCCGCCGGGCATCGCGGGCCCGGGTCCGGCCGGCGTCTCGTGGGGCAGGCCGAGGATCCGGCGCAGCGGGACCTCGGCCTGTCCGAGGCTCCGCGTCCTGGTGCGCATCTCGCGGGTCAGCTCCCGCCGCGATGCCACCTCGAGCTTGCCGAACACGTGCGACAGGTGGGTCTGCACCGTCCGCGGCGAGACGAACAGGCGCGCCCCGATTTCCCGGTTGGTCAGCCCCTCCGCCGCCAGCCGGGCGACCTCGATCTCGGCCCGGGTGAGGGCGCCCCAGCCGGTGGCGGCCGCCCGCCGCCCCTCCCGGGACAGTGTTTCCGTCACGATCTCCTCGGTCCGCTGCCCCCGGGCCCAGCCGCGCTCGAACTCCGCCGCGCCCGCCGACTCGGCCAGGGCGACATCCCGGGCCCGCCGGGGGTCAGGTCCTGGCACCACGCCCAGGTCGGCCCGCAGCTTGTCGGCCGCGCCGAACAGCTCTCCCGCCTCACGCCCGCGCCCCTGCCCGGCGCAGACCCCGGCCAGCGCCTCCAGCGACTCGGCGATCCCCGGCGCCGCGCCCAGCTCGGCCCGGATGGCCAGCGCCTCGCGCTGGAGGGCCCAGGCCGCGGCGGTGTCACCCCCCATCCGCGCGGCCAGGCCGTGCGCGTGCAGGGCCCGGGCCGCGGTCAGCTTGTCGCCGACCCGGCGGGCCAGCACCGCCGCCTCCTCGGCCAGGGACCTGGCCGGGTCGGCCGCGCCGTCGGCGAGTTCGGCGTGGCACGCCCCGAGCAGGGCGGCCGCGACCTCACGGGCCGGTATCGTGCCCGCCGCGGCGAGGACCTGCCTGGACAGCGACCGGGCCGTAGCCGGGTCCGCCCCGAGCAGCAGGCGCGCCTGCTCGTTCAGGCAGGAGGCCAGCACCGCGGGCACCCCGGCGGCCCGCGCCGCGGCGACCGCCGCGGCGAGCCGCTCGCGGGCCTCGGCGGCCCGGCCGGCCGCCGCGGCGGCCGTGCCGAGCCCCTTGGCCGCCATCGCGACCCCGCGCGGGAACCCAAGCTGCTGCGCGAGTTCCCGGGCGAGGTCGAGCGACCGCTGACCCTCGGGCCAGTCGCCCTGGTCGAGCAGGATGTGCCCGAGCGCGATCTCGCCGGCTAGCCGGCCGAGGGGACCGGCGGCGGCGCGGGCGCCAGCCAGGCAGGCGCGCCGGGCCGCGGCCAGGTCACCGGTGAACGCCTGGGCGGCCCCGAGCAAGGCCACCGCGATCCCGGTCCGCCAGCCGCCACCCGCGGCGCTGGCCGCGATCTCCTCGAGCAGCTTGCCGCTGCCGGGGCCGTCGGTCAGGGCCCTGACGCTGCCCAGCAGCATGAGCGCGTCCAGCCGCCCGGGCTCGTCCGGCGCCGCCTCAAAGCACCGCAGCGCCTCCTCGGCCTCGGCCCGGGCCCGGCTGAACTCGCCGCGGACGCAGAGCAGGGCGCCGTACTCCAGCCGGGCCCGCCCCGCACCGAGACCAGCACCAAGGTCCGCGCCAAGGCCAGCGCCGGGGCCATTATCAAGGCAAGAACCAAGGCCAGAACCAAGGTCAGCACCGGGCCCAGCGCCAAGGCCAGTACCGGAACCGTTGCCCTGGCCAGCCTCGAGCAGCTCGCCGAACCACCGGCAGCCGTCCTCGACCGGCCCCCTGACCTGCCAGTACAGGCCGAGCGCGACCGCTAGCCGCAGACCCGCGCCCGGCGCCGCCGACCGGCACCAGGCCAGGGCGCCGGTCATGTCGCCGTACTGCGCGGCGACCTGGTCCAGGCGACGGCTCAGCTCCGCCGCGTCCCCGTGACGCTGGCCCGCGGCGTCACCCGCGGCGTCAGCCGGGACGTCACCCAGGGCGCCGGAGTCGCCCTGGCCGGAGGCCTCGGCCAGGGCGACGCACCAGCGCACGTGCTCAGGCCGGGACACCGCGAGCTCCGCCTGGGCCCAGGCAGCGGCCCGCACCGCGGCGCGCACCGTGGTGAGCAGGCCATAGCGGACGGTGGCACCGGTCGTCTCGCAGCCGACCAGCGACTTGCCCGCGAGCGCCGCGATCCCGGCGAAGATCGCGGGCGCGTCGGCCCCGTGGCCCGCGCACACCTGCTCGGCGTCGTCGAGGCTGAACGTGCCGTCGAAGACGGCCAGGCGGCCGAGCAGCGTCCGCTCGGCGTCTTCCAGCAGGCTGAAGCTCCAGTCCAGCGCCGCGGCCAGGCTCTGCTGCCTGACCGGGCCGCTGCGGTCGCCGCCGGCCAGCACCTCGATCCGCCCGTCGAGACGGCGCAGCAGGTCGCCCGGCGACATCACGTCGCAGGAGGCCGCGGCGAGTTCGATCGCGAGCGGGAGGCGGTCGAGGCGGCGGCAGAGTTCCCCGAGCACCGTCTCGTCGACCCCGGTCACGCTCGAGTTGCGCTCGGCCATCCGCAGCGTGAACAGGGCCACCGCCTGGCCCAGGCCGAGCGGGGGAACCGGGCACACCGATTCCCCCGCGATACGGAACGCCTCGCGGCTGGTGGCCAGCACCCGCAGCCCGCCGTCGGCGCGTAGCAGCGCGGAGATCGTCCGCGCGCACGAGCCGATGACGTGATCGCAGCCGTCCAGCACCAGCAGCGTGTCCTGGCCGCGCGCGCCGGCGGCCGCCGCCACCAGCGCCGCGGTCACGTCGGCGCCCGGACCCGCCTCGGTCAGGTCGACGAACCCGCCGGTGTCGAGCCCGTTGCGGATCAGGTACTCCACCAGCAGCCGGCTCTTGCCCGCTCCGGGCGGCCCGGTCAGGGTGACCAGGCGGCCGCGCCGGAGCAGCGCGTCGAGTTCGGCGAATTGCGCGTCGCGGGAGACGAACCCGTTCGGGGGTAGCGAGACGGGTGCCTCCTGCACAGCTGCCTCCTGCACAGCTGCCTCCTGCACAGCTGCCTCCTGCACAGGGGTTTCCTGCACGGACGGGATACCGCTGATCAGAGCCGTAGTTCCCATGTGTCTCCTTTTCCGCCGCCGGTCAGTCGACGACTCGGCGCACGAACGCACGCGACGCGATCGTCACGGTCAGGGCGATTCCTCCGCACAGCACCAGCAGCAGGATCCACACGTGGATGTACTTGATCTCCGGCGTGAGGGCCGCCCGCAGCGCCTCGCTGATGTAGACGAGGGGGTTGAGCAGCACCACGTACTGCAGCCAGCGGATGGAGCTGAGCTGCGCCCAGGGGTAGTAGACGCAGCCCAGCATGGTCATCGGGACGACGATGATGGCGAAGATGGTGCTCAGCTTGCGCGGGTCGATGACCATCCCGAGCAGCATCGCGAACGCGGACGTGAACACCGAGGCCAGCAGCAGCACGGTGACCAGCAGCCACCAGCGCGAGAAGTCAAGCGTCGGCGCCTGGCCCTTGGCGTGGATGAGCAGCACGAACGGGAAGACCAGCAGGCCCGCGAGCAGCGCCTGGATGGCGCCGGCCACGATCTTCTCGACCGACAGGGCCCAGGTGGGGATCGGGGCCAGCACCCGGTCCTCGATCTCCCTGGTGTAGGAGAGCTCCATCATGAGCGGGGCGGTGGTGGCCATCAGCCCCTGGACCAGGATCGACGTCGCGATCAGGCCGGGGACCAAGATGGTGGAGAACGAGATCCCGCCCGGGTGGCTGGCGGCGAACGGCGAGGCGCCGCCGTGCGAGCCCAGCCTCGGCAGTACGTAGGCGAAGACGAAGACGAACAGCGCCGGCTGCATGATCGACCGGATCGAGAACGACACGAGGTCGCGCCGGGCGACGCGCAGGTCACGCGCCAGCAGGGTGACGAAGGCGTGGGCTTTGCCGCCCCGGGGCCGGACGACTGCCTCGTCCGCGATCGCTACCGTGGTCATTCGCGGTACTCCCTGCCGGTCAGCGAGAGGAAGACAGATTCCAGGCTCGGCCGCAGGATCTGCACGTCCTGGAGCGGGAGCCGCAGTTCCGAGGCCGTCTGGAGAGTCCATTCCAGGGCCCGCTCCGGCTCGGCGGTGTGCAGGCGCAGCACCGCGCCCTCGTGCTCGGCCGACGTGACCGCCTCGGCGTGCTGGGCCTTGCCCGCCAGTTCCTCGGTGTCACCGGAGAACGTGAAGGTGAGGACCGTCTCGTCGCCGACCGCCGCCTTGAGCTCGGCCAGCGTGCCGGTGGTCAGCAGCTTGCCGTGGTCGATGACGCCGATCCGGTCACAGAGGTTCTCCGCCTCCTCCAGGTAATGGGTGGTGAGCAGGATCGTCTGGCCCTCGGTCCGCATGCTCCGCAGGATGTCCCACAGGTTCACCCGCGTCTGCGGGTCGAGCCCGGAGGTCGGCTCGTCGAGGAACAGCACGTCCGGGCGGTGGACGATGGCCCGGGCGATGAGCACCCGCTGCGCCAGCCCGCCGGACAGGGTCTGGACCAGCGCTCCCGCGCGGTCGGTGAGGGAGAACACCTCAAGCAGCTCGTCGGCCCGCTTGCGGGCCTGGCGGGTCGTCATGCCCGCGTAGCGGCCGCGGAACTCCAGGTTCTCCATGACCGTCAGCTGACGGTCGAGCGTGTTGTGCTGGGTGACGACCCCGATCCGCTGTTTCACCGCGACCGGATCGGCGGCCACGTCGCAGCCGGTGATCTTCGCCGTCCCCGAGGTCGGCCTGACCCGGGTCGTGAGTATCCCGACAGTAGTAGATTTACCGGCGCCGTTCGGGCCGAGCAGCGCGAACAGTTCTCCGGTACGAACCTCCAACGTCAGTCCGTTCACCGCAGCCCGGTCCTCGCCCCCGTGGGAGCGATAGGTCTTGCCGAGCTCGATGGTCTGGATGGCGAGGTCCGGCATGGGCACCTCTCATTGCTTCGGACGCCAGCCTTGACGGCGTGCATTGGCATCTATACAGGCACCGGGGCCTTTCGCGGCGCTTTCCAGGTGGTTTAGGAATGCCTGCCGCGCAGTTTTCCCGTATTCCAGGAAAAAAGAAACCGCGGCAATACCGGAAACAATGAGCGGCTGAACCGGGTGTCCGGAGCATGGCCTGATGAGCATCACCGGGACCGCCAGGCCCGGTCCCCGCCACCGCGCCGATCTCGCCCAGGCGCGCGCCGCGGCGGCCCGCCTCCTCACCCCGCCGGGCCCGGAAGATCCCTATCCCGACTACGCGATCTTGCGCGCGCACGCGCCGGTCCTGGCGGTCGGCCCCGAGGTCTGGCTGGTGTCCGGCTACGCCGAGTGCCGGGACATCCTGGCCGACCCGGCCTTCGGCGTGCAGGACGCGGCCTGGTACGACGCGAACCGCCCGCACTGGCGCGAGGGCGCCGCCTCGTGGACCCTCTACCAGGGCGTGCAGAGCCGCAACCCGCCCGACCACACGCGGATGCGCCGCGTCCTCGGCCGCTGCTTCACCGCCCGCCGGATGGCGCTGCTCCGCGACCGGGTGGCCGCCCTCACGCACCAGTTCCTCGGGGAGGTGGCTGACCGAGGCAGCGGGGACGCGGAACTCGACCTGATGAGCGCGCTGGCCTTCCCGCTGCCCATCACGGTCGTCAACGACCTGCTCGGCGTGCCCGCGGGGGACCGGGCCGAAGTCCACGGGCTGGCCGGCCGGGTGTTCAACCTGACCGAGCTGATCGTGAGCGACGAGGACCGGCGGTCCGCCGACGCGGCCGCCGTCACCTTCCGCCGCTACTGGCGCGAGCTGATCGCCGAACGGCGCCGGGCGCCGGGACCGCCGGGATCCGGGCTCACCGCCCAGCTGATCGCCGCCGCCGACGCGGGCGAGCTCAGCGACGAGGAACTGCTGTCCTCGCTGATCTTCCTGCACGGCGCCGGCTACGGCACCACCGCGGCCCTGCTCGGGAACGCGACCGTGGCCCTGCTCGCGGACCCGGCGCTGGCCGCCCGGCTCCGCGCCGACCCCGGGCTCGCGCCCGCCGTCGTGGACGAGTCGCTGCGGCACGAGGCGCCCACCCAGCTCACCCCGCGCCTGGCCCGGCGGCCCGCTTCCCGGGATCAGGCCGGCGGCACCCCGATACCGGAAGGGCACCTGGCCGTGCTGCTGCTCGGCGCGGCCAACCGCGACCCGGCGCGCTTCCCCCAGCCCGGCCGGTTCGACGTCGACCGCCCGGACAACCGGCCGCTGAGCTTCGGCGGCGGGATCCACTACTGCCTCGGCGCGCCGCTCAGCCGGATGGAGGCCACGATCGTGCTGCCCGAACTGGTCCGGCGGTTCCCGAAGCTGCGGCTGGCCGGAATCCCGCAGTGGCGGCGGGCGCTGCGCATGCGCCAGCTGAGCTGCCTGCCGGTGCGGGCCAGCTGATGCGCGAACTCCGTTCGTTCCCCGCCGTTAAAAGCCTCCGCCGGCGCGGGCCCCGAACTTTGCCGCCGGCACAAACCGGCAGCCAACCGGTTTCGAACGCGCGGCCAAGCCGGGCGGCGCACGATCACATCGACACCGGGCACATCGACACCGGGCACATCGCGTAGACGGAGCAGGACGTGGCTCAGCAGCTGACCGCCGCAGGAGAAGGCGCCGTCCTGCGGGCCAAGATCGCCCTGGTCCGGCCCGCCCTGGACATCGCCAGCAGCCGCATGTGGCTGGACCCGGAGCCGGTCGCGGCCTACGCGCGCTACCTGGCCGCGATGTACCCGGTGACGCGGGCCGCGGTGCCGCTGCTGAAGTTCGCCAGGCAGCGGTGCCTGCGCCACCCCGCGGACCCGCTCAGCCGGCCGCTGGCCGCCTTCCTGACCCGGCACATCCGCGAGGAGGGCGGCCACGACCGCTGGGTCCGCGCCGACCTGGCGGCGCTCGGCACCGACCCGGACGAGGCCGGCCGCGCACTGCCGTCGCCGGCCGTCACCGGCCTGCTCGGCGCCCAGTACCAGCTGATCGCCGCGGTGCACCCAGTGACGCTGCTCGGCTGCATCGCCATCCTGGAGAGCGCCCCGCCCAGCCAGGGGCTGATCGAGCACGTGCGGGCGCTGGCCGGCGACGGCCCCACCGCCACGCTGACCAGGCACGCCGCCTCCGACGCGCGGCACGGCGACGAGATCTTCGCCCTGCTCGACCGGCTCCGGCTTGACGCGCGGCTGCGCGCCGCGGTCGGCTTCAGCGCCCTGTTCACCGCCCGCCAGGCGGTGGCGCTGTTCGACGAGCTCGCCGACGGCACCGCCCTGTCCCGCCGCGAGGCGCAGGTCCTCCCCGGCAGCGCCGCGGCCGGCCTGTCGGCGGCCGAGCTCGCCCTGGTGGCCGAGATCGAGAACGCCCGCGGCGGCCTCCCGGACGTGGTGGCGCACTCGGGCGACATCGTCGGCGGCCTGTTCCTGTGACCAGGCGATGACGGACAGGGGCTGAGGGAGGCGCGACGTGGGCTGCCTGAGCTGCCATGCGGAACTGCCCGCGGGGGCGCGGTTCTGCCCGTCCTGCGGCGACAAGATCGCGCCCGAGCGGGTCCTGGAGACGCGCAAGACGGTCACGGTGATCTTCTGTGACCTGGTCGGCTCCACCGCCCTGAGCACCCGGCTCGACCCCGAGGCGCTGCGCGCGCTCATGCTCAGGTACTTCGCGCTGATGCGCGACTGCCTGGAGCACCACGGCGGCGTGGTGGAGAAGTACATCGGCGACGCGGTCATGGCCGTGTTCGGGGTGCCCGTCATCCACGAGGACGACGCGCTGCGCGCGGTGCGGGCCGCCGTCCAGATGCGCGCCGCCCTCGACGGCTTCAACCGTGAGGTCGGCCAGGACCTGGGCGTGATCCTCGCCGTGCGGATCGGCGTGAACACCGGCCCGGTGGTGGCGGCCGCCTACCCGGGCGCGGCCGAGGTGATCGTGTCCGGCGAGACGGTCAACCTGGCCGCCCGGCTGGAGCAGCACGCCGCGCCCGGCGAGATCCTGCTCGGCCCGCTGACCTGCCAGGCCGTCCAGGGGATGGTGGACTACCAGCTGGCGGCGCCGGCCGTCATGAAGGGGATCGCGGCTCCGGTCACGCCCGGGCGCCTGGTCGCGGTGGGCGCGGCCTCCCGGCCGGTCCGCCGCAGCGACCTCGCCATGGTGAACAGGCAGGCCGAGATGGCCGCCCTGCGCGGGGCGTACGACGACGCGGTCCGGGACCGCGGCTGCCGCCTGGTGACCCTGCACGGCGACCCCGGCATCGGCAAGTCGCGGCTGGCCGGCGAGTTCGCGGCCTGGGCCCGCGAGGCCGGCGCCATGATCGCCGAGGGCCGCTGCCTCGGCTACGGCACCGGCGGGTCCCTGCACGCGCTGGCCGAGGCGATCCGCGACCTGCTGGCCGGCTGGACCCGGCCCGCCGCCCCTCAGGCGGATCACGGGGTCGGCGCCGACCTGGCCGAGGCCCTGGCCATGCTCGAGGCGGGCCTGCTGGCCGACGGGTCGCCCGGCCTGGTGCCCGGCGAGACCGCCTGGGCGGTCGGCCGGGTGCTCGAGGAGGTCGGGCGGGACCGCCCGCTCGTGCTGATCCTGGACGACATGCACTGGGCCGACCCGGCCCTGCTGGCCACGATCACCAGCCTGGCCGGGCGGCTGTCGCTGGTGGCCGCCGTCGTGCTGTGCCTGGTGCGGCCCGAGTTCGTCGCCGAGCACGACGGCTGGGACGGCGCCCTGCCCAACGCCAGCTCCGAGCTCGTCGGCCCGCTCGGCGACGACGACTGCTACCTGCTGGTCGGCGAGATCGACGAGGTGATGGCGCACGAGAGCGAGCTCGCGGTCCGCGCGGTCAGCCGGGCCGAGGGCAACCCGCTCTACCTGGAGCAGCTCGTCACGGTCATCACCGGCGACTCGGCCCAGGCCATCCCCGTCGGCATCAACGGCCTGATCGCCTACCGGCTCGACCTGCTCGCCCCGGGCGAGCGCGAGGTCCTCGGGCTGGCCGCCGTGGCCGGGCGCGAGTTCACCCGGTCCGACCTCGCCGCGGCCGCCGACGGCGACCTCGGCCTGGAGCCCGGCCGCGCGCTGGCCGCGCTGGCCCAGCGCCGGCTCATCCGTGCCGCCGGGGGAACCGGACAGCTCAGAACCATTGAGACGAACGGGGTGGCCGAGCCGCTCTCCTACCGCTTCGAGAGCGCACTGGTCCACGAAGTGGCGTACGAGTCCTTGCCCAAGGGCTGGCGCGCGGACAGCCACCAGCGCCTGGCCGCCGCGCTGGCCGCCCAGGACGGGGACGCCGAGATCATCGGCTCGCACTGGGAGCGGGCCTGGCTGCTCCGGCGCGAGCTCGGGTTGCCGGAGGCGGCCTGGCGCGAGCCGGCCGACCTGGCCGTGACCGCCCTGCGGGCGGCCGGCGCCCGCGCGCTGGCCGGCGGCGACGCCAGGCACGCGGCCGGCCTGCTCGGCCGCGCGCTGTCGATCTGCCCGGGCGGTGACCCGCGGGTGCCCGGGCTGATGCTCCAGGCCGGCGAGGCCGAGCTGATGACCGGCGAGATCGACGCCGGGCGGCGGCTGCTCGAGGACGCCCGCGAGGGCGCCCGCGGCCAGGGGGACGCGGTGATCGCCGCCCACGTCGACCTCCAGCTGGCCTACCTGAGCGCGGCCGGGCAGTTCGCCGCCTCGCTCCAGGCGGCCCGCCGGACCCTGCCGGTCTTCGAGGCGGCCGGCGACGACCTCGGCATCACCCGCGCCTGGCTGCGGATCGGCGTGGTGGAGCAGAGCCGCGGCCGGCACGCCAGCGCGGCCAGCGCGTTCGGCCGGGCCCTGGAGCGCACCGCCCGCCTGGACGCCGAGCTTGAGCACGCCACCGTGCTCGGCGCGCTCGCGGTCTCGCTGTGGCAGGGCCCGCGGCGCGCGGCCGAGGCGATCACCAGGTGCCGGTCGCTGCTCGGCGAGCACGCCGCCGGGCGCCGCGCGGTGCGGGCCGCGCTGATCTGCCCGCTGGCCATGCTGGTCGGGATGACCGGCGAGCACGACGAGGCGGCCGCCCTGCTGGCCGACGCGGAGCACATCGTCGGCGACCTGGGCAACGCGCACGCCCTGGCGGTGCTGCCCATCTTCGCCGCGACGGCCAGCTCACTGGCCGGCGACCTGACCGGGGCGGAGGCCAGGCTGCGGCGGGCGCACGCCGCCTGCCTCCAGATCCGCGATCCGCAGCTGGCCGAGACCGCGTCGCGTGACCTGGCCAGGGTCCGGCTCCTCCAGGGCTGCGACGACGAGGCCGCCGAGCTGGCCGCGGGGCCGGTGCCCGACGACGTGCCCGCCGCGGTGGTCGAGCGCAGCGGCGTGCTCGCCCGCGTCTTCGCCCGCCGGGGCGACGGCGGCGAGGCGCGCCGGCTGTCGTCGCTGGCGCTGGCCGTGGCGCGCCGCACCGACTCGCCGGTGACCCACGCGACCGCCTGCCTCGACGCCGCGGTCGCGCTGGCCGTGCTCGGCGACACCGACGCCGCCCGTCCGCTGGCCCGCCGGGCGGCGCGGTCGTTCGCCGGCAAGGGCCACCTCGTCGGCGTGGGCTGGGCTCACGAGGTACTAGGGGAGGCATCGTGACATCCGAATCCGACCGGGCTTCGCAGTTCGCCCGGCCCCCGCTGACCTGGAACAGCGCCGGCCGCGACTACGCCGCCATGACGGTGCCGGCCGGCTGGCCGGCGGCGGTGTCGCCGGACGCCGCCTGGGGTAACGCCACTGGGGCGGGGGTCCGCGTGTGCATCGTCGACAGCGGGGTGGAGGACGGCCACCCCCGGGTCGGGCAGGTCCAGGTGTCCTACGCCGTCGAGGAGGACGACGACGGCAACTGCACCGTGGCCAAGGTGCCCGCCGAGGACATGAGCGGGCACGGCACCGCGTGCGCGAGCATCGTTCGCCTCCTCGCGCCCGACTGCGAGATCCACAGCGTCCGGGTGCTCGGCCACGGCCTGTCCGGCTCGGGCGAGGCGCTGCTGGCCGGCCTGAAGTGGGCCATCGAGCAGCGCTTCGACGTGGTCAACCTCAGCCTGTCCACCACCCGCCGCAAGTTCGTGGACAACCTGCGCGCGCTCACCGACGACGCCTACTTCGGCAAGACCGTGCTGGTCGCGTCGGCCCACAACCTGCCGATCGAGAGCTTTCCCTGGCGCTTTTCCTCCGTTATCTCGGTCGGCAGCCACGACACGGGCGACCCCGGCCAGTTCTTCTATAACCCCTCCCCGCCCGTGGAGTTCTTCGCGCACGGGACCGACGTCGAGGTCGGCTGGCTGGCGGGTGGCATCAGGCGAGCCACCGGCAACAGCTTCGCCACGCCGCACATCGCCGGCTACTGCGCGCTGATCCTCAGCAAGCATCCCGACCTCACCGCTTT
>Ga0207665_10001080_pt1 | contig 18366 bp, 19 predicted proteins | sample LARL112metaG_FD_184351 | JGI IMG/M metagenome (GOLD analysis project Ga0207665, IMG submission 184351) | Corn, switchgrass and miscanthus rhizosphere microbial communities from Kellogg Biological Station, Michigan, USA - LAR L11-2 metaG... | ecosystem: Host-associated > Plants > Roots >...
TTATCGCCGACCGGAGTCCGGCGCCAGGCGGAAGATTCTGCCGTTCAGGTCACCGAGTGATCCGTGATCCATTAATGTCCACGCTGTCACAGTGCTGCGCTCCACCCCCAGGGCGTCAGCACGGACCGCCGAGTTCCTGTGCCGTGTACGCGGCGCAGGAAGCCGGGGACCCAGGTTCCCGGGGTGAATCCGCCCGCGGACGCACCTGCGCTTCGCGCCGCAGCGGTAGGGCTCCTCTGGCCCGAACCCGTCAGCTAACCCGGCAGGCGGATGAGGAGAGGAGAGCACGTGGAGCGCTTGCCTTCCGGCAGGCAGGTTCGCAGCGGGGTACGGCGGGCCCGTACCGGGCTGTCCGGTGCGGTCAGGTCCCGGCGCCGCCTGTGGCGGCGGGCCGCCGCGATAGGGAGCGTGGCCGCGCTGGCCAGCGTGCTGCTGCCCGGCGCCGTCGGCTATGCCGCGACCAGCGACCCGCAGCCCAGCCTGGACAATCTGGTCGCCCAGGCGAAGGCGCTGGCGCACCAGATCGATGTGCTGAGCGAGCAGTACGACGGGCTGCACATCCAGCTCACCGAGGCCCGCGCGCAGGCCAAGACGGCCCAGACCACCTACCAGCAGGACGCCAAGCGGCTGGTCTCCGGCCAGACCGCGATCGGCCAGCTGGCCGCCGAGAGCTACATGAACGGCGGCATGGGAACCCCGTTGCAGATCCTCACCTCCGGCGACACCAGCACGATGCTCAGCCGGGCGGCGATCATGCAGCAGATCCAGCAGGAGAACGGGGACCGGGTCTCCCAGCTGTCCACCGCGGTAGCCGCGGCCCAGCGCGCCCACGACACCGCCGTGCAGCAGTCCAGGAAGGTGGCCAAGCTGGCCGCGTCCATGGCGGCCAAGAAGGCGGTCATCCAGGGCAAGGTCAACAAGCTGAACAGCGCCGTGTTCTCCCAGGCGATGAGCATCTTCGACCAGACCGGGCACTACCCGGACATCAACCTGCCCACCGCCAACACGGTTGGCGGGCAGGCGCTGCAGGCCGCGCTGACCCGCCGGGGCGACCCGTACGTGTGGGGCGCGGCCGGGCCGTCCACGTTCGACTGCTCCGGCCTGGTGATGTGGGCCTACCAGCAGGTGGGCATCAGCCTGCCGCACTACACCGGCTCGCAGTGGACGATGGGCGAGCATATCTCCCGCAGCCAGCTGGAGCCGGGCGACCTGGTGTTCTTCTACCCCGACATCAGCCACGTCGGGCTCTATGTGGGCGATGGCATGATGCTGGACGCTCCAGCCACCGGCCAGGTGGTGCAGATCCAGCCGGTGATGTGGAACGTGTACGTGGGGGCCGTCCGCATCGTCTGACGGCCGGCTCCCTGGGTCGCGGGCCCGCGGCCGGGCGGGTGGCGCCCGGCCGTTACCCGGTGACGAAGACCGGGGTGGCCGAGACCGGCAGCCTGATCTGGCCGCCACTGACCTGGCCGGTCACCGGCTGGCCGAACGCGTCCGTGACGGTCGCCGGGCCCGCGGTCCACGGCCAGCTGACGGTGACCGGTGGCTCGTCCTCCCCGTGGAACGCGTCGCGGTGGTCCCAGAGCACGAGCAGCGGGGCGCGGCCGGCCCGGTCGACCTCGAACACCCGCAGCGTGGGCCGGGAGCTGTCCCCGGCCTGGCGTACCGCCTGCGCGACGGCCAGGTGCCCGGCGAGCCGGGCAAAGGTATCCGCCGCCGGGTGCCGGACGGCGAGCTCGCCGCCGGTGTAGCCGAGCAGCGGCAGCTTGCCGATCATCAGGTGCATCATCTGGTGGTGATCGACCGGCCCCGGGTATTCCGGGCCCAGGTTCCAGTACGCGGTCCGGTGCACGCCACTGGCCAGGGCCAGCATGGTGCGCATGACCACCTGGCGGCAGTTGATCCGCTGCCGCCTGGCCTCCAGCTCGGCCGGGCGGCCAGCACCCGCGGCTGGCCGAGTGGCTGGCCCACCCGGCCGGCCCGTCCGCGGATGAGCAGTTCGAGCTCGGGCTCGGCTTCCTGCTCGACGGGATCGCCGGCCGGCTGCCCGGCCCGCCCGGCTAGCCCGGCTAGAGCGGGACCCGCCCGGACCCCCGGTACCGGCCCGTGCGGCCGCTTACTGCGGCCGGACCAGCGGGAACAACGTGGTCTCCCGGATGGTCTCGCCGGTCAGCATGCCCAGCAGCCGGTCTACACCCATGCCCATCCCACCGGTCGGCGGCATCCCGTACTCGAGGGCCTGCAGGAAGTCCTCGTCGAGCTGCATGGCCTCCGGATCGCCGCCGGCCGCCAGCAGCGACTGGGCGGTCAGCCGCTGCCGCTCCTCGACCGGGTCAGTCAGCTCCGAGTACGCGGTGGCGATCTCGGTGCCGAACGCCACCAGGTCCCAGCGCTCGGCCAGCCGCGGGTCAGCCCGGTGCGCCCGGGTCAGCGGGGAGACCTCGACCGGGAAGTCACGGTAGAAGGTGGGCGCCACGGTCGGCTCCTCGACCAGCCGCTCGTACATCTCCAGCACGATCTGGCCATGACCCCAGCCGGGCTGCACCGGCACCTCTGCCTGCTCGCACAGCTTGCGCAGTTCCGCCACGCCGGTGCCGGGAGTGACCTCCGCGCCGGCCGCGGCCGAGATCGCGCCGTACACGGTCGCGGAGCGCCATTCCCCGCTGATGTCGAACTCCTGCCCGTCGGGCCGGCGGGCCACCGGGGCGCCATACAGGGCCACCGCCGCATGCTGGATCAGTCCCCGGGTGAGGGTGGCCATCGTGTCGTAGTCGCCGTACGCCTGGTACGCCTCGAGCATGGTGAACTCGGGGTTGTGGCTGGCGTCCGCGCCCTCGTTGCGGAAGATGCGGCCGATCTCGTAGACCCGCTCGATGCCGCCCACGACCAGCCGCTTGAGGTACAGCTCCAGCGCGATCCGCAGATACAGCTCCATGTTGTAGGCGTTGATGTGGGTGCGGAACGGCCGGGCGTTGGCCCCGCCGTACAGCGGCTGCAGCACCGGCGTCTCCACCTCAAGGAAACCCCGGTCGGCCAGGTCCTGCCGCAGCGACCGGAGCACCACGCCGCGGTTCTCCGCCTGCCGCCGGGCGGCCGGGTTGACGATCAGGTCCACATAACGGCGCCGCACCCGGGTCTCGGGGTCACTGAGCCCCTTGTGCTTTTCGGGCAGCGGCCGCAGGCCCTTGGCGGTGATCGCGTAGCGGTCGGCGAGGACGGACAGCTCGCCCCGCCGGGAGGAGATGACCTCGCCTTCCACACCGATGTGGTCGCCGAGGTCCACGTCCCGCTTCCAGTCGGCCAGCGCGCCGGGGCCAACCCGGTCCGCGGAAATCATCACCTGGATGTCGCCGGTCCCGTCGCGGATGGTCGCGAACGACAGCTTCCCGCCGATCCGGGACAGCATCACCCGGCCGGTGACCCCCACCCGGTCGCCGGTGAAGGTGTCGGGCGCCAGGTCCGGGTATTTGGCGCGCACCTCGCCGATGGTGGCCGTGCGCGGGAACCCGGCCGGGTACGGGTCAGCGCCCGAGTCCAGCAGCCGCTGCCGCTTGTCCAGCCGGACCCGCATCTGCTCGGAATGCGCGTCCCCGGTCATGGCCGGGTGCTCCTGGTGGCTGCCTGGGGCCTGCTCATCCTCCACCCGGTGAAGGCTACCGCTGACTGGGCACCTGGCCGCCAGCGGCCAGGCCGGGACGCGGGCGTAACTGGGTCGGCGGCCGGGCCGCCCGGCCGATACAGTCCAAACCGTGCAGATCGTGACAGGGGAATTCGAGTTCGACGACAACCCGGCCCGGGTGGACCGGGACCGGCTGTGGCGGTTCCTGTCCCAGGAGGCGTACTGGGGCCGGTGGCGGACCAGGCCGGTCATCGAGCAGCAGCTGGACAGCGCCTGGCGGGTGGTCGGTGTGTACCAGCGGGCCACCGGCATCATGGTCGGCTTTGCCCGGGCCGTGTCGGACGGCGCCGGTTTCGCTTACCTGGCCGACGTCTACATCGACAAGGACTTCCGCGGCCAGGGCCTGGGTGTGGCGCTGGTCGACGTGATGATCGAGCAGGGCCCGGGCGCCGCGTTCCGGTGGACCCTGCACACCTCCGACGCTCACGGCCTGTACCAGCGGTTCGGCTTCACCCAGCCGGACCGGACCTACCTGGAGCGCCCCGGGCGGCACCAGCCCACGAGCTGACGTTGTTGCGCTCAAACACCAGCCGCAGCCCGATCAGGGTGAGCCACGGCTCGTGCGCGTCGATGATGCTCACCTCGTCGATCACCAGCGGGGCCAGCCCGCCGGTGGCGATGATGGTCACCGACTCGGGATCCTCCGGTGCCAGTTCGGCGGCCATCCGCCGGGCGATGCCCTCGACCTGGCCGGCGAACCCGAAGATGATCCCGGACTGCAGGGCCTCCACGGTGTTCTTGCCGATCACGTGCTGCGGGCGGGCCAGCTCGACCTTGAGCAGCTGCGCGGCCCGGCGGGTCAGCGCGTCCACCGAGATCTCGATGCCGGGCGCGAGCGCCCCGCCGACGAACTCGCCGCGCGCGCTGACCGCGTCGAAGTTGGTGGACGTGCCGAAGTCCACCACCACCGCGGGGCCGCCGTACAGGTGCACGGCGGCGACCGTGTTCATGATCCGGTCGCTGCCGACTTCCTTAGGGTTGTCCATCCGCACCGACACCCCGGTGCGCACCCCAGGCTCCACGATCAGCGACGGGATGTCCCCGTAATAGCGGCGGCACATCTCGCGCATCTCGTGCAGCACCGACGGCACCGTGGAACACAGCGCGATCCCGCTGATGTCCGGGTCCTTGACCAGTGAGCTGTGGCCCAGCAGGCCCTGCAGCACCACCGCGATCTCGTCGGCGGTGCGGACCGGGTCGGTGGCGATCCGCCAGTGCTCCACGATCTGGTCGTCGTCGAAGATACCCAGCACCGTGTTGGTGTTCCCGACGTCAATGGTCAGCAGCATGCCACTCCCGGCGGTCCTCGGTGCCCGCCGCCGCAGCCGGCGGGGCGTCCTGGGCGGCAAAGCTCAGCGGCGTGTTGTCGATCAGCCGGGTGGTCCCGATCCGCGCGGCCACCAGCAGCAGCGCCGGGCCGGTCAGCTCGTCACCAGCCGGCTCGAAGCGGTCCGGGTCGACGAGGGCCAGGTAGTCCAGCTGCAGCGGCGGGTCGGTGGTCACCCCCAGCACCTCGCCCGCCGCCTTGAGCACGGCGGCCGGCCCAGCGTGCGCCGCGTCCCGCCCGGCCCGCAGCGCCACCGGGAGCAGCAGCGCGGTGCGCCGTTCCGGCCCGGACAGGAACTTGTTCCGGCTGGAGACCGCCAGCCCATCCGGGTCGCGGGCGGTCGCCACCCCGGTGATGTCCAGGCCAGCATCCAGGTCGGCGGCCATCCGGCGGATCAGCGCCAGTTGCTGGGCGTCCTTCTCGCCGAACACCGCCACGTCCGGGCGGACCAGGTGGAACAGTTTCAGCACCACGGTGAGCACGCCAGCGAAATGCCCGGGCCGCGACTCACCCTCCAGCATCTGGCCCATCGGGCCCGGATCCACCGTGACCAGCGGTGCCCGCGGGTACATCTCGGCCTGGCCCGGCGCGAAGATCAGGTCGGCGCCCTCCTCCGCGCAGGCCAGCACGTCGGCGGGCATGGTACGCGGGTAGCGGTCCAGGTCCTCACCCGCCCCGAACTGCAGCGGGTTGACGAAGATGGACACCACGACGCTGCCGTCCGGGGTGGCGATGTCCCGGGCGCGGCGGAGCAGGGCCCGGTGCCCCTCATGCAGCGCCCCCATGGTGGGCACCAGGACGATGGGATGGCTGAGCCCGCGCCGGGCCGCGGCCAGGCCCAGCCGGGTGCGGGCCACGACCGGCATCATCGCGGGGCCCCGGCCAGCACGTCGAGCAGGCGCTGGGCGTCGTCGGGGGTGAGGATGCCAGCGGCCAGCGCGCGGTCCGCGGTCAGCCGGGCCAGCGCCACGTAGGCCCGCAGCGCCTCGGGTGACGTGTGGCGCAGCGCCTGGACATGCTCGGCCACCGTGTCCGCGTCTCCCCGGGCGACGGGCCCGGTCAGGCCGGCGTCCCCGAGCCGCAGCGCGTTGTCCAGCGCGGCGGACAGCAGCGGCCCGAGCATCCGGGCCGGCTCGGCCACCCCGGCCGCGCGGAGCAGGTCGGCGGACTGGGCCACCAGGGCGACGAGGTGGTTGGCGGCGCTGGCCAGGCCCGCGTGGTACAGCCCGCGGGCCTCCTCCTCGATGAATACCGGCTCGCCGCCCATCTCGATCACCAGGGCCTCGGCGGCCGGCCGGAGCGGCTCCGGTGCGGTGACCCCGAACGAGACCCCGGCCAGCCGGTCGAGATCGTCCGGCCGGCCGGTGAAGGTCATCACCGGGTGCATGGCCAGCGGCAGCGCCCCCTGCCGGGTGGCGGGGTCCAGCACACCGATGCCGTGCCGGCCGCTGGCGTGCGCGAGCAGCCGGCCCGCCAGCGGCGCATCGGTGGCGGCCAGCCCGGACACCAGGCCGGGCAGCACGTCGTCGGGGACGGTGAGCAGGACCAGGTCGGCAGCGGCCAGCACGTCGAGCGGGCGCTCGACCGCCGCGCCGGGCAGCATCCGCCGGGCCAGGTCGAGGGACCGCCCGGACACGGCGGAGACCGCGACCACCTGATGGCCAGCCCGGTCCAGCGCCGCGCCCAGCACCGAGCCGACCCGGCCAGTGCCGATCACCCCGACTCTGAGCCGGGCCGGGCGGTCGCTGGCATCGGCGGCCGGCTGCGGCTGCGCTCCGGGCATGGCGAGGTGCGCTGGGGCCGGCTGGCGGGCTGGGTCCCCCATCGCCTCCGTGTTCCTCTCGCTGGCGTCCGCGGCCGTTGCCGGACGGCAACGCTCAGCATAACCGGCACGGTGCCGGGGCCTGGCCGGCCACGGGGATGCGGCCGGTCGCCTGGGGCGCCCCGGCCGCCGGGTCAGGGCGGGGTGGCCGGGCGGGGCGAGGCGGCCGGGCGGGGGCGGGGGGGCCGGGTCAGGGCGGGGTGGCCGGGCCGGGGCGGCGTGGCCGGGCACGGCCGGGCCGCCGTCTCCACGGGGCGGCACTAGAGTCTGCGGGGTGTGGATGACCTGGCGGGCCGCCATGCGGGAGGCGCTGTACGGCAGCGGCGGCTTTTACGCGCGCGGTGAGCGTCCCGCCGCCCACTTCCGTACTTCGGTCCATGCCTCGGCCAGGTACGCGGCGGCCATGCTGGCGCTGCTCTGCGAGGTTGACGCCGCGCTCGGCCAGCCACCCCGGCTGGATCTGGTCGACGTGGGCGCCGGGCAGGGTGAGCTGCTGGCCGGGATGCTGGACCTGGCCCAGCGGCGGCCCGGCCCGGATGCCCCGCCAGGTACCGCGCCACTGGCCGGGCGGATCGTCGCGCACGCGGTCGAGGCAGCACCGCGGCCATCCGGGCTCGGCCCGCAGCTCCGCTGGCGACCGGAGCCGCCGGACCGGATCACCGGGCTGGTCATCGCCAGCGAGTGGCTGGACAACATCCCGCTGGACGTGGCCGTGCTGACCCCGGACGGCCCGCGGATCGTGCTGGTGGACCCGGCCACCGGCGCGGAACGGGGCGGCCCCGCCGTCAGCCCGGCCGAGCTGTCCTGGCTGCGCGAGTGGTGGCCACTGCGCCAGCCCGGCGCCCGGGCTGAGCTTGGCCATTCCCGGAGCGCCGCGTGGGCCGGCCTGATCGGCCGGCTTGACCGCGGGCTAGCCGTGGCCGCCGACTACGGCCATCAGCAGGCCAGCCGCCCGGTGGCCGGGTCGATGGCCGGTTACCTGGGCGGCCGCCCAGTGGGCCCGATCCCCGATGGCTCACGGGATATCACGGCGCATGTGGCCATCGACGCCTGCGCCGCGGCCGGGACGGCCGCCGGGGCCACGCACACCCTGCTCACCACGCAGCGGGCGGCGCTGCGGGCGCTCGGCCTGGCCGGCCGGCGGCCGCCGCTGAGCTGGGCGGAACGCGACCCGGCCGGGTACCTGTCCGCGCTGCAGGCGGCGGCCGAGGAGGCGGAGCTGACCGAGGCCACCGGGCTTGGCGGGTTCAGCTGGCTGGTCCAGGCAGTGCGGGTGCCGCTGCCCCGGCCGCTGCTGAACCTGCTGCCCGGTACGCACCCACCGCTGGACGGCACGCACCCACCGCCGGACAGCGCGCACCCACCGCCGGACAGCGCGCACCCACCGCCGGACAGCGCGCAGGCACCGCCGGACAGCGCGCAGGCACCGCTGGCCGCCGGATGGGCCAGGTCATGACCGGGCACGATGAGCCCGGCCCGGCGGAGCGAGCGGGACAGTACGCCGAAGCGGTCACCACTGGGTGGGCGGCCGACCCGGCCCACCGCGCCGGTGGCGGCCCAGCTCCCGGGCCCGCGGCAGGCCCGCCGCCCGGGGCGGACCTGGTACTCAACCTGGGCGCGGCGCACCCGTCCGGTCATGGCCTGCTCAGGCTCCGGCTGATGCTGGACGGTGACCGGGTGCTGTCGGCCGACCCGGTCATCGGGTACGTGCACCGGGGAGCCGAGAAACTGTTCGAGGCCCGGGACTACCGGCAGATCATCGTGCTGGCCAACCGGCACGACTGGCTGGGCGCGTTCGCCAGCGAACTGGGCGTGGTGCTGGCCGCGGAGCGGCTGGCCGGCATCGAGGTGCCGCCCCGTGGGGTCTGGGCCCGGACCCTGCTGGCCGAGCTCAACCGGGTGCTCAGCCACCTCGCCTTTCTCAGCTCGTACCCGCCCGAGCTGGCCGGCCCCGGCGCGGCGGGCGCGGCCGCGGCCAGCGCCCGGGAACTGCTGCAGGGGCTGATGGAGGAGGTCTCCGGGGGCCGGATGCATTACATGTTCAACCGGGTCGGCGGGCTGAAGGAAGAACTTCCGGCCGGCTGGCTGAGCCGGGCCGGGGCCGCCGCCGGCCGGGTCCGGGCCGCGCTGCCGCAGATCGGCTCGATCGTCCGCGAGGACGCGCAGTTCCGCCGCCGGACCAGGGACGTGGGGCGGCTCACCGGGGAGCAGGTACGCCAGTATGGGGTGAGCGGCCCGGCCGCCCGGGCCTCGGGGGTGGATTTCGATCTGCGGCGGGACGAGCCGTACCTGGCCTACGCCGAACTGGCCAGCACGCTGCGGGTGGTGACCCGGGCCGAGGGTGACTGCCTGGCCCGGTTCGAGTGCCTGCTCGACCAGGCCGCGGTGTCGCTCGACCTGGTGGACGCGTGCGCCAGCCGGCTGGCCAGCCTGCCGCCCGGCCCGCTCAGCGCCCGGATGCCCAAGGTGATCAGGATCCCGGAAGGTCAGGTCTACGCCTGGACCGAGGGCCCGCTCGGGCTGAACGGTTATTTCCTGGTATCCCGGGGCGGCAAGACGCCGTGGCGTCTGAAGGTGCGGTCCGCGTCGTTCAGCAATGTCCAGGTCCTCGGTGAGCTGCTGCCCGGTCACCGGGTGGCTGACCTGACCGCCATCCTGGGCTCGATGTTCTTCGTCGTGGGTGACATGGACCGCTGAGGCGGGCCCGGCGGCGGTCAGCCGTCCTGGCCGCCGGGCGCCGGTCGCCGGGCGGTGGCTACGAACGTGCCGCGTCCCTGCCGGGTGATGATGAGCCCGCGCTCGCGCAGCACCTTCATCGCGTGCCGCACGGTCTGGTACGCGACCCCGTACTCCTCGGCCAGGTCCCGCTCGGACGGCAGCTTGTGGGTGATCTCACCGGCCTCGATGCGCACGGCGAGGTTGTTCGCGACCTGCACATAGGCGAAGTCGGGGCCGAGCGGATCTACCGGTGACACACCCACGTGATCAAGGTATGCACCACCGCGAGCTATCTAAACTCTGACTAGCTCTCAGTGCTCTGATTGCTCTATAGTGCATCCATGACCGACGGTGATGCGGATGGCCCGCCGCCCAGCTGGTGGCCGTATGCCGCGGAACTGCCAGGCTGGCATGTCTGGCGCGGGATCAGCGGCCTGGTGTACGCGAGCTGGCGGGACGTCTCCCCGCCGGTGGTGGTCCGCGGCGAGGACGCGGTCGATTTACGCGACGCGATCCGCCGCGAGCAGTTCCTCCGGTGCGGAGAAGACGAGCGGGCCAAGCCGGGAGACGAGTTCCGGAGCCCCGGCTGAGCACCGGCCAAGCCGCACAGCGGGGTTCCGGAGCACCGGCCCCAGCCCCACGGCGGGCGCCTGCCGCCCCGGGCTGGCCCGGCACGGGACGCTAGCGACGCGTCTGCCGCCGCCCGGTTTCCTCGTCCTGCTCCTCATCCTGGTCAGGCGGCAGCCGCAGGCTGTACTCCAGGTACAGCGCACCGAGCAGCAGGACGACCGCGGCCACCAGCGTGCCCGCCGCGGTGACCGCGTCGCTGCGCGGCACCGGCTTGTCCAGCGAGCCCAGCAGGTAGACCAGGAAGCCCAGGGTCAGGCCGCCGATGGCCGCGGCCGCGTGCGAGCTGGCCTTGCCGAGCGCGGCCATCCGGACCGCGGCCAGCGGGTTCACCGGCTTGAGGCCGGGCCCGCCGCGGATCCGGGTGCGCAGATTCCGGCCGCTGGCCGCCTCGGCCACACCGAGCAGCAGCATGGCAATGGCCGCGGTCCACGGCAGCGGCGGGAGCGAGGTGTAAATGCCGCGCACCACCAGCCAGGCCAGCACCGCGCAGACGGCCGCGACCGCCACCAGCACCCAGGGCTTGGTCGGGCTCATCACGGCGACCGCAGGGTGACGTCGTCGAGGCGCCGCACGCCGGACCGGCCGACCGCGGTGAGCAGATCAGCCACCCGGCCCTGGCCGGGCAGTTCGGCCTGCGGGTCAGCGTCCAGCCAGGGCGCCAGCACGAAAGCGCGCTCCCGCGCTCTCGGGTGCGGGAGCGTCAGCCCGGGGTCATCGCTCACCTCGTCACCGTAAACGATGATGTCGACATCCAGTGTCCGCGGACCCCACGCCTCGGTGCGGGTGCGCCGGAACGCCGCCTCCGTGGCATGGCAGCGGGCCAGCAGCTCCGCCGGGGTCAGCGTGGTGTCCCCGACCAGCACCGCGTTCAGGTAGTCCGGCTGCCGCGGCCCGCCGACCGGCGCGGTCGCGTAGACCGGCGACAGCGCGGCCAGCGTCAGGCCCGGGCCAGCCAGCAGGGTGCGCACCCCGCCTTGCAGGTTGGCCAGCCGGTCGCCCAGGTTGCTGCCGAGGGCCAGCACCGTGCGCACCGCTGGCGGGCGGCCGGTCATCCGCCCCGCCGCCGGATGGTCACCGACACGTCGTGGACGGGATGCCCGACCGGAGCCTGCGGCTTGTGCACGGTGATCTCCACCTCGCGGCCCAGCGGGCCGGCCAGGGCCGCGTCGGCCAGCCGCTGGGCCAGGGTCTCGATGAGCCGGACCGGGGGCCCGGCCGCGATGGCCACCAGGCGGTCCGCCAGCGCCGCGTAGTTCACCGTCAGCGACAGGTCGTCGGTGGCCGCCGCGGGCGCGGTATCCAGCCAGAGCACCGCGTCGATCAGGAACTCCTGCCCCTCCTGGCGCTCGCTGTCCAGCACCCCGTGGTAGCCGAAGACGCGGAGGCCGCGCACCTCGATCCGGTCCAGGCCACTGCTGGGCACGCTCATCCCTCCTCCCCGGGCGGCGCCTGGCTGGCCGCCTCCGCCTGCCCAGCGGCCTGCCGCGCCTGCCCAGCGGCCTGCCGCCAGGCCTCGGCCACCCGGACCGCGTCCGCGTTGCCCGGGACCTGGTGCACCCGCGTGCACCAGGCGCCCGCGGTGGCGGCCAGGGCGGTCACCGCCTGGCTGGCGTCATCGGAGCCCACGAACGGCCGGGGGGTGCCGTCCGGCGCGGCCAGCAGGCGGCCCAGGAAGCGCTTGCGGGACGCGCCGATGAGCACCGGGAACCCGGCCGCCCGGCCGTCGAGCGTGCTGATCCGGTGCAGGCTGGTCAGCAGCGCCCAGTTGTGCTCGGGGCGCTTGGCGAAGCCCAGCCCCGGGTCCAGGACGATCATGGCCGGGGCCACGCCTTCCCGGGTCACCACGTCGACCCGGCGGCTCAGTTCCTCGGCCACTTCGCGCACCACGTCACGGTAAACAGCCCTCGAGTCCATGGTGTGACTGTGCCCCCGCCAGTGCATCACCACGTAGGGCACCCCGGCCGCCGCGACCAGCCTGGGTATCTGCGGATCGGCCAGGCCGCCGCTGACGTCGTTGACCAGCCGCGCCCCCGCCCGCAGCGCATGCTCGGCCACCTCGGCCCGCATCGTGTCCACGCTGACCGGCAGGCCGGCCGCGATCAGCCCGGCGATCACCGGGCCGACCCGGCGCAGTTCCTCCCCGGCGGTGATCCGCTGCGCGCCGGGCCGGGTGGACTCGCCGCCCACATCCACGATGTCCGCGCCCTGGCCGGCCAGCTCCAGCCCGTGCGCGATCGCGGCGTCGGCACCGAACCACCTGCCGCCGTCCGAAAAGGAATCGGGAGTGACGTTCACCACGCCCATGACCAGGCACCGGCCCGGGTCCGGGAATCCCGGCGGCCCGGCCGGGCGGGTGGCGTCGCCGATCACGGGGGTAACCCTACGCGGCACCCGCAACCGGCTGGCCCGGGTCTGCGCCCCTGACACGAACGTGATCATGACTTTGGGGCTAATAGATCCGGCCCAATGTCATGATCACGAACCCGCGCTCACCCCTCGGGGGCAGTGCGGGCTAGTCGCTTGGCTGGCTGGGGTGGCGTAATTTCGCCTGCTGCCGCTGCACCTGGCCCATGCCCAGGGCCCGGGCCGCCCGGCGGGTGCACCGGCGGGTGAACCGGCGCAGCCCCAGCTTGGGCCAGACCAGGAACGCCTCGGCCTCCAGCGCGGCCAGCGCGACCCGGGGCGCGTCGGACGCCCCGGGGAACACGAAGAACCTGGGCACCCAGGCCGGCGCGAACTTCGCGTTGAACTTGTACAGCGACTCGATCTGGAACCATCGGGAGGCGAACAGCAGGATGCCCCGCCACGCGCGGAGCACCGGCCCGGCGCCGATCCGCTCACCGCGCTCCAGCGCGGAGCGGAACACCGCGAAGTTCAGCGAGATGCGCTTGATCCCGAGTCCGTCGGCGGCCTTGATCGTCTCCACGATGAGGAAGTCGTTGACCCCGGGCTGCGCGGACCGGTCCCGCCGCATCAGGTCCAGGGACAGCCCGTCGGTGCCCCACGGCACGAAGTGCAGCACGCCCCGCAACTCCCCGCCCTCCACCGCGGTGGCGATCACACAGCAGTCGTCGGCCGGCGCGCCCAGCCGGCCCAGCGCCATGGAGAAGCCGCGCTCGGTGGAACTGCCCCGCCAGGAGCCGGCCTGCTCCGCGCACCCGGTCAGCTCCGGCCGCTCGATGTCGCCGACCCGGCGCACCTGAGCCGTGTAGCCGGCCCGCTCGACCCGGGCCACCATCTGCCGGACGTTGCGCATCGACCGGCCCTTGAGGCTGAACCCGGCCACCTCGACGATGGCCTCGTCGCCCAGTTCCAGCGCGGTCAGCCCGCCCTCCCGGCACCACACCTCGGCGGCCTGCTCCCCGCAGCCCATCACCGCGGGCACCCAGGCGTGCCGGGCGGCCTCGTCGAGGAACGCGTGGATGGCCCCGGGCCATGCCTCCGGGTCGCCGAGCGGGTCCCCGCCCGCCAGCATGACCCCGGACACCACCCGGTACCCGATGCAGGACTTGCCGGTCGGCGACCAGATGACGCTCTTGTCGCTGCGCAGCGTGAAGTAGCCCAGCGAGTCCCGGTCACCGTACCGGGCCAGCAGGTCACGGACCCGCTGCGCGTCCTGCTGGCCCAGCCGGTTCGCGGGCCGGGCCGGGCGGAAGAACAGGTACGCCGTGACCACCAGGGTGAACAGCCCGAGTGCGCTGGTCAGCAGCGCGAACAGGTCGGCGCGCCGGTCCGGGACGAACCGGACCGGGCCGGACACGCCGACCAGGCCGTAGATCACGTGGACCACCCGCTGCCACAGCGAGTAGTCCTGGGCCAGCCCGCGGGCCAGCAGGATGTAGGTGAGCCCAATGGCCACGTCGGCCACCACCAGGGCGCAGAACACCCACAGCGCCCGCCACCGGGTGCGCGGATCACCAACCGCGTAGAACTCGTCCCGGTAGTACAGCAGGGCGCCGAGCAGCAGCGCGGACACCGCGGCGGTGATGACCCGGTCGTGCCGCAGCCCGATCAGGTGCACCACCACGCTGGCCGCCAGCAGCAGGGTGACCGCTTCCCAGGCACGCCGCTTCCGGCGCCGGAGGGCGTGCGAGAGCATCAGCAGCAGCAGGCCGATGATGACCGTGACGGTATGCGTGACGTCGATCAGGGTGCCCGGCACGAAGGCGTGGATCCGGTTCAGCCGGGTGGTGTAGATCAGGCCGGGCCGGACGATCTCGACGATGTCGGCCAGCCCGATCAGCAGGCACAGCCAGCCTGCGGTGACCGGTACCCAGCGGCGCTGATGCCTGCGGTCGGGCGGCCGGGTCGCCTGCTCTGGCGGCGCGGGCGATTCGGCGACGCTCACGGCTCTGCCTCCGCCCGCAGGCTTTCCTTCGGTGTCAGACATCTGGGTCACGCCCTGAATCACAGGCCACAAGAGTAGTCATGCGCTGCACATAGTGCGGGTATTCCGCACAAGGGAACGTTACCCGCTGGCGCGGCGCCCAAATAGCAAGCTCATCGCTTCCATTCGGGTGCGATTGCTGTCCCTGATGATCCCGCGAACTGCCGATGTGACTGTCTTTGCGCCTGGTTTACGTACGCCCCGCATGGACATGCACAGATGCTCGGCCTCGATCACCACCAGGACACCCCGCGGTTCGAGCACGTTCATCAGCCCGTCGGCTATCTGGCTGGTCATGCGTTCCTGTACCTGCGGGCGGCGGGCGTAAACGTCGACCAGCCGGGCCAGCTTGGACAACCCGGTGATCTGGCCCTTCTCGTTCGGGATATAGCCAATGTGTGCAGAACCAAAAAAGGGGGTCAAATGGTGTTCACAGGTGCTGTACACCTCAATGTCGCGGACCAGCACCAGCTCGTCGTGATCCGCGTCGAACACCGTGGTGAGCACATCCTCGGCGCGCTGCCCCAGGCCGGAGAACTGTTCCGCGAAGGCCCGGGCCACCCGGGCCGGGGTGTCCCGCAGGCCATCCCGGTCCGGGTCCTCGCCGATGGCGAGCAGGATCTCGTGGACCGCGCGCTCGATGCGCGTGGCGTCGAAGCCCGTGCTCACGGGCGGGCCCGTGGGCTCACCGGCCTTCGCCGGAGCCGGACGGGCCCTGGCCCTGCCCGCCTCCGGGCTGCTGGCTGCTGGACTGGCCGGAACCGCCGCCGATGGCGCCGGTCTGGCCGTTCCCCGCCGCCGGGTGGTCGTTGACCTCGGCAGCGGTCAGCGCCAGTTCCTTGGGTGTCAGCACCGGCGGCCGGTCGGACGGCAGCCGCTTGCCGTACCCGGTGTAGGAGCCACGGGTCGGGCGCTTCTCGATCGGCGCGAAGATCTGGAGCACTTCCTGCCGGCTCAGCGTCTCCTTGTCCATCAGGTTCAGCACCAGGTCGTCCAGGACTTCCCGGTAGGTGACCAGGATCTCCCAGGCCTCGTCGTGCGCGGCCTCGATGAGCCGGCGCACCTCCTCGTCGATGGTGGAGGCGATCTCCTCGGAGTAGTCCCTCGTATGCGACATCTCCCGGCCCAGGAACGGCTCGCCGTCGCCGGTGCCGAACTTCCGGGCGCCCAGCCGCTCGCTCATCCCGTACTCGGTCACCATGCCGCGGGCGATGGAGCTGGCCTTCTCGATGTCGTTGGCCGCGCCGGTCGTCGGCTCGTGGAACACGAGTTCCTCGGCGGTCCGCCCGCCCAGCAGCATGGCCAGCTGGTCCATCATCTCCGAGCGGGTGACCAGGAACTTGTCCTCCTGCGGCGCGGACGCGGTGTAACCGAGCGCCCGGCCGCGCGGGATGATGGTGATCTTGTGCACCGGGTCGGCGTTCGGCAGCGCGTGACCGACCAGCGCGTGCCCGCCCTCGTGGTAGGCGATGAGCTTGCGCTCCTTCTCCGACAGCAGCACGCTCTTGCGCTCCGGCCCGGCCATCACCCGGTCGATGGACTCCTCCAGGTTGGCCATGGTGATCAGGTTGCCGTTGTGCCGCGCGGTCAGCAGCGCGCCCTCGTTGATCACGTTGGCCAGGTCGGCGCCGGTGAAGCCGGCCGTGCGCCGGGCGATCACGTCCAGATCCACGTCGGGCGCGAACGGCTTGCCGCGGGCGTGCACCTTGAGGATGCCGCGCCGCCCGGCCAGGTCCGGCTGGGCCACCACGATCTGCCGGTCGAACCGGCCCGGCCGCAGCAGCGCCGGGTCCAGGATGTCCGGCCGGTTGGTGGCCGCGATGACGATGACGCCGCCCTTGACGTCGAACCCGTCCAGCTCGACCAGCAGCTGGTTCAGCGTCTGCTCGCGCTCATCGTGCCCGCCGCCGAAGCCGGCGCCGCGGTGCCGGCCGACCGCGTCGATCTCGTCCACGAACACGATGGCCGGGGCGTTCGCCTTGGCCTGCTCGAACAGGTCGCGGACCCGGGACGCGCCGACGCCGACGAACATCTCGACGAAGTCCGAGCCGGAGATGGAGTAGAACGGCACCCCGGCCTCACCGGCCACCGCCCGGGCCAGCAGCGTCTTGCCGGTGCCCGGCGGCCCGTAGAGCAGCACGCCCTTGGGAATCTTGGCCCCGATGGCCTGGAACTTGGCCGGGTTCTGCAGGAACTCCTTGATCTCCTGGAGTTCCTCGATGGCCTCGTCCGCACCGGCCACGTCGGCAAAGGTGGTCTTCGGTGTGTCCTTGGTAATGAGCTTGGCTTTGGATTTCCCGAAGTTCATCACCCGGGAGCCGCCACCTTGCATCTGGTTCAGCATGAAGAAGAAGATCAGGATGACCAGCAGGAACGGCAGCCAGCCGAGAATCAGGCCCCAGACCGAGCTGCCCTTGGGCACCTCGACGTTGTAACCCTGCGGGGGAAGCTTCTGCTGCAGGACCTGGGCCAGCTGCTGGCCCTGGTTGCCGACCCAGGAGGCCTGGTACTTCTGGCCGGACTTGGTGGTGACCTGGATGGTCTGATCCTTGTCGATCAGCAGTGCCGACTTCACCTGGCCGCTGTTGATCAGCGACACGACCGTCGAGGTGTCCTTCTGCGTGTACGAGGTGCCTGAGCTGGCATATTCGTAGACGACGAAGAAGACAAGCAGCATCACAAGGACCGCCACGAACGGCCCACGGAAATAACGCTTCAGATCCATCGGTGCACGGCCCCGCCAGTCCTGCGCGGGTTCCTCCTGCCCAGCTTCACGTTCCGCCACCCCCGGCAGAACTGCCTTGCGCTTGTGTGAGCATGCCTGGCTTCCTCAGTGTTTACCGGCAGCGCTGTCATTCCCGGCCGCGCTGCCAGGAATACCCGACGGTACACCCCGGCCTGCGTGCCCGGCACGCAGAAGGTGCCGCCGGGACGCAGCCAGCCTTCGCACACGTCAACGCTCCTGATCGCTGATCCTGTTCCCCTCCCCGGCCCCGCTGCGCGGCGGCGGCCCGGCTGACCTCTAGCCAGCGGCATCCCCATCCTCCGGGGCGGAGTCATCTCCTTTGTACACCTGCGGTGCGAGCGTCCCGATAAACGGCAGATTGCGGTACCGCTCCGCGTAGTCCAGGCCGTAGCCGACGACGAACTCGTTGGCGATATCGAAGCCGGTGTAGGCCACATCCACGTCCATCGTGGCCGCCGCCGGTTTGCGCAGCATGACGCACACCCGGACCGACGCCGGACCGCGCGACTCAAGGTTCCCGACCAGCCAGGACAGGGTCAGCCCGGAGTCCACGATGTCCTCGACCACGAGCACGTGCTTGCCGGTGATGTCGGCGTCCAGGTCCTTGAGGATGCGCACCACGCCGGAGGATCTGGTGCCCGAGCCGTAGGAGGACACGGCCATCCAGTCCATCTCGACCGGCAGGTGCATGGCCCGGGCCAGGTCGGCCATGACCATGACCGCCCCCTTCAGCACCCCGACGAGCAGAAGTTCGCGGCCGGCGTAATCCGCGTCGATCTGCGCCGCCAGTTCCGCCACCCGGGTCTGCAGCCGCTCGGCGGGGATCAGGATCTCCTTGATGTCGGCGCCCACATCAGTCGCTTCCACCAGCAGCCTCCGCCTCGGTCTGGTCCCGGCGGGTTCAGCCTGCCCCGCTGAAGAGCAGCTTCCCATACCTGCGCTGGACGCGGATCCCCCCGGGCAGGTCGGCCCCGCGCTGCCCGTGCCAGCCGGTCACCAGCGCGTCCAGCGCCGCGACGTGACTGGCGCTCAGCGAGCCGCCCGGGCAGCCCGCCGC
>Ga0207665_10001081_pt1 | contig 18360 bp, 11 predicted proteins | sample LARL112metaG_FD_184351 | JGI IMG/M metagenome (GOLD analysis project Ga0207665, IMG submission 184351) | Corn, switchgrass and miscanthus rhizosphere microbial communities from Kellogg Biological Station, Michigan, USA - LAR L11-2 metaG... | ecosystem: Host-associated > Plants > Roots >...
CTGCGATCTCGCTCTCGCTCAGCCCAAGTTCGTGTGCCCGTTCCGCAGTCCCTTCCCAGTCGCCCGCCTCGCGGGCTAGCATCAAGTGGTACACGGGTGTAAGTTTGCTGGGGCTTCCCATCAGCACCGCTTTGGTTTCGTGCTCCAGTGGAATGTTCTCAAGGATCGTGACCATGGGAATTTCCAGTATGGCATCAATCATCGACAGCAATCCCATGAGGAACAGATCAGACTCGCCATGAGGCACCCTGTTGGCAATGAGCTCGCAGAACCGAGCCCGCGTCATTGCAGTGTTCAGCAGTTCACTCGATCTGCCCTCTGCGGCCGTCAAAGTTACGACCAAACGTACCCATCTTCGGACCTCTCGTTCTCCAAGCAGCGTAAGCGCGTGCCGGATGGAGTGCACTTCATTACGGATCCCGAATGCTGCTGAGTTCAAATAGCGCAACAGCCGATAGCAAACCGAGGCTTCGTGTTTTATCAATTCTTCCATCTCGCGCACTTCCAGGTCCGGCTTGGAAACGGCTTGCAGCAGGCGTAGGTAGTTGAGCCGATTCGCCGGAATCTCTTTGGCCTGCAGCAATTCGGGTTTGCGAAAGAAGTATCCCTGGAAATAAATAAAGCCCGCAGTCTTGGTCGCGTTGAATTCCTCTCTCGTCTCAACTTTCTCGATCAGCATGCGGCATCGCCAGGGGCCATAGCGGTGCACCAAGGTCGCGCGGTGTTCCGGGCTAGTGATCTTAAAGTCAACTTTAATAATGTCGGCGAGCTCTACTAATGGGGTGCGAGCATCATCCAGGACGAAGTCATCCAGGGCGATCATGTATCCCGCCTGCTTAAGCCGTTGCAGAGCGGCCCGCACCAGATCGTCAGCCGGGACTGATTCCAGCACCTCAACCACCGTGTGCGATGAAGGCAGAAGCGTGACGTAGTCCTTGAGCAGGACTTCCCGCGTGCAGTTCACAAAGGCGCGGCGGCCTTCACACAGCGTCTGCAGGCCCATTTGCTGAGAGGTGTCGAGGGTCTTTCGTGAGGCCGCATCCGCGTCTGTCTCGCGGAAGTAGTCCTCCACTCCGTCGCGAAACAAAAGCTCATACCCAAAAACTTTCTCATCGGCCGTGAAAATCGGCTGGCGGGCCACGTAGTTGTAGCGGACGTTGCTTAGAGCCGGTTGTGCAGCTGAGGCATTTGAAACGCTCACTCGTTAAATATCGGCACAGCCAGCGGCCACTTTAGATCGGATAAAGCTTTACACGAATCAGCATACCGACAGGGCAATCCTCACCGGACTGTTAGACTGACGGTAATACTGTGCGAGGCGCCAGTGTTCGCGCCGGTTGCAACCACTGTAATGATGTATGTTCCTGTCGGGGTTCCCTGGGCTTTTTGCTGAGTGCCTCCCCCTCCGCCTCCACCACAACCAGTGGCGGCCATTGCCGCTGCCAGCAATATCATTCCGAATAACGTCATCCATCGGCGTCGTGAAGGAACGTGGCCCAGCAGAACAGCTGCAAATAGCCCGCCTGTCGCGGCAAGCCATGTTCCATTCGAATGTGGAAACTGCGGCGCATCGAGGGCTGCGACTGTGGTTATGCTGAGGGTGGAAGCTACGGTCTTCACGGAGTTCGTCAGGTCTACGCTCGCGGGATTCAGCGAGCAAGTGATTTGTGCGGTCTGTGAACTGGGTGAGCAGGTTAACTTGACGGTGTCAGCGAACCCGTTCACCGCAGTGATATTTAATGTCGCCGTTCCCTGAATCCCCGGTGTGACGGTGCTCGATTGCCCGTCAATTACGAAGTCCGGGGAAGGTGACGCAAGCGCAGCCAGCCAGGCGGTTTCAAGAGCGCCGGCATCCACTGAACCGAGGCCTGTGGCTTGGTCATAACCCTGTCCGGCGCTGAAGCCGATCTTAGTTGTGCCAGCCGGGCAATTCTTGCTCCCGGAAGTGCATGGAACTTTGTTGTCGCCGGACGTGATGTCGTGGAAAGCCCCGGGCGAACTCGCAGCCAGGCTGTACAGCATGGGATTGACGTTCCCCAGCCCTGAGCCTTTTCCTGCTGCAATGCTGGCTTGCAGAATGAGCGCCAAAATTCCCGCAAACGATGGCGATCCCGCGGAGGTTCCGCCGATTGCAGTCAGAGTTTTATCGCTCGCCCTGAACCCGTTGGTGCAGCTGCTGGGTATCGGAGGAGGTAAACCCACATAAAAAGGTTGCGAGCATATCAGGTACGAATCGTGATCGGCAGATGCGCTCAACGCCACATCCGGAACATCCCGAGCGCCGTCGGCAGGAACTCCAGTTCCAGCTTGCCAGCTCGGTTTCGCAAAGAACGTACTCGCTCCTCCCCCACCCGCGGAAGGCTGGCCATCCTGCTGACTGTCGTTCCATGCCATTTCTGGTATGTACTTTTCGGCAGTAGCCGCAGGACTGGTGAGTGCACAAGCGCCCAACCAAAACGGCGAATCTGCGGGCGCATCCCCGTCGGGACACGGAACAGTTGTTGGACATCCGGCAGTAGCGTCGCAGACCACCGAATCGCCAGTAAATTCCGTCCCACCTACGCTGGTAGCTTCGGGAATCGCGGCCGGCAAGTCCACTCCCAAGCCCAGGGTTGCCGACGAAGGTACTGTCTGCAGATCTCCTTCGCAGTCAGACGCGCCAGTATCGCCTGAAGCCGTGGTGATGGTCTGTCCTTGCGAGTTCCCCTGGCGGATGGTCTGCCACATCGCCACTGCGCTTGACTGTCCTAGATCAGTTTCACACAGTCCGAAGCTGTTACTTATGATTTGAGCGAACGAAAGCCCCTGGTTGATCACATGACTGATCGCCCGAAATGCATCGCCCGTGTTGCCAGCAAAAACGTAAACCACGTCGGCATTTTTTGCGACTGCATTCGACCACTCCAAATCCAGATCAGCCTCGGTGGCATCAAAACTTCTGAAAGTGGGAGTGCCGGTGGATGGCACTTGGACGAAGGTTGGCTGCTTTGCGCCTAGCCCGGCAGCCGAGCGAAAAAGATCCAGATCATCAGTGGCGTTTCCACCCGCCGAGATTGTCGACTGTCCAACGACTGCAATCTTCACCCCAGAGCCGTCGAGGCCGGCACTGTAAAGCGGAGTCAAGTTGTAGATAACCGCGAAATCGGCGGGGTTTAGAAAGTGGCGGCCTGACACGTCCGACGTGAAATTTGCCGACGGTCCACCCGATCGCATTGGTCGAAAGCGGGTGTGCGGGTGGGGACGAAAATTGTCTGTGCCTCGCACCGTGAGGACAACGTCCACAAGAGAGTGTGGCACTGAAAGCGGAGTGGCATTGGCGAAGTGGTCCTCGCCTTTTACAACATATCGATGAATTTCAGTTCGAAAAACGCTTTCAACCTGCGCCGCAGAGCCGGAAAAGTAGAGTTCTGTACGGCCGCGCGAAACACCGTTGACAGTGAGTCCTTCGGAGCTAAGCCATTCACCCACTTTTGCAAGATCGCTCTTGCTCATGCCGAATCGATCGGCGTACTGCTCAGGAGTGAGCCAGTTGTGGTAATCGGGAGACGAGGGACTCTGCTGATCGTGCAGTAAGCGCTCCAAATCAGCTTGCTGGGTGGGAGAAAGTCGAAACACCAAGGTCCCGCTGATCGGCTGGTCGGAGTTGATGCGACCCCGATCAAATTCTGGCCGGGCCAAAGGATGACTCGATCCCTTAACCGTTTCGCTTTGGGTAGGATCAATGGGCCGCAAAATGCGGTCTCTGACCGGAGGTTGGCTTGATCCAGAACTGCCGACTGCTAAAACCAAAGCGACTGTGCATGCGCAGAAAGCATATGGCTTAGAGAGCATAGGAGTTATTTCCCAGATGGTCCGGTAATCTCGCTGAAACCGAGACTGGTTGCAGGGATAGATTCAGGGTACTCCAGCAAAGGATGTATTCCCAACAGATTGCAGGTAAAAATTTTGTCTCCGCAAACCGCCTTTTTCCTTTTGGAAACCCATGAATGCAGGATTTGCCCGGCCGCCTCCCTGTTTAGGTGTCCGATTCTCCCACCCTGCGAAATGTGGTCCTCGTAAAAACCTTGTCGAATGACTGAGGCTATGTTCTACAATGTGGGGCGAGAAGGTGCTTTCATGAAAAAGTTGGCTGGCTATTTTGCTTGCGTTTGTGTATTGCTGCTCGCGCTCCCAGCATTTGGCGACGATCAGCAAAAGGCTCAAAAGGAAATTAATAAGATCACCGCCATGGCCACAGACTTTGATGGCCGCCGGGTGGTGAACCTGAGTATTTCGGAGATGTTCACGGTGCCGCGTGCCGCCCTGGTGGAACAGCGCGCGCAAACCGGACTGAATTACGGCGGCTTGTTCGTGGCTCAGGAACTTGCTAAAAGCGGAATGACTAAGGACGACATCGCAGCCAAGCTTAAAACCGGAGTCACCATCAGCGATCTCGCCAACCAGCAGCATTTGGACTGGAAACAGCTCGCCCAAGAAGCGAAGAAATTGAATGCCGCCATAGATAACAATTTGTACAGTTTTTTCTTGGGCAAGAAGGGAACAGTGGCCCAGGATGCCGCCGACAAGTACGACGTTCACTACGACGGTGCGAAGACCGACGCGGACATCAGCAAGCAAGACATTGCCAGTGCCCAGGACCGGTACTTGCTTTGGAAAGATCGAGCAGCCAAAGACCGGGGGAATGACCGAAAGCAGGGATTGAGCGCCGGCGACGAAAGAGTGGCCTATTCGGACCATGTCGCCAACGGAGGTCCCCAGGGCGGCGGCAGGGGAGCTTCGGGCAGCGGCGGTACCTCAACTCCGGTAGGCATGGGTGGTCCGCACTAACCTACTACAAGAATTCGGTTACGAGGCCTCTGGGCTTGTCCAGAGGCTTTTTTCATGTAGGATTGCACCATACCGCGCGATCTCAGCTTGCTTTGTATGAAACTTTCTGTGGTAATGCCGGTCTACAACGAGCGTGCCACTCTCCGCGCTGTAGTGGAACGAGTGCTCGCCGTACCTATGGAGATTGAGCTACTTTGCGTGGATGATGGTTCGCGCGATGGCTCCCGCGAAATACTGGTGGAACTGCAAAGCGGCCTCCCGCAGCTCAAGGTTTTTTTTCAGCCGCACAATATGGGTAAGGGAGCAGCACTCCGACGCGGCATTAAGGAAGCCACCGGCGACTTCCTGATTATTCAGGATGCAGACCTGGAATATGATCCCTCGGAATATTCGGTTCTGCTGGGCCCATTGCTCGAGGGAAAAGCCGACGTAGTTTATGGATCGCGTTTTCTCGGAGCTGGCCCACACCGTGTTCTCTACTTCTGGCACTCGGTAGGTAACTCAGTACTGACCTTGATCTCCAATTGCCTGACTAATATCAACCTCAGCGACATGGAAACCTGCTACAAAGTCTTTCGCCGGGAGGTAATTCAAGCTATTCCGCTAGAGGAGGACAGGTTCGGATTTGAACCAGAGATCACGGTCAAAATCGCCAAGCGCCGCCTCCGGATCTACGAGGTTGGCATCAGCTACTGGGGCCGCACTTACGAAGAGGGCAAAAAGATCGGTTGGAAAGACGGCTTCCGCGCGCTGTGGTGCCTGCTGAAGTACGCCATTAAGGAACCTGTGGAGCCTTTACCGCAACCCTCCTCAGTTCGATTTGCGGCCGAGCAAAACAAAATTGCGGAGTAGGCGCTGCCACACACAATTTCTCCTTCATGAATGAATCTCTTACTGCCCAAAAGCAACCCCCGCCAGAATCATTGGCGTCGCCACTCAGTTCGCTGGACCATAGCCTGGCCAGAGGCGTGGCTTGGACCGCCGCCGCCAAATGGTCCACTCAATTCTTATCCTGGGCATCGCTCATAATTGTCGCTCGATTGCTCTCTCCCGCCGATTTCGGCGTGATGGGCATGGCAATGCTTTACATGGGATTCGTGACTTTGTTCAGCGAGTTCGGTGTCGGAACTGCAATTCTAGTGTTGCGGGACTTGAGCGAGGAACAGGTCGGACAGTTGAACAGCATCTCGGTACTGATCGGTGTCCTTTGTTTTGGGTTGTCTTGTTTTGCTGCCTGGCCTCTGGCGCATTTCTTTAAATCGCCCAAGCTGGCTCCCGTCGTGATTGCCTTGAGCGCCACTTTTGTCGTGCTGGGCATTCGCAGCATTCCTTCTGCAATGTTGCAGAGGGAAATGCGCTTCAAGCTGCTGTCCTTCCTGGAGACCAGTCAGGTTTTATGTCAGTCGCTGGTTGCGGTAGTGTTGGCGTTTTTCGGCTTTCGTTACTGGTCGCTGGTCTTAGGGAACATCGCAGGCTCAGTAATGCTGACCGCGGCAACGGCAGTTTACAAGCGACACAAATTTGCCCAACCCAAATTCGACTCCATCAAACCCGCCTTGCGATTCACCCAGCACATATTGATCGCGCGCCTGTGTTGGTTTTCCTACTCCAACGCCGATTTTCTGGTCGCCGGGCGCGTCCTCGGCCCCAGCTCGCTGGGTGAGTACAGCTTTGGGTGGAATCTGGCGACCTCTCCCATCGAGAAAATTTCCGGCGTGCTGGCACGGGTGACTCCGGCGGTTTTCTCCGCGGTCCAAACGGATCACGCCGCCTTGCGCCGGTATTTGCGCATTCTTACCGAAGCGCTGGGCATCCTGACCTTTCCCGCGACCTTCGGCCTGGCTCTCGTCGCGCGGGAATTCGTGCCGGTCGTCTTGGGCAAGAAATGGGATGGGGCGATCGTTCCACTTCAACTGCTCGCATTCTATGCATCATTCCGCGTGATCGTTACCCTGCTTCCTCAGATCCTCAACGCGCTTCGCGACACTCGCTTCAGCATGAGGAATTCGATTGCGACCGCGCTAGTTATGCCCACCGCTTTTTACATTGGTAGCCACTGGGGGACGACCGGGATAGCGGCCGCATGGATTATTGCTTATCCCATCGTCATCGTGCCGCTCTTCTATCGCACCCTCACCCGGATCAATCTCAGTTTCGGTGAATATGTCCGTGGCGTGCTGCCGCCCCTGAATGCGTCTCTGGTGATGGCCATCGCAGTACTGGCGGTGAAATGGGGTTCTCCATCGAGTTGGCCGCTCTCGCTTCGCCTGGTGCTGGAGATCCTAGCCGGCGCGGTTGGCTACTTCTCGATCATGTTCGGAGTTTATCGGAAGCGGATGAAGACTTTGTGGCAAGTGGCCCGCAGTCTCAGGAAAAAGCCAGAACAACAGACGGCGGCCGATCAATCCGCAGATTTGCCGGTCTGATTCTGCACGATGTCAGCGATGCGCTCACTGGCAAGTCCGTCCCACAATGGAGGCACGCTACTCTGCTTAGCTTCTCCATGCAGAATTTTGTTGAGTTCGGTCCTCAAGCGGCCTGCGTCCTGCCCCACAAGCACATTAGTGCCCAGCGAAACCGTAATCGGCCGCTCCGTGTTTTCTCTCAGAGTCAAGCATGGTACCCGTAGAAATGTACTTTCTTCCTGAATTCCGCCAGAATCTGTGATCACCACGGTTGCGCGCTTCTGCAGGGCAAGGAAGTCGATGTAGGGCAATGGATCAAGAATTCGGAGTTGATCCGCATTAAGCCCGAAATCCTGCAAGCGCTGGCGCGTTCGGGGATGAGCCGGGAAAACAATTCCCAACTCGCGGTTCACCTCCAGCAGGGAAGAGAGAATTCCCTTGAGCTTTTCGCTGGAGTCGACATTCGATGGCCGGTGCAAAGTGACCAGCGCATATCGCTGTGGCAGCCCATCGATGGGGCGTTTCTCGGCGGCGGGTAACAGACGCAGCAGCGAATCGATCATCACATTGCCCACTAGATGAATCTTCTCTGCCACAACCCCTTCGTGATGCAAATTCACATCCGCGTCCTCGGAGTGCGTAAACAGCAGGTCTGCCAGTTGATCAGTCACCAGGCGATTGATCTCTTCGGGCATAGTGCGGTCGAAAGATCTCAGACCAGCTTCTACGTGGCCCACACGTATAAGCAGCTTCGCGCAAACTAAAGCTGCGGCCACTGTCGAGTTCACGTCTCCGTAAACCAGAACCAGGTCGGGCTTGTACTCCAGCACCACGGGTTCAAACCGGCTCATTATCTCCGCCGTTTGGCGGGCATGGGTGCCGGCACCCACGCCGAGATTGACGTCAGGAGCCGGGATTCCCAACTGCTCAAAGAAGACGTCGGACATGTTCGCGTCATAGTGCTGGCCGGTGTGCACCAGAGTTTGTCGAATGCCGGCGCGCTTGCCCAGTGCGTGTAGCACCGGCGCCACTTTCATGAAATTGGGCCGCGCTCCTACGACATGAAGAATGTGCATTCCGTTTGTCTCCGCTCCGACTGCAACCATTAAGCTTTTCTATCGCGCTCGCGCCAATACCAGGGTCACATCGTCCGGCTGTTCCGCCGCGCCGATCCAGTCATCTACCGCTGCCGTCACAATCTCAGTTATGCGGCCAAGCGGCAAATCCCGATTTTCCTGCACCAGGTCGATCAAGCGCTGTTCCCCAAACTCGCCAAAATCGTTCTCCGGTTCGGTCACGCCATCGCTGTAAGCCAGGAAAATGTCCCCTCGGCGTAAATGCACCGACCCTTCGTCGTAATTCAGATTGTCGAAGAGTCCGACCACAGTTCCACCATCTTCGAGCCGCCGGACAGCCCCGTTTTCGCTGAGCAGCATTGGAGGCAGGTGGCCGGCATTGCTGAATGTCAGCCTCCGCCCTTCTCCTTCGTATGTCGCCAAGAACAGCGTCGCATATTTTTCCATAGGCGTGCTGTGATAAAGCTGATGGTTAAGCAGGGACAACAGTGTTCCCGGGGATGCTTCGACTCCAGGCGGCAGAGAATCGTAGATGCTGACCAGAGCAGGTCCCGCCCCGACCGCTTGCGCCTGCCGGAATGCGGGGATTCCTTCCATCGAATAGGCGCGGACGGCGGAGTGGATCGTCGCCATCAGCAGCGCAGCCGAGATCCCTTTTCCGCTCACATCTCCAACCGCCAAAATCAAGCGCTCCGTTCCCAGGGGAAGAAAATCGTAATAATCACCGCTTACGCTGCGCGCAGGCCGGCAAAACCCATGTACTTCCAGGCTTGGCAATTGAGCAATGTGGCGCGGGAATAACTGCGACTGTACTTCTTGCGCGATCGTGATTTCGTTTTCCAGCCGTTGCTTCTCTTTCTGTTCGCGAATCAGACCCTGAAGCGATTCGGTCATCGAGTTGAAAGAGGTGGCCAGAGCCGCCAGCTGATCGTTGGAGGTGATCGGAATGCGATGACTGAATTCCCCACGGTTCACGTGGGTAGTAGCAAGATAAATCTCCCCTACCGCGGCCGTGACCGATCGGGTGAGCCGGGTCCCAATAAACAAAGCTGCCAGCTCAAACCCGGCCAGCACTATCGCAAGCAGGAAAAGCATTAAGGCGATCGTCGATGCCAGACCGCCGAGCGCAACCGGAAACAGATAATCGTAGAGTTTTGAGTAGCGTGTTCTTACGCTGATCTGCGCATTGATCAGTTGCCCCGCGGGCCAGCTGATCACTGAAACATCCGCCGGCAGACCGATCACGCCATCCATTGCTCGGCGAGGTGCGGGAAGACTCCCGACGCTGTATTTCGGTACCTGCGTATCAAAAAAAGTCACCTCACCTAGATTCCCGCCGAGTTCAATCAAGGTCCGAGAGTCAAACGGCCTGCTCGAGACCACGGTTAATCTGCCCCCGTTGCTCGGAGCGTCCGCGAGCGCGCGCAAAAAAAACTGGTCGCCATCACGCACGATTCCCGTAAATCCCGGAGGGAAAGATGCAGGAGAAGGGGCTGGCAGCTTTGAGTTATTGACGATCAACTCGCGATTCAGCCATGCGCATACTTGCAGGTCGTTTGCTGCCGAAGTGTATTCGGGAATCTCCGGTTTGCGGCCAGTGTTAACCTGCTGCGCAAGGGCTCCGGCCAGGGCACGATTCTCTGCATGAACCTGTTTGACCAGCCACTCAAGCCGCGAAGTCACGATGAAAGTCCCAACCTGCCCGGCGAAGAGATAAAATGCTCCCAGGGCAAGCGCAACCAGCAGCACGATCGGGATGACCCCAATAAAAATGTAAGTAACGATCAGCCGATTACGCAGTCGCCACAGTAGTTTGGAGGAAAGCCTCCTGATTGCAATGGCGAAAAAAAGCCCGACCACAACCAGACTCAGAAAAGCAATCCACACGCCCAAATAGTCCCCGAATCGCTCGTGGAAGATATTCGCCAGCTTCTGTACCACAAACAGCAGGACGTCGAGACCCAGCAGGTACCAGGCAATAAAGGCGAGCCTTCCCCGGGAAATGAGCCCGTTGTGCTCCAGCCAGAGACGTAGCTGTAAAAGGCGCGAACGCATGCGAGGTCGCCTGAATTATAGATGGAAGAGGTGAAAAATAGATCGCTGCGCCATAGTCGAAGAGGATCGAGCTCAAACCGTGAATTTGGATTGCGGTTTCGCCTCACCCGAAAATCCACAAGCTCACAAAGGCCCAAACCTTACTTTCTTTGCTGGTACAATTCCCGCTGTGTTCCGGAAAATTCTTGTTCTTCTGCTTTGCTGCGGGGTGCACGTGTGTGCCGCCCAGCAGGCGAGCACGCCGCAATCGCAGCCGCAGGTCAAAGTCAATGTGCTCAACGTTTGCGCGCCCTCGACCGAGGAACAGCAGGAGATCGCCTCGGCCTTGGCCAAAATTCCCAAACGGCCGTCTTTCAGCGAAGACTTTGAAGTTGACCGCGGCCGGTCCGTGCTCGATCAGAATGCCGCGGCGCTGGCTTTAGGAGGCACGGGACAATCAGCGCCCTCCGGGGAGCCGGCTGTCGCCGATTTTGTCCGCTTACGTCGTGATCTTGCCGGATCCGGAACCTACTTAAACGTTCAGTACTCGTTCAGCCGTGACACCAGCCAGATGGTCGAGACCCTGGTCTTCCGCGTGCGGGACCCCAAAGATTTATTGCAGGTCTCCATCGAAGACAGCGCTTCTTCGGTCACCTTGCCATCGGTCATGTTGGCCTCAGCTTCGCCCGCCAGCCGCATCAAGCTCGAGCGTTTCGGAAAATCCTCGATCGTCCTGGCACGTTGCTCGGGAACCAGCGAGAGTCCAGCGCCCGATCAGAGCAAGTATGAGTCAGTCTTTGCCGCAGCCTCGTCCGCGCTCTCGGATTACCGCGGATTATTCGGCGCAAAAACGCTGGTTCCGGAAGAACTGGCAAGAATCGCGCGTATCGGAGGTCCTGCAAGCAAGCGGTCCACCAGACGCGCGACTGCAGCCCACAAGTGATGCGCGAACTCTTCACCTTGAAACTAATGCGCAGATTACGAATCTAAGCAGTGCTATGGAAACAGTACGAAATGTTGTGATCGTGGGGTCCGGTTGCGCCGGACACACGGCAGCCTTGTACACAGCGCGCGCCAATCTCAATCCTTTAGTGATTGAAGGGCATGAGCCGGGGGGACAGTTATCCCTCACCACACTGGTCGAAAACTTCCCGGGATTTCCCGAGGGCATTCAGGGGCCTGAACTCATTGCCAACATGCGCCGCCAGGCTGAACGCTTTGGCGCGGAATATCAACTGGCGCACGTGACCGGCGCTGACTTGAAAAGCACTCCTTTCACGCTCCAGGTTGGAAAAGACACGGTACGCACGCGCACGCTTATCATCGCCAGCGGCGCCTCGGCGCGGTGGCTGGGGCTACCCAATGAGCACGCTTTGATCGGTCACGGTGTTTCGTCGTGCGCCACGTGTGACGGGTTCTTTTTCTCCGGAAAGGAAATTGCAGTCATCGGCGGCGGCGACTCTGCCATGGAGGAAGCGCTTTTCCTGACCCGCTTCGCCAGCAAGGTCACGCTGATTCACCGTCGCGATCAGTTTCGCGCCTCGAAAATCATGCTCGACCGCGCCCGCAAGCACGACAAGATTCACTTTCTCACCAACACCATTGTTGAAGATGTATACGACGCCTCGAAGAAAGAAGTGACCGCACTGAAGCTGCGCGATGCGCATAACGGCAAGACCTGGGACCTCCCGGCCAGCGCCATGTTCCTCGGCATCGGCCACATTCCCAACGCAAAGATCTTCGAAGGCCAGCTCGATACCGATCAGGACGGCTATCTCAAGACTACCAACTACGTCTTTACGAAAGTTGCCGGAGTGTACGCCTGCGGAGATGTGCAGGACCGCCGCTATCGCCAGGCGATTACCGCTGCCGGCAGCGGCTGCATGGCAGCGCTGGAAGTCGAAAAGTTTTTGGAAGAGCACGAGGCCTGAACTTTGCTCTCGTGTTGTGCAAGCCCCCGCTCGCCGCGAAAACTCTTAATTGTTCCGGGAATCGATCATCACCAATAGCCGCGAACTCAACTTTCGCTGTCGTCACTACCTGCCTGAAATTGCTCGCCGAGATTCTTTACGACGGCATTCAATCCAGTGGCGATCCGATTGCGGCAGCGCTCAATGGAAGAATGAGCCAGTTCGTCCATGGAGTGTTCGAATTCTTGCAGAGCCTCCGCCGACTGCGCCTTCAGCGATTCCGTAACTGACGCAACGATCGCTTTTTGAACAATCCTCATGTTTCCCGCCGCTTCATCCATCTGGTTCCCAACAACCTGCGCGCCGCGTGTTTTCAATTCTTGCAGAATGCTGCCGGCCCCCTCTTCGATTTCGCTGCGCGTATTGCTCAGCGTATTGGCGGCCATCTGATTTAGGCGTCCGTCCAGACCTGACTCCCAAGAACGTAGCGACTCCTCCAGCATGTTCATGCGGCTATCCAGCCGTTCAGTCTGCTCATGCAGACGCAACGATTCCGCTGCAACATTCGCTCGGAGTTGCTCCAACTCTTCACGCCGTGTGTTGTACTCGTCATTCAAGCTGGTTTGCAGGGACACCAGAAGCTCGTCACTGGTTCGCTTAAGTTGGCTGCGCCCATCCGCCAGTTTCCGCTGAAAATCTCCGACGCCATCGCGCAACTGTTCGCGGATGGTTGCGACGATGTGCGCTGAAATCTGATCTGCTCGCTGCTCGACGACTGCCAGCTCTTCTTTCGACCTGCGCTGAAACTCCTCTTGAACCTCGACCTCCATTTTTTCAAGTGTTGCCTTCGTCGCCGATAGCATATGAGAAGACTGCTGACGCGCCTCATCGATAACTCTTGGACCCAGGTCTTGCCGTAACCGCTGCTCCAGCTGTTGTTCGAGCTCCGGAGGAATGCTCGAGAGTGACACATCAAAGCGGCTGCGATTGGCGTCAGCGCGTGCCAGCTTTTCCTTCATGGCCGTAATCTCGGAATGAAGCGGGCGGACCAATTCCACGATCACTCTCTTTACATACTCTTCCGATAATTTCGGTCTAGCCTCTGGCGATTCGCCGGACCCATTGGACGGCTGGACCAAGCTCTGAGCGGGCGCTTCTAACTGTGGCACTTTCGGCAGAGCGGGCGGGAGCGAACGTGCCCAATCTTTTGGGAAGTTTTGCAGCCCCCAGAAATTTCCCGGCTGCTCTAGCTTCGCGCCCAGTCTCCAACTATCCGACTCCATCCGCTGACACGAGACCACATGGGCTGTAGCTCCCCGGCCATCTTTGCTGTGCAAGTGAAGTGCAACGCCAGGATCAAGTTTTGCGCGCGAGCGGATCGCGCAACCATGCGCGTTCACCACCAGAGTTTCACAGACTTCAGAATAGTGCGCCCCGTCTAAGCTGGTGACCAGTATTGGCATTGCGACCGGAACTCTGGAACTGCGTCGCGGTGAGATGAGGGTGTCTTCACTGTGCATACGTAAGCCTTGTGGTTCGAGGAATGGAGTTCATGCCGTCCCGAAACGGGCGGAGTACCACCTTGGTCTCACAATACCTCTAAACTCGGCTACGTGAGGACACTCGAAGGTATCAACCGTGAAGATCGGGTGGCCAATGCGCAGGCGAACTTTAGTAAGCGACCCGAGCCGGACTCTAGGCGGGGTTCGTTGTGCCGCTAGAATCAACCGTCGAATGATCGAGCAGAAGCGCTAGTGCCGCAAAAAGCGCGATCGCTAGTCCGAAAGCGCCGATGTGGCCGATTGGCATAGCCGAACGCGGCCAGAATATTTTAAGCGGCCACAGCAGGAGACCCACAAACCACCCCACCACAAAAAATCGCTCCCGTCCTGCGGTTCCGCGGATGAACCAGAATGCGATCCAGCAGATATAGACGTAAAAGGCAACATTTGCAACCAGCATCGCCCAACCGTGGAGCAAAGGAGGTAACAACCAAACAGATCCTGCACGATGGAGATGTAGACCTCGAATTTCTTGCAGCAAAGCAAGCGCGGTGAGGCCCATTGCCAGTGCGATTCTCAGGCGGGTTGTGAGTAATCGTGTTGGTTGGGTTTCCGTCACAACAGCTTACATTATGCGCCAGAAGGATAGCGGTGTAAGCAGGCGGTTGAACTCATTGCCCGCCACAGAATCGACTCAACCGGATCGCCGACTGTAGTAAAATTCAGAAACTGACCGTCGTCGGGGAGTGGCTCAGCCTGGTAGAGCACCTGGTTCGGGACCAGGGGGTCGGAGGTTCAAATCCTCTCTCCCCGACCAACTTTCAGCACCCTCAATCGGGATAGTTTCCAACCCGAAAAATGGCCCCCCCTAGTTATCTAGTCCAAGCGCGATCGGTGAAGGGGTCCTAAAGCTTTTCTTAGTTGCTCATCCTAAATCCGAAGACATCGGGATTACCGTTTCTCTGAATCTGGAAGGTGTTATAGAACCCGGCATTGGCGCCGGTTACATCCGAGGTGACCGTGTCATAGTCACCCATGTAGACCGGGTTAAGCAGGCCGTCGGTGATCGTATTGGGTTCCCAGTTGGCAGATGTTTCACGCAGATCGGAGAAAGTAGCGCCCTGATTATGAGACACCGAGCAATAGTGGTCGATGAAGAAGTTATTCGGATCATTACGCCGATCGGAATAGCAGGCGGCAAGGTTGCCACCGCGATCAACGGACACTCCCGCCATGAATTGATCGCGACCAGCCCCCTGGAAGTTCGCGGGAACCGGACTCACCAGGGTTGCGGGAGACCATTTATTACCCCCATCAAGTGAACGGCTTAAAACGATGTCACCGAAGGCGTATCCGCCCACGCCGCCAAAGAAATCGATCAGGAAGTCATCAATCTGGTTTCGCGATGCGTCGGTCCAAACCAGGTAGAGGCTTCCGCTATGTGGACCGGCTGAGTTGTCGACAGCTAACATGGGAAAAACATTGGTGCGAAAAACGCCTTGCAGCTGCGGGGACAGCGGATTCGCAGCTGGGACAGCAGTTCCGGCTACGACTTCCTGCCCGAAGCTATGTCCACCATCATCCGAACGCCGGAATAGTATCTGCGCGTCGCTTCCGTTATCGAGCACCGACGCATAAGCGACATAAACCTCACCACGCCTACCCACTACAACCTGGCTTCCAGAAAGATTGTCGCCAATTTCAAGGCTGCATCGCCGGCCAAAACGAACTGGGGCGCCCCAAGTCAGGCCTCCATCCTTCGAGGCCACCATCTCCAGTGCGACATCGGGGCCAGCCTCAATTCCGATGGTGCCGCCGACGCAATCCGGTTCGGTGCCGTGCTGCTGGAAATCGGTGTACGTTAGGTAAAGATTGCTGGGATTGTGAGGATCAACTGCCAGCCACTCTTTATCGAGGAAATGAGTGTTCAGGTCTTTTTGGACCACTGTGACTGGATCCTGCCAGGTCACACCGCCGTCTGAAGACAGGTTTACCGCCATCTCGGCAAAGGCGGCAATAACATTTCCCTGCGAATCGACCGGGATTTGCTCTTGAATCGAGGAATACGCGAAGTGCAGCGCATCGCTGCACACAACAACCGGATCACCCGCCAGCTCAGAGTCGAAAAACGGTGAGCCAGGATTTATCGCCGGGCCTGGATTCAAGAACGGAAGCCCGACAAAAGTGCTTCCTCCGTCGTGAGAGACTGCCACGCCGCTCACGGAAATCGCCGCCGCTTGTTGGTCAACGGCGGTGTGCACGAATGCAGCCGAATCGTTGAATCCGACCACGACGGTGTTGCCGCACCATGCGCTGGAAGTCTCGCTCTGACTGAAACCGGAAAAGCGAGTGGAGTCGTAATCGAAATTGGGGTCATTCACAAGCACGGGGAATGCGGCCTTCATTCCTCGCGCACCCGGCGTTGCCAGCGCATTGGCGCGGGCATTGGCCATCATTTCGCCGTTAATATGACGCGGTTGCCGAACCATGCCCCTCGCCTGCAACCTGGAGAGCGCGCGCGCAGTGTGAAAGGCATTGGCCCCGGCACTCGAAAGCCGCATTTCAAAATGCGGGCCGAAGTGCTTCTCCAAATCCTGCAAATGGGCCAAGCCTGCATGTTTTGCATTCGAGTTTTGTGCTGCGCCGTTATCGACCAGAAGCCCAGCGTGAATGAGAAAGACCACCAGCACACTGCGAGTCAACTTGCCCGAGAAGTTATTCACGCGCCAGGCTCCTTCCGAAAATTCCAGTTACGTTGTCACCGCTGATGCCGAACGCCCCGAAGAAACCGTCGCCACCGCCGAATACGGGTGCGGTTACGGTGTCGTAGTCTCCCAGCCAGAAGGCTAGTTGGTCCCACTGCGAGCCAAACATCCAGCTCTTGGAAGACTGCCGGACATCATGGAAACTTTGCCCGCGGTCTTGCGAGATAGAGCAGTAACGATCGAAAGCGTTGTTCTTCGGGTCATTGCGCCGGTCGTAGTAGCAGACCGCAATGGTGCCGTCACGATCCACTGCCATCGAAGGCAGGAATTGATCGCGTCCTTGGCCTTTGAAGTTATTCGGCGTGGGGCTGATTGCGCGCGGGGGTGACCAGGTTATGCCGCCGTCACTCGATTTGCTGAGAAGAATATCGCCGAAGTTGTAGGTACCGAAGAAAGCAGTGCCGTCCGGCTTTTGGTTGTCGCGGCCGTCGGCCCACGCGACATATATGTTTTGCTTCTTCCCATGTTTTACTGGATCAGCTGCCACGACGGGAATGGTCGAGATCTGAAAGAAGCCCTGGACGATGGGCCGGAACGAATGGGAACCATCCCCGACCTGTACTAGATCCGATATCTTCATGTCTGGTCCAAACGAGCTGCCGTGGTTCGCAGATTGACGCACGTGGACTTCAAGTTTGTAATCGGTGACTTTCACGCCGTCAGGGCCGACAAGGGGATGGAACAGGAGGAACGCAGCCGATAACCGTCCGTCAGCCGCGACAGCCAGCCGCGTCGAGGCCACTTGAAATCCTTGCGGAACACCCTGTTGAATAGGGAGACAATCCTCACGAATAATGCTGGGTGAGCTCCAAGTGTGGCCTCCATCACGCGAAGTCACCACCTCCGAGGCGATCCGCACCGCAATACCTGAACAGCGCGGCGGAGATGTTAGTGGGATAAGAGGAAAGTCAGCTTCAAAGTCAAGGTCGATGTATGACACATACAACCTATTAGGATCGTTGGGATCGACGGTTAGAAACCCAGAATCAATAATGTGGTTCTGGTTCTTCAGCACCGCCGGAACCGGGTCACCCCAGGTTTGGCCACCATCCGACGAGACGTTGATTCCCACCCCCGTAAACAGCTGCTCGGTGAAAATGTCCGGTGCGAGCAACGTGATATCGCTGATAAAGAACGGCGTGTCGGCGACGTAGAAACGCTTCGCGCTTGAGCACGCCACCGACGGATTGCCGAGTATGGCAAAGAGAGTTCCGGTGCCGGAGCTCCGGCCCACATCGACGGAAGGCCCGGCGTTGAGGAAAGGCAGTGCGGTAAAGTTCGACCCGCCATCAGAAGAAAACGCGACTCCGAGCGCGCTGGCTCCAGTGATCACGTTGAAATCCTGCAAAGTCGGGATTAGCGAGGAGAACGTGCCCGCGGTTTGGCTCGAATAAGAAGTTACAACGTTACTTCCGCATTGCGCACTGGAGGATTCGTTATCCGTGAAGCCGCCAAAGCGCGAAAGCTCCAGGCCGATTTCCGGATGAGAAATCTTGGTCAGTCCGCCCTGAATTTCTTGCGTTAGCAGGTCGTTCACGCCGGGCTTTGCCAGTGGTGCGGTATTAAGCCTGAGGGTCGTCGCCCTGGCCGTGGCCCCGCCATTGGCGTGCAGTCCAAGATTCAGCCCGAGGTGATCGTCATCGCCACCATTGAAATCAGGTGGATCGAACAGCTCGTGTGCCAGGGCAATTTGGCTTCGCACCGGCTGCGACAGCATTTGCTGTTGCTGGGGACTTAAGCGGCTTTCGACCTTCAGCAAAAACTTCAGCTCGGCTCGCTGAACTGGATTAATTGTTTGGGCTGAAGACTGCGAAGGACAAAGGAAAAAACAAACACACAAG
>Ga0207665_10001083_pt1 | contig 18353 bp, 16 predicted proteins | sample LARL112metaG_FD_184351 | JGI IMG/M metagenome (GOLD analysis project Ga0207665, IMG submission 184351) | Corn, switchgrass and miscanthus rhizosphere microbial communities from Kellogg Biological Station, Michigan, USA - LAR L11-2 metaG... | ecosystem: Host-associated > Plants > Roots >...
CGGAATGCCATCTCAGGCTAGCAGCGCCCGGATCAAGCCCATGATCTCTCGGTGGGTGCCGGAGCAGTAATAAACAACATAAGCGCAGCCGTGTACGTGCTTGGCCCGCCGGATCGAAGCATCAAAGGTGCCTGTGGTCTATCACACCCGCAATCCTGTCGCAGGGCTGTCATACAAGCAGTATACCGACCTGATCGCGATGGCGAAGGACGTGGATACGCTCGTCGTCATCGTTCCCGGCGGGGCGGGAACGGCGAAGATGATCAATGCCGAGGTCATGAAGGCGCTCGGGCCGCGCGGCGTGATCATCAACGTCGCGCGTGGCACGGTCGTTGATGAACAGGCGCTCATCGCGGCGCTGAAGTCGGGCACCATTCTGGCCGCGGGCCTCGACGTGTTCGAACGGGAACCGCATGTGCCGGACGAGCTGAAGGCCATGCAAAACGTCGTATTGCTGCCACATATTGGCTCGGCTTCGGTGGTAACGCGCGACGCGATGGATCAGCTCGTGGTCGACAATCTGAAGGCCTGGTTTGCCGGCAAGCCGCCGCTGACGCCCGTTCCGGAAACTCCCGTGAAGGCCTAGTGATCAAAGGCATCGTGATGTCGTGTCGTGTCGCGCCGGTGTTCGCAGCTTGGCTAGCGCTCGCTTCGGTCGGAGCCGCGCAGGCGCAGGATGCCACGAGTCGGAAGAAGGAGATGATCGGCCACCAGTGGGAGCTCGCCACCACAGACCGCAGCAAGACCTGCGTGGTGACGCTGAAGCCGGATCCGACACCGCAAGGATTCAAGCTGGAGCTCGAACCCGGCTGCGCCGCAGCCCTGCCTTTCGCCAAGGACATCGCCGCCTGGAGCCTCAAGGGCCTGGATATCGTCCGCCTGCAGGACGCCAAGGGCGAGGCGGTGGTCGATTTCACCGAGGTCGAGACCGGAATTTTCGAAGGCCTGCGGGCCAATGAGGGCGTCTACATCCTTCAGGATCTCGCGGCCGCCCGATCGCTCGCGAAGTCGATGGACCAGATGATCGGTGACTGGGCCATGGTGCGTAACAATGGCGCGACCGTCTGCGGCCTGACGCTGACCAACAATGACGCCGGCAATGACAATTTCCAGGTCTTCCTGAAACCCAAATGCGACGCCGCGGTGGCGTCCTTCGCGCCGACGCAGTGGCGTCTCGAACACGGCCAGATCCTCCTGATGTCCGACCGCGGCGAGACCTGGCGCTTCGAAGCCGACGACAATGCGCAGTGGCGGCTCGTTCCCGACAGCGCCGATCCGCTGATCATGCTGCGGCAGTAGCCGGCAGACGCTGCATCGATCGATCCTGTGCAGTGTGATTGGAACGGCAACCGCGCCTCGCGGGTTGTTGCGTAAGCCCGCGCGGCAGGTCCGATCGCCGGCGCCGTCCAAAATGATGGAGCTTCGTGCATGGCAGGAAAGACCGTGCTCGCCATCGGCATCGATCCGGCGCTGGTGGACTTTTCAGGACATCCGCAGCTCAGTGCCGTGCTGGTCCGCAGTCATATCGATGCCGAACTGCAGCGGCTGCGCGAGCAGGGTTTTGATCTCACGTCCTGCCTGATCGATCTCGGTGACACGGCCGAGCAGGTCGCGACCGCCGTGCTCGGCTCAAGGAACTTCGACTGCGTCGTGATCGGCGCCGGCCTGCGCGTGCCGCCGGAGCGGCTAATGCTGTTCGAGAAAATTCTCAATCACGTGCACCGCCTGGCGCCGCGCGCCAGCATCTGCTTCAACACCAATCCGGCCGATACAACCGAGGCCGTGCAGCGCTGGCTGGGTCACTGAGCTAGTCGATGCGGCGGTCGATCCGGACGCGCTGGCAAGCCAGGCCATCGGCTTGTATGGGCAACAGCACGGCCCCCAGCCGGTCGATCTGGTCCAGAAACCTGTCGACCAGGCTGGCCGGGGCCAGCATTGCCAGACCCGCGCCCCGCAGGCGCTCTGCTATTCGATGGATCACCGAGTCCCCTCCGTTTCGATGACCAGCCTTTTTGACATGAATGCCGGAAAACGCGAAGCGGAGAGTAAAAAATTGGTAAATGGCGGCGGACGATTCGAATCCGCCCGATCGCGGCTTGTCGTCGTTGCGCAATCTGGTCTGCTCGTCAGAAGTTCCTGTCCTCCATCGCGCCGAGATAACGCCGTGGTGCCATACCGATGGCGGGTGCGCTTTGCCGGCGGCGGCGCGGGCGCAGGAGTTTGAGGCAGCCGATGACCAGGACGTAGCATGCCGAGATGGCTGCAAGCATCGAGAAGAATATGATGAGGAAAACAGCCGGCCGGCCGAGGACCGATAACACTGCCGCGGCTTGTTCGAGCATGCTGCCGCCGGACATCCTCGCGTCATCCGCGGCGGTTGCAACCAGGGCCGCGCTGGTCCCGAATGAACCAGGGTCGGCCGTCCGGGCGAAACGCTGATCGAAAAGCGGAAGCTCGCCCCGGTCGACCTCATTCGGCTTGCTGATCGTGTCTGCAGCCGAGGCGAGTGATTGGCCGAGATTGACCGGTTGGGGTTTGGAAGGCTTGGCGACCGTGCCGGTTGGAAGTTCGGACGGTTGAACCGGGCGATGCGCATCAGCCGCAGCCGGCATGGCGATCGAGCCGGCGCTCGCGGCGCCGAGGCGCGGGGACGGGGCCGCCGGTTTGGGCGCATGGGGCGGCTTGGCGCGCGACGCGATGCGGACGTGCGGCTTGATCGTGCCGACCAGCCGCCAGCACCTGTGACCGGTCGCGCGATCGATGCCGAGTTCCCATGGTCCGCGGCGAAATGGCTCGCCGGGAGCGGCCACGCAGCGTGGCGCGTTCGGCCGCTGCTCGTCCAGCGCCTCGCTGACCTGGGCTTGGGCTTGGGCATGGGCTGCGGCCTCGCTGGCCTGGGCGCGCGCGGCAGCCTCGTTGGCCTCGGCAGGCGCGGCGGTGGCGCCAACCTCGGCATAGGCTTGCTGAAACGAAGCCTGATCGCGAGCCAGCGCGTTTTTGCGAGCGCGCGCCGCGCATCCCTGTCCATCGTCGGCTCTGGCCTGGCGCCAATGATGCGCAGCACCGGCGGCCCGCGAGGCGCGGTGGCAGCGGGTTTCGGCCGCCGCCGGGTCTGCCATCATCATGATCTGCAGGCCGACCAGCAGGGCCGCGGACACGACCGTCGAAATGACTTTCGAATATTGAAACGAATACAAATTGACTCCTGATCCCGCGCGAAGTCGTTCTCTGGAGGCTTGAAGAATAAGCCTGCAACTTCGCATAGAAGATCGGCGGGTCAATAGCGCGCGATAGCGGCGCGTAACGTTAAATGGCCGACGGCGATGCGTGGCCGTGGATATACGGATTGCGCTCCGCGGTGATCTTGTCCGGTCCGAACGGGCGATGAAAACGCCGGGCGCATGATACCGGTATTGAAGCGATCGGAACGGAGCACCCGGTTTTGTCCGGGGGGCAGAATTGACCATCCATTAACCATGTCGGGAACTAATTGAGTTAGTTCAAACGAACAACGTCGGACGGGACAAAATGGCGACTGATCAAAAGACGGCCAGGATTCAACCGAGACTAGTCCGCGTAGAAGACCGCACCACCCAGGCGGATCCGGCCTGTCCGCCAAGCTCCGCCGCCCGGCTCATCCAGGTCGTCCAGGCCGAGCGATCGGGTGTTGCGTCCGGCACATCGGAGGCCGCCGAGCCGATCGCATCAATCCAGGTTGCCGGCGATGACGAGGCTTCGTCGCAGGCGCGCAACTACCTTCAAACCCTCGAAATGATCAGCAGCGCAGCGCGGACGATGGCGACGATCGAGGATGAATCGCAGAGAATCCGGGCGAACGCATTCGCTCTGACCCAGCGTGTCCGCTCGGAACGCCTCGAGGCAGATCAGCAGATCGTGGTTCTGCAGGAACAATTGAAGGCAAGCAATCTTCTGGCTGAACAGCTCCGGCAACAATTGGCGGAGACAGAAGAGCGCGCGAATATCGCAGAGGAATGGCTGCGGCACTTTCAGAATGCGATCAACTCGGCCTTCTCGGCGCATCGCGCGACCGAAACAGCGGCCTGATCCTGGTCTTCCCGCGAATTGACGGGCCGATCGCCGCGGAGACCGCGCGGCGTCGGCATCACGTTCGACGAGCGGCACGTCGGCCGCTTGCTGCGCCGCCCGTGACCGGCGCACCGGCGGCTGCCGCTGTCCCCTCGGATTGATTGGCGATGGTGGTGGTCAGCCATTCCTGGAACGCGCGCATTGCCGACGTCGGGCTTTTCGATTTCAGGCTCGTGAGCCAATAGCTTCCAAGCGTGATGTCCTGCGCGAAGGGCTGGACGAGCGTACCGGATCCCAGCTCGCGGGCGAACATCGCGATCGGCAGCAGCGCGACGCCGGCTCCGTGGGCGGCCGCTTCTGCAATGCCGATCGACGAATCGAAGACGATGCCGCGCGCCTGCGGACACTCTCGTCCGACCGCCGCGAACCAGCGATCCCACTCGTCGACCCGATAGGATCGCAGCAGGACTTCCCGGCAGAGATCCTCGGGTTGCCGCAATCGTTTTGCGATCTCAGGCGTGCACAGCGGAGACTGCGGCGGGGCCAGCAGCTCGACCGCAAACGTTCCATGCCACGAGCCGTCGCCAAAGCGGATGGCGAAATCGAGACCCTCCCCGGCGAGATCGACGCGATTGTTGTTGGTGTAAATGCGCAGGTCCACGCGCGGATGCGCGGCCTGGAACGAGGGAAGTCTCGGCAGCAGCCATCGGGTGGCAAATGTCCCGACCACGCCGACCGTCACGGCTTCCCGGAACTGGCCATCGGTGAACTGATCGAGCGCGGCGCGAATTCTGCCGAACGTTTCGGTCAATACCGGCACCAGAGCGAGGCCTTCGTCGGTCAGTGCCAGTCCGCGCGGCAACCGCCGAAACAACTTGACTCCCAGCATCTCCTCCAGGGATTTGACCTGGTGGCTGACCGCGGCCTGCGTGACGCGCAGCTCCAGGCCGGCGCGTGTGAAGCTGAGATGGCGGGCAGAGGATTCGAACGCGTGAAGCGCACTGAACGGGAGATGTGAACCGAACATGTTGCTGCGATCCCAAATTTAACTAATGGCTCGCCCGATTTTTGATCGCTTGTCAATACATGCCCTTGTGGCCAGAGAAGCGCTCTCAATTTGTGGAGACTGCAATGCTTGATCGGCGACACGTTTCGAAGGTGATTTTGGCGGGCGCTGGCGCTTGCCTGTTCGGCGGACAAAATGTTTTTGCGCAAGGTAGTGGGGAATGGCCTGAAAAGCTGGCGGCGAGGCTGCAAAAGCTCGAGAGCGAACGAAGTGGCAGGCTTGGTGTGGCGGTGCTCGACATGCAGAGCGGCAAGCGCGCGGGATATCGTGCCGACGAGCGGTTCCCGATGTGCAGCACCTTCAAGCTGCTTGCCGTCGCGGCGGTGCTGGCCCGCGTCGATCAGGGCAAGGAGCAGCTCGAGCGCCGGCTCAAATTCGCAACGACCGATCTCGTGGTGTACTCTCCCATTACCAAGGACCACGCCGGCGGCGATGGCATGACGCTCGCGGACATCTGCGAGGCGGCCATCACCCTCAGCGACAACACCGCCGCAAACCTGCTGCTGTCGACACTCGGCGGGCCCGAGGGATTGACCGCCTATGCCCGAACGCTCGGCGATAGTGTGACGCGCCTGGATCGCATCGAGCCCGATCTGAACGAGTCCGTTCCCGGAGATCTGCGCGACACCACATCGCCGGCTGCCATGCTGTCCGATATTCGCGCGCTCGTTGCGGGCAGTGCGCTGACTCCGGCTTCGAGAGACCGCCTGGTTGGCTGGCTCATCGGCAACAAGACGGGGGACACGCGGCTGCGCGCCGGCGTGCCGCGCGACTGGCGCGTCGGCGACAAGACCGGTACCGGCGAAAGGGGAACCGCAAACGATGTCGCCGTGCTCTGGCCGTCGGCCACCCGGCCGCCGGTGTTCATTGCGGTCTATCTCACGGGGAGCTCGCCCGACGGCGCACACCGCAACGCGACCATCGCATCCGTGGGAGAGGCGGTCACGCGATCCCTCGGGTAGGCTGGCCGCATCTGCCGCGTCGCGCCTCTTGTCACGCGAGGGCCGTCTCCGTTCCCCTCCCCCTTTTGCGGGTCAGGGCTATCGCATTTGATTCGGAAGCACGGGCAGTGCGGATAGGTGGGAGCTCTGTGGCCCATCCCTCGAGACGCATCGCTCAAGCGATGCTCCTCGGGATGAGGCCGTATTCTGGGCCGTGGACCCGCATGGTGAGGAGCCGCGCTCATGCGCGGCGTCTCGAACCATGAGGCCCGGAGGGTGAACGCGTGACTGGCCATATGCGATAGCCCTGCCTCTTGCGGGGAGGGGGCAGGGGTGGGGGTGGCCGCCGAGGTACTGCCGCTTGGGATCCGCTCCCCGACCCTCCCCGCAAGGGGCGAGGGAGCTGAGAGACCGCGCGCGGAGAGATGCCGCCTTCAGATCAGCTTCAGCCCCTTCAGGCTCGTGTGCCCGTTCTTGCCGACGATGATGTGGTCGTGCACGGCGATGCCGAGCGGGCGGGCGATGTCGACGATCGCCTTGGTCATCTGGATGTCGGCCTGCGAGGGCGAGGGATCGCCGGAGGGGTGGTTGTGCACCAGGATGATCGCGGTCGCGGACAGTTCGAGCGCGCGCTTGATCACCTCGCGCGGATAGACCGGCGCGTGGTCGATCGTGCCGGTCTGCTGCAGCTCGTCGGCAATGAGCTGGTTGCGCTTGTCGAGAAACAAGAGGCGGAACTGCTCCTTGTCGGCAAACGCCATGCCGGTGCGGCAATAGTCGATGACGTCCTGCCAGGACGACAGCGCCGCGCGGCGCTTCATCTCGCCTTTGGCGATGCGGTGCGCCGCGGCCCCGATCAGCTTGAAGAGATGGATCGAGGCGTCGCCCATGCCCCCGATCTCGCGCAGCCGCGGCTCGGGCGCATGCACCGCTTCGGCAAACGAGCCAAACACCTTGAGCAGCTCCTTGGCGAGCGGCTTCATGTCGCGCCGCGGCTGCGCCGCGAACAGCACCATTTCCAGGAGCTCATAGTCGCTCAGCGCATCGGGCCCGGCATTCTGAAAACGCTCGCGCAGCCGCGCCCGGTGACCGTGATAATGCGGCGTCTCGGCGGGTGGATTTTTGGGCTGGTCGGCTGCTGCGGACATCGCCGGGCAGCATGACGTGCCCGAAAACTTTTGCAACCTGGAAGATTGGCGCCTCGGCGCGGTCCGCCGGCGCTACGTCCTGTCCCTTGATTCCAATATTCGCAAAGACGTTCGCCGAAAGGGGATGGGATGTTAGAAACCGACCACCACGTCAGCGCGACAGGCGTGTGATGAGCGCAAACCAGTTCCAACAGGGAATGAGGCATGACGCCAAAACCCCGGCCCGGCGGCCGCAGTGCCCGCAACAAGGCGGCGGTTTTCGAAGCCACGGCCGCGCTGCTGGCTGAACGGGGACACGAGGCGGTCACCATGACCGATATCGCCGAGCGCGCCGGGATGGCCGCGACCAGCCTCTATCGCCGCTGGGGCGACGTGCGCGCATTGATGATGGAGGTCGCGGTCGAAAAACTGATGCGCGAACGGCCGCTGCTCGACACCGGATCGCTGCGCGGCGACCTGCTCGCCTGGGCCCGCCCGATCGCAACCAGCCTGGCGAGCCGCGAAGGCTCGTCGTTCTTTCGCGCCGTGATCGCGACGACGACGCCGGCTGGTGGCGATGGATCACTGCGCCGCGCTGCGCTCAATCGCCGGAGCGAGCAGATGGAGCTGATGCTGGAGCGCGCCCGCAAGCGCGGTGAGAAACCGCCCGATCTCGTCGAACTGCTGGATCATGTACTGGCACCGCTTTACATGCGCGCGCTGTTTGGCAGGCCTCTCAGCAAGGCCGTCGCCGATCGCCTGGTCGATCGGCTGATCGCTCGATCCTAGCTGCCCGGGCAGTGCGGCATCACCCGCTCATAACGCAAATTTTATTGCATTAATCGAATACCGTTGATGCAGTGCCCGTTGCATTGATGCTATCGGCATTGCTGCGCCAGACATCTGCCGCTGCGGCACCTTCCACTGGAAGCGTGAAGCCATTCATGCCGCCGCGAACGCCTGAGGAGGATCCATATGCCTCAACTCGATCGCCGCGCTTTCGTGGTCGGCGTCGCCGCGGCCGGCGCGGGCCTCTCCCTTGGTTTCGACCTCCCGTTTGGCGGACTGGCCGTGGTTCGCGCTGCTGATGGCACGCCGGAGATCAACGCCTGGGTGGTGATCCGGCCTGACGATACGGTCGTGATCCGCATCGCCCGCTCCGAAATGGGGCAGGGCACGCTGACGGGCCTCGCCCAGCTCGTCGCCGAAGAACTGGAATGCGACTGGACCAAGGTCACCACGGAATATCCGACGCCGGGCCAAAGCGCGGCGCGCAAGCGCCCGTGGGGCAGCTTCAATACCGGCGGCAGCATCGGCATTCGCGCATCGCAACAATATGTCCGCAGGGGCGGCGCAGCGGCCCGTATCATGCTGATCCAGGCGGCGGCCAATGAATGGCAGGTGCCGGTGACCGAGTGTCACGCGGCCAGCAGCGTCATTACACACGCGCCGACCGGCCGCAGCGTGACCTACGGCCAGGTGGCGGAGGCCGCGGCAAGGCTCGCGCCGCCAACGGATGTCAGGCTGAAGGATCCCAGCGACTGGACGATCGCGGGCCGGAGCGTGAAGCGGCTCGACACCGCGGACAAGACCACCGGCGGCATGATCTACGGCATCGACGTCAGGCTGCCCGGCATGCTCAGCGCCGCGATCAAGGCCTGTCCGGTGTTCGGCGGCAAACTGAAAAGTTTTGATGATTCTGACGTCGCCGGCATGAAAGGCGTCAGGAAAGTCGTGCGGGTCGACGACAACGCCGTTGCCGTCATCGCCGACACCTGGTGGCACGCCAAGTCGGCGCTGGATGCCTTGCCGATCGTCTGGGACGAAGGCGACAATGCCAGGGTGTCGAGCGCGTCCATCGCCAAATGGCTCGAGCAAGGCCTCGATGCCGCGCAGCCGGCTTTTGTCGGCAACAGCAACGGCGATGCCAAAGCCGCGATCGCCGGCGCCGCCAGCAAGATCGAAGCGGTGTATTTCTATCCCTATCAGCACCATGCGGCACTGGAGCCGCTCAACGCCACCGCGCTCTACACGCCCGACAAATGCGAGGTCTGGACCGGCACCCAGGATGCCGAGCGGGCTTTCGCGGCGGTGGTTCAGGCCTCCGGCCTGCCGCCCGACAAATGCGATGTGCACAAGGTGATGCTCGGCGGCGGTTTTGGCCGCCGCACCGTGCCGGACTACGTCCGGCAGGCGGTCCTGGTCGCCCGGCAGCTGCCGGGCACCCCGATCAAGCTCCTGTGGTCACGCGAAGAGGACATGACGCAGGGCAGGTATCATCCGGTCACCCAGTGCAAACTCGTCGGCGCATTCGATGCCGCCAACAATCTGACCGGTCTGCATATGCGAATCTCCGGTCAGTCGATTGTTGCGAGCAACACGCCCGAGGCACTGAAGGACGGCATGGACCCGTTCACCTTCCAGGGCGTTGCATCATCCGCAGAGGTGTTCGCCAATATCGGGCCGGCGCGGCTCGGCTACACGATCCCGCATTTGCTGATCGACCATGCCATGCGCAATCCCTGTGTTCCGACCGGTGTCTGGCGCGGCGTCAACGGCAACCAGAACGCGATCTATCTCGAATGCTTTGTGGACGAACTCGCCCATGCGGTCGGGCAGGATCCGCTCGCATTCCGCAGAAAACTGATGGCCGATCATCCGAAGCATCTTGCGGTCCTTGATGCGGTCGCCGCGCGCGTCGGCTGGAGCAAGCCGGCGGCCAAAGGTGTGTTTCGCGGCATCGCCCAGCAGATGGGGCTCGGAAGCTACGTCGCCGCTGCCGCCGAAATCTCCGTCACTGACGGCAACAAGATCAAGCTGCATCGCATCGTTGGCGCCATCGATCCCGGCACGGCCGTCAACCCGGCGCAGATCGAGCGGCAAATCGCCGGCTCGTTCGTATTCGGCCTCACCGGATTGTTCCATGGCGGCTGCACGGTCAAGGATGGCCGCATCGAGCAGAGCAATTTCGACACCTACAATTCGATGCGGATACGCGAGATGCCGAAGGTGGAGGCGATCGTGATGCCGAGCGGCGGCTTTTGGGGCGGCGTCGGCGAGCCGACCATTGCCGTTGCTGCGCCGGCCGTGCTCAACGCCTACTTTGCCGCGACCGGCAGGCGCATCCGCTCGGTGCCGCTGTCCGATCACGATATCGTATTCGCCTGAACCGGAGAGATTCATGTCGAAGACATACGGCGCTGCTGCAATCGCGGTTCTCGCTGCAATCTGCTCGGCGGCGCACGGCCAGATCGCGCCAAAGGCACCCGAACCCGCGACACTGAAGGCCAACGCCGAACTGGCGAAGACGCTGCCGTTCGTCGACCGGCAGGATTTCGACGACGCCGTGCGCGGCTTCATCGGCACCACGCCCGACGCGCTGGTGACGGGCAGCGGTCCGCGCCCGGTGTGGAGCATGAAACCTTACGACTTCCTCAAGCAGGACGAAGTGGCTGACAGCGTCAACCCGAGCCTGTGGCGGCAGGCGCAGCTCAACGCCATCCACGGCCTCTTCAAGGTGACCGAGCGCGTCTATCAGGTGCGCGGCTTCGACATCTCCAACATGACGATCATCGAGGGCGACACGTCGCTGATCCTCATCGACGTGCTGCTGACGGCCGAGACCGCGCGCGCCGCGCTCGAGCTGTACTACCAGCACCGGCCGAGGAAGCCGGTGGGCACGGTGATCTATTCGCACAGCCACACCGACCATTATGGCGGTGTCAAGGGCGTGATCAGCGAGGCCGATGTGGCAGCGGGCAAAGTCCAGGTGCTGGCGCCTGCGGGCTTCATGGAAGCTGTCGCCGGCGAAAGCGTCATGGCCGGCAATGCGATCAGGCGGCGCGGGCAATATCAGTTCGGTCTGTTGCTGCCGCCGGGCCCGCGCGGCCACGTCGATGCCGGTTTGGGCAAGCGGGCCGCGGCTGGAACCATCACCTTGATTGCGCCCACCGGCACGATCGACAAGACCATGGAAAAGCGCGTCATCGATGGCGTGGAGATCGTCTTTCAACTGGCGCCCGACTCCGAAGCGCCGTCGGAAATGCTAATGTATTTTCCGCAGTTCCGCGTGCTCGACATGGCCGAGGACGTCACCCACAACATGCACAACCTTTACACCATTCGCGGCTCCGAGGTGCGCGATGGCAATCGGTGGTCGCGCTACATCGGCCAGGCGATGGAAGCCTTCGGCGACAAGACCGATGTCATCATCGCGCAGCATCACTGGCCCGTTGCCGGGCAGGCGCGCGTCATCTCCTTCATGAAGAAGCAGCGTGACATGTACAAGTTCATCAACGACCAGTCGCTGCGGCTGCTCAACCTCGGCTACACGCCCGGCGAGATCGCCGAGACCCTGCGCATGCCCGCGAGCCTGGAACAGGAATGGTCGGCCCGCGGCTATTACGGCACGCTGCGCCACAACGCCAGGGCGGTGTATCAGAAGTATCTTGGCTGGTACGACGCCAATCCCGCCGACCTCGACCCGCTACCCCCGGCCGAGAGCGCGCGCAAAACCGTCGACTATATGGGCGGGGCGGATGCGGTGATCGCACGCGCGCGCAGCGACTTCGCCAAGGGCGAATACCGCTGGGTCGCGAGCGCGATGAAGGAGGTGGTGTTCGCCGATCCCGCCAACCGCGCCGCGCGCGAACTGGGCGCCGACGCGCTGGAGCAGCTCGGCTTTCAGGCCGAGGCCGCCACCTGGCGCAACGCCTATCTGGTCGGCGCGATGGAGCTGCGCAACGGCGTGCCCAGGGGTGCCGGAAGCACTGCCGTCAATGCCGATATGCTGAAGGCGCTGAGCAACGAGATATTCTTCGACTTTCTCGGCGTGCGGCTCAATGCCGCCAAGGCCGAAGGCAAGACGATGGTGATCAACTGGAATTTCACCGATTCAAATCAGCGGATCGCATTGAACCTCGACAATTCCGCGTTGACCTATGTGGCAGGCAAGCAGGCATCCGATGCCGACGCGACCGTTACGCTGGCGCGCGATACGCTTGATGCCGTCACCCTGCAGCAGACCTCATTCGCCGATGCGGCGAAAGCGGGCCTGGTCACGATCGACGGCGACCCGCGCAAGGTCGATGAACTCATGGCGATGCTCGACACCTTCAAGGTGATGTTCGAGGTGGTCGAACCAAAGCCGGCCGCTCAATGAGATGTGCGATGGATATTGGTCCTGCCGCGTCAGAAACGGCTCTATCCCTCGTCCTGAGGAGCGGCGTCTGCGCCGCGTCTCGAAGGACGAGGCCCGGCGCCTCATGGTTCGAGACGCGCGCAAGTGCGCGCTCCTCACCATGAGGGTCTAAAGCGTTTTCGAGCGAAGTGGACACCGGTTCGCGTGAAGAAAACGCGTCAAAACAAAAATCTAGAGCCTTCGTTCCGATTCAGTCGGAACGGAAAGGCTCTAGTGACGCAGCAAGATCAGAACGGGCTGCGCTTCAGTCCGGGGACGACGGCGGCGAGGCGGTCCTTGATCCATTGCGCCTTTGGCGAATGGCCACCTTCGCGCACGCCTGCCGGTGGCGGGCCGGGCGGGGGTGGGGGAAGATTGTCCGCGCTCACCTTGGCGTTGCGATCGACCGCCAGGGTCAACATCGCGACATAGCGCTCGCGCTCCTCCTTGACGGCGCAATAGGCCTTGTGGTCGGGGTCCGACTCGGTTGCGACGCGGTCATTGGCGTTGATGACGAGGCGCTGCTGCGGGCGCTTGGTATAATCGGGCACGTTCGTGTAGATGTATTCGTTCAGCGCCTCCGGAAAGAAGGTCTGACCTGTCAGCACGGTGCGCTCGTCCAAAAACACCTTGAAATGGATGTGCGTGGCGCGCCCGGCGTACCAGCCGGGATAGATTGTCTTGAACGTGCTCCAGCCGCCGCCATCCGCGATCTGGGTGCCGCGCAAAAACGTCTTGCTGGTCATGTCGATGTTGTGGCTGTCACCCTGGCCGGGAAACGCGGAATAGATGCCGCGCGCATCGCAGTGCCAGATATCGACGCGGGCGCCCGTGATCGGCGTGCAGGATCCACCTTCGATCACGCGCAGGCGAAGCGCCAGCGGCACGCCCGCCTTGCCCTCGGTGACATCGGCGCGCACCATCTTGGGATCGAGATAATACGGCCCCTCTTCCGATTGCGGGGTGAGGATGCACGCGTCGTCCAGGGCGGCGGTGGTGCTTTCGGCGGCGGCCCGCGCATCGCGGCCTTGCATGAGACTTGCTGCACTCGCGGACGCAAGCGTCAGGAAGCCGCGCCGGGTGGACCTCAGGATCGACTTGGGCACGGGCGCCTCCGTTTGTCGTGATCGAGCGCGCCGGACCAGATCACAGGCGGATGGCAACAATCGGACTGCGATGCAACAAATTGTTGCCAGGTCAAGGTTGGAATCAGATCGTCGCGCCGGCGCGACCGTCAACTCTGCGCCGTGATCTGCTTCTCGCCATGGCGCTGCGACAGCGTGAAGATCTCGACGCCATCGGCGGTCACGCCGACCGAATGCTCGAACTGCGCCGAGAGCGAGCGATCGCGTGTCACCGCGGTCCAGCCGTCGGACAAAATCTTCACATGCGGCTTGCCGAGATTGATCATCGGCTCGATGGTGAAGAACATGCCGGGCCTCAGCGGCACGCCTTCGCCGGGACGGCCGATATGGATGATGTTCGGCTCGTCGTGGAACAGCCGTCCGAGGCCATGGCCGCAGAAGTCGCGCACCACGCTCATGCCCTGCGGCTCGACAAAACTCTGGATCGCATGGCCGATATCGCCTGTCGTCGCGCCGGGCTTCACCGCGGCGATGCCGCGCATCATGGCCTCATAGGTGACCTCGATCAGCCGCTCGGCCTTGCGCGCGATCGGGCCGATCGCATACATCCGGCTGGAATCGCCATACCAGCCGTCGACGATGAAGGTCACGTCGATGTTGACGACATCGCCTTCCTTCAAGCTGCGGTCGCTCGGCATGCCGTGGCAGACCACATGGTTGATCGAGGTGCAGGTCGAATAGCGGTAGCCGCGATACATCAGCGTCGCTGGGAAGGCGCCATGGCTGAAGGCGAAATCGCGGACGAAATCGTCGATCACGGCGGTCGCCAGCCCCGGTTTGACGATGTCGGTGAGATCATCGAGGCATTTTGCGACCAGGGCGCCCGCCTTGCGCATGCCGGCAAACGCGCTCGGGCCGTGCAGCTTGATCTGCCCGGTCTTGCGCAAGGACGTGTCGGTGGCGTCGATATAGCTCATGGAACTGCCGATTGTCAGGGAAGTCACTGATTTGACCGCTTAATCTAATGATTACCGCGGTCGGCGCAAGCCGGGCTTTCGCGGCCCTTTCCGGTCAGTTCGATACCTCCACGCTGGTTTCGACCGGCAGCGCACCGCCGCGAACCCTGAGTTCGCGGACCGGATAGGGAACGCGGATCCCCTCGCGCTTGAAGGCGTCCCACAGCGACAGCATCGCCTCGCTCTTGGTCTTGTCCATGTCGGAAGGATCGGCGACCCAGAAGGTGAGGGAAAATTTCATCCCCGCCTCCGCGAACTCGGTGAGCAGGCAGTTTGGCGGCTTGTTCTTCAGCGCGAGCGGCGTGGTGGCCGCGGTCTCGATCGCGAGCTTGCAGACGAGCCGAGGATCGGCGTCGTAATTGGTGCCGAAATTGACCTTCACCAGCGTGTTCTTGTCGGTATAGGTCCAGTTCGTCACCTTCTGGGTCACGAGGTCTTCGTTCGGGATCAGGAACTCGCGCCCGTCGCCGGCCGCGACCGAGATGTAGCGGGTGTTCATCGCGCTGATGCGGCCGGAATTGTCGCCGATCGTGACCAGGTCGCCCGGCTTCACCGACTTGTCGGCGAGCAGGATGATGCCGCTGATGAAATTGGCGACGATCTTCTGCAGGCCGAAACCGATGCCGACGCCGACGGCGCCGGAAAACACCGCGAGCGCCGACAGGTTGATGCCGACTGCGCTCAAGGCGAGCGTGATGGCGAAGACCAGCAGGCCGAGGCGGACCATCTTGATCAGCAGCACCTGGATCGACGGCGTCAGGTCGCCCGAGCGCGTGATGCGGCTCTCGACGAAATTGCTGGCGATGTTGGTCAGCCACAGCGCGACGATCAGCAGCACGCCGAGCTTGATCACGACCAGCGGCGACAGGCGCAAGCCGCCAAGGACGATCGATACGGAGTCCAGCGCGTCGACGACGGTATCGAGCTGGCCGATGATGCTGAGCGCGGCCACCAGCCAGGCCGAGATCGAGACCACGCGCACGATGAACGGATTGCGGATCACCGACGTGATCAGGCGGATCACCAGCCAGGCGGCGCCGAGCTTGGCGCCCATCGCCAAGAGATAGCTGCGGCTCGGCCAGGTCGCGTGCACCATGACCAGCCGTTCCAGCGCCACCAGCACGGTGAACACCGCGGTCGATATGCTGTCGATCGTGACACGCAGGGAATGCCGGAAGGGCGCCGGCCAGCCCATCATGCGCGAGCTGAGGTCGATGCGCGAGCGGAAGGCGGCGCCGGCGAGGTAGGCGATGCCGCCGCCGGCGAGGAGCAGCCCGACCTGGAAATAGAACCAGGGCGAGGTGAATTCCGCGCCCACCGATCGTGCCGCCGAAAGCAGCCAATCGAGGATCTCGTGCAGGTCCATGGTCGGAATCTCGATCAAACCGGAAACTTCCGATCAATGCCATCCGCGGACGGATCGAGACAAGCAGTATCTCTCGCCGCGGCTGCGATGGAGACCGCGCGAGGCCTTTTGCGCTGGCGGGACTTCAAACCGGCGATACGGATCATGAGATGCGGCAATTCGGCGCGAAATCGGGAAAACCATGGGAGAGCGGGCGGAAAATGGGTTGGCGTCGAAGTGTGGCGACGATAAGGATGAAAAGACAATGATTTACGTTCATTTTGCCGCTCCATGACCTCCCTCGATTCGGTCAGCCTGGCAATCCTGCTCGGTGCCGTGCTGGTGATGGCCGGCATTCTGTCGAGCCTGCTCGCGCTGCGCTTCGGCGCGCCGCTGCTGCTGGTGTTCCTGGTCATCGGCATGCTGGCGGGCGATGCCGGGCCGGGCGGGCTCGAGTTCAGCGACGTGCGGACCACCTACCTCGTCGGCTCGGTGGCGCTCGCCCTGATCCTGTTCGACGGCGGCCTGCGCACGCGCTTCCAGAGCATCCGCACCGTGCTCGCGCCCTCGATGGGACTGGCGACGATCGGCGTGCTGGTCACCGCACTCATCACGGCGCCGGTGGCCAAGTTCGCGCTCGATCTGAACTGGACCGAGGGCCTCCTCGTCGGCGCCGTGGTGGCCTCGACCGATGCGGCGGCCGTGTTCCTGCTGGTCCATGCGCAGGGCCTGCGGCTGCGCCCGCGCGTCGGTGCGACATTGGAAGCCGAGTCCGGCAGCAACGATCCGTTCGCCGTCTTCCTCACGCTGATGCTGGTCGAGTACATCTCGATCGGCAGCGGCTCGGCCATGCATGTGCTGTTGGAATTCGGCCGCGAGGCGGTGCTTGGTGCGGTGGTGGGGTTTGCCGGCGGGCGGCTGGTGGTGATCGCGCTCAACCGCGTCGCGCTGCCGCAGGGACTGCACGCGCCGTTCGTGACGACGGCTGCGCTGGTCGTGTTCGGCATCGCGCAGATCGCGCATGCCTCCGGCTTTTTCGCGGTCTATCTCGCCGGCATCATCATCGGCAACCGGCCGACCCGCGCGCATACCTCGGTGGTGACGTTTCTGGACGCGGCAACCTGGCTCGCACAGATCGTGATGTTCGTGCTGCTCGGCCTCCTGGTCTCGCCGCACCGGCTCGGCTCCAGCGCAGGGCCTGCCATCATCGTCGCCGTCGCGCTGATGCTGGTGGCGCGGCCGGTCGCGGTGCTGCTCTGCCTCGCGCCGTTTCGCTTCAGCTGGCGCGAGAGGATTTTCATCGCCTGGACCGGCCTGCGCGGCGCGGTCGCGATCTTCCTGGCCTCGATCCCGATGCTGGTCGGCCTGTCGAAGGCCTATCTGTATTTCGACGTCGCCTTCGTCGTCGTGATCATCTCACTGCTCTTGCAGGGCTGGACGCTGGCCTGGGCGGCGCGGCGCCTGCACGTCGCACTGCCGCGCACCGAGCGCGGTCCGCGCCGGGTCGAACTGGACCTGCCCGGCCAGCTCGAGCAGGAGCTGGTCGGCTACAAGGTGCGGCCCAAAAGCCTGTATTTCCGGCGCGGGCTGATCCCATCCTGGTCGAAGCCGACGCTGGTGATCCGCAACCAGCAGATCCTGTCGCCGGTCGAAGCCGAGCCGGTCGCGCCGGGCGACTACATCTATCTGCTGGCGCCGCCGGAGCGCGCCGAGGCGCTCGATCGTTTCTTCGTCGACATGCCGCCGAGCACCGCGCCCGATCCGCATCTGCTCGGCGATTTCATGGTCTCGGGCGAGGTGACGCTCGGTGACATCGAAAAGATCTACGCGCTGCAGACCGACCCCGCGCACGCCGACCGGACCCTTGCCGATTATTTCGACGTCCATCTCGATCACGCGCCGAAGGAGGGCGCGACGCTGGCGCTCGATTCCATCGTGCTGGTGGCGCGCTCCATTTCGGGCGGCCGGGTCAGTGTCGTCGGCCTCCGGCTGCCCGAGGAGGAAGACGAGAAACCGAAGCTCAGCCGCATGCAGGCGCTTCGGCGCCGGCTTGCCGAGATCTGGACGTCGGTCGCGGGAATTTGAGGGGCATCGCTCGATCTGCCGCGCCGGTTCGGAATGGCCGGCACCTCCGTCATGACAGTGTCAACCGTATTTCCGTTTGGCGGATGCGACGCTTTGACCCGTAACGGGACAGCTGGCCGGCCAAGTCTGGCGACGCAAGTCTGGCGATGCAAAGTCTGGCGATGGCGGAATGTCGGCCCCGTGGTAACATGCATGCTAGAACTTTGAATTCACCGGGACCCCTTGGTTCTAGCGGTCGTGAACGAATTCGCCGCAAGGTGATACGAACGTCAGTACCGGGACACTGGTCAGTCCGGAAGACGCGGAACGAGAGCATGGCCGTTGGCATTGCGACGACTGCGGACCGCAACATCATAACGGTTCTCGCCGTCGATATGATCGGTTCGACGCGTCATATCGCGGCCTGTGACCCGGACGAGGCCCAGGCGTTTCTGGACCGCTGGCTGGATCACATCCGCAGTG
>Ga0207665_10001085_pt1 | contig 18342 bp, 16 predicted proteins | sample LARL112metaG_FD_184351 | JGI IMG/M metagenome (GOLD analysis project Ga0207665, IMG submission 184351) | Corn, switchgrass and miscanthus rhizosphere microbial communities from Kellogg Biological Station, Michigan, USA - LAR L11-2 metaG... | ecosystem: Host-associated > Plants > Roots >...
ACTGCACGTCGCGGTGATCGAGCCGCGCGCGGGCAAACCGATCGCCGGCCTGGAACGTCTTCTCGATGAGGTCCCCGCGCCGCACGTTGCGGAGCTTCATCCGCACCTGCGCGCTGCCGCGGCCCATCTTGATGTGCTGGAACTCGACGATCTGGTACAGGGTGCCGTCGAGCTCGATCGTCATCCCGCGCTTTATCTCACCGGTCGAGACCATTCTTTTCCGCTAGCGCGGGAATTTCACTCGTTACTGCGCTTCTTGGGCGCTGTCGACGCGTGCTGCAGAAGCCATTCGAGGGCCTCCGCGTATCCCGCGACTCCCTTTCCTATTACCTGGTGCGCCGCGACGTCCGCCAGATACGTATGGTGCCTGAACGGCTCGCGCTTGCCGATGTCGCTGATGTGCACCTCGACGACCGGGAACGCGCAGCCCGCGACGGCATCGCGCAGGACGATCGAGGTGTGGGCGAGCCCGCCGGGATTGATGATGGCACCATCCGCGTCCGCGTGCTCCTGCAGGAAGTCGATCAGCGCGCCTTCGTGGTTGGACTGGAGGTCGGCGATCGTGTGTCCCGGCCCGGCCAGGTCGCGGCAGCGCTGGACGACCTCGACAAGCGTCGTCGTCCCATAGATCGCGGGTTCGCGCGCCCCGAGCGTGTTGAGGTTCGGGCCGTTCAGCAGCAGCAGCTTCATCGTCCCTCCACGATCGCCGCGGCCTGACGGAGCGAGCGCGCGCCCACGTCGGTGACCTCGCTGAACCGGCCGATCGTCCTGGGCAGGATCCACCGCACCGAGCCCTGACGGGCCTTCTTGTCGCTCAGCAGAAGCGGCCACGTGCGTGCCGGGAGCTTCGTCCGCACCGGCAGGCCGGCCGCGTTCAGCAGCGACTCGAGCCGCTCGCGCAGCGCGGCCGGTGCGAGGCCGAGCACCTCGGCCAGGGCGGTGGCGAAGACCATACCGATGCTCACGGCCTCGCCATGCGTCACCCGGTACCGGCTCGCCGTCTCGTACGCGTGGCCGAGCGTGTGGCCGAAGTTCAGCAGCTCGCGCAGTCCCGATTCACGTTCGTCGACCGCGACGATGCCGGCCTTGACCGTCGCGGCGAGCGTGATCGACCCGAGGGTGGGACCGAGGTCGCCTGCGACCACCGCCGCGGCGGATCGTTCGAGCTGCGCGACCGAATCACGATCGGAGAGGAACGCGGACTTCGCGATCTCGGCGAATCCTGAGCTGCGCTCGCGCGGCGGGAGCGATGCGAGCACGCTCGGGTCGGCGAGGACGGCGCCGGGCTGATGGAACGCCCCCGCCAGGTTCTTCCCGCGGGCGAGGTCGATGCCGGTCTTGCCGCCGATCGACGAGTCGACCATCGCGAGCAGGGTCGTCGGCACGTGCGCGACGCGCACACCGCGCAGGTACGTCGCGGCGGCGAAGCCCGCGACGTCGCCGACGGCGCCGCCGCCGAGCGCGATGACCCCTCCGTCCCGCCCGATCCCAGCGGCGCCGAACGCGGCCCAGAGCTTCGCGAGGATCGCGACGGTCTTCGCGCGCTCGCCGCGCGGCACCGTGATGACCGACGCCTCGAGGCCCGCGGCGGCGCACGAGCGCCGCACCGCGGGCGCGTACCGCGCTGCGGTGAGCGAGTCGGCGACGATGGCCGCCCGGCCCTGCCAGCCGATGTCCCGGAGGTGCGTCCCGGCATGCTCGAGCAGCCCGGCGCGGATCAGCACCGGATACGGCCGTGACGCCAGGACGTCGATCCGGACGCCGCGCGCCGAGACAAGCCATGCGGCGATCGCGAGTGCGACCTCATGCGGCTCGACGCCGTCCACCCGGAACGTCGCGTCGACCTCCGCGTACACGTCGCGTCGCTCCTTCAGGACGCGCGCGGCGTGCTGTCGGGGGCCGACGTCCAGGTGCGCCCGCTTCCCCATCGTCGCCGTGATGCCGCGGGCCACTGTCGCGACCGTGCCGGTGAGCCCGACGCGGAGCCCGAGCTCGGACATCCGGCGGCGGTTCGGGTCGAGGAGCACGGCTCCGCCCCCGGTCGAGACGACGATGAGGGCCGGGGTGGGCCGGAGCGCCGCCAGCACCTCGGACTCGAGCGCGCGGAAACGCGGCATGCCGTCCTCGGTGATCACCTTCGTGCACGGCTTCCCCGCAACGCGCTCGATCTCGTCGTCGAGGTCGATCGCGCGCCCGCCGAGCGCCTCCGCAAGCAGCGGCGCGACGGACGACTTGCCGATCCCCGGCGGTCCGGTGAGGAAGAGATGCATCAGCGGTCGGCGATCGGCTTCAGGCGCTCGCGGTACCGCGCGACCGCCGACGTCAGGTCGTCGATCGTGTCCTCCCCGAATTTCGCGCAGAGCGCGTCCGCGAGCACGAGCGCGAGCATCGCCTCGGCGACGACCCCGGCCGCCGGAATGATGCAGACGTCGCTCCGCTCCACGTGCGCCGGCGCGGCCTCGCCCGTCCGGAGGTCGACCGATGGGAGCGGCTTCATGAGGGTCGAGATGGGCTTGAACGCGACGCGCACGACCACATCCTCGCCGTTGGTGACCCCGCCCTCGAGACCGCCGGCCCGGTTGCGCGGGCGCCCGAAGCCGGTGCCCCGCCGCTCGATCGGATCGTGGACCCGGCTGCCGCGCTCGCCCGCCGCGTCGAACGCGTCCGCGAACTCCACGCCCTTGGCCGACGGGATCGAGGCCAGAGCCTGGGCGATCCGGCCATCGAGCCGGCGGTCCCACTGCGCGTAGCTGCCGAGACCAGCGATGACGTTCGACGCGCGCACCGCGGTCACGCCGCCGAGCGTGTCGCCGGCGTCGCGGGCCGCGCCGATCGCGCTCACCATGCGCGCGGACGCCGCTGGGTCCCCACTGCGCACCTCGCTCGCCTCGATGCTCTGCCGGTCGAAGCGCGCGGTCGCGGTCACGTCGCCGATGCGGATGGTCTCGCTCAGCACGTCGACGCCGACGGCGGCGAGGATCGCTCGCGCGATGCCCCCTGCGGCCACCCGGGCGGCAGTCTCGCGCGCGCTTGCGCGCTCGATGACGTCGCGCACGTCCTCGTGGCCGTACTTGAGCGCACCGGCAAGATCGGCGTGGCCAGGTCGGAGCCGGGTGACCGCGTCGGGGCCCTCCGCGAGGGCGGTCACGCTCATGACGCGCTCCCAGTTGACCGCATCGCGATTCTCGATCCAGAGTGCGACCGGCGCGCCGGTGGTCCGGCCGTGCCGGACCCCGCCGGTGATGCGCGCGCGGTCGTGCTCGATGCGCTGGCGAGCCCCGCGACCGTACCCAAGCTGCCGACGCCGAAGGTCCGCGTCGATCACATCACCGTCGATCTCGAGGCCCGCGGGCACTCCGTCCACGATGATCGAGAGACCGGGACCGTGCGATTCGCCCGCCGTGAGGAACCGCATCGCTAGCTGACGCTCGCGAAGAGGGCCGACCGCATCACATCCACCGGCGCATCCTGACCGGTCCAGATCTTGAACGACGACGCGGCCTGCTGCAGCAGCATCGGCAGTCCGTCCACGACGTCAAGCCCGGCCGCCCGCGCGCGCTTCACGAGCGGCGTCGCGACGGCAGTCGGGATGAGATCCACGATCGTGAGCCCAGGGCGCAGCGGAGCGCCGTCCAGCGGGTCCTCTCCGTGGAGCCCGAGCGAGGTCGCGTTGACCACGACATCGGTCTCGGCGAGATCGGTGCGGTGCGCCCAGTCGATCACCTGCGGCGTGCGCTCCACCGGATGCGGGATCGCGCGCGCGAGCGTCCGCGCGCGCTCCAATGAACGGTTCGCGATCGCGACGTGCGCGCCACGGACGAGCAGCGCCACGAGGACCGCGCGGGCCGCGCCGCCCGCGCCGAGCAGCAGGACGCGCGCGCCGTCGAACGCCAGGCTCCGCGTCGCGTACGCGAACCCGACCGCATCGGTGTTCGAGGCGAGGACTCGCCTGCCATCTGCGGTCCGCGACAGCGTGTTCGCCGCGCCGATCTCCGCGGTCGGTCCGTCCCACGTGTCGACCAGTGCCATCACGGCTTCCTTGTGCGGGACCGTCACATTCGCGCCGAGCAGCTCCCCGCTGCGGATCCGCTGCACGGCAGCGGGCAGCCCGTCGGCGGTCACGTCGAACGTCTCGTACGAGTGCGCGAGCCCGAGGGCACGGAACGCGGCGTTGTGCATGGCCGGCGACAGCGAGTGCTCGACCGGATGGCCGATCAGGTATACGACGCTCATTTGTTCACTTGTTCCCGTACTTGATCCGGTTCGCCTCTTGCTCCTCGAGCGTCTTCGCGAACGCGTGATCGCCGGTGCCATCACCTTTGGCGACGAAGTACAGGAAGTCCGTCTTCTCCGGCTGCGCCGCCGCCTGCAAAGCGGCGAGCCCCGGGTTCGCGATCGGGCCCGGCGGCAGCCCCGCGTTGAGGTACGTGTTGTACGGCGAGTCGAGCTTCAGGTCGTCGAGCGAGAGCTCATCCCAAGTGCCCTTCGCGTACTGGATCGTCGGATCGGCATCGAGCTTCATGCCGATGTCCAGTCGATGCTGGTACAGGCCGGCGATAAGCGGGCTCTCCTTCCGGTCACGCGCCTCGCGCTCGACGATCGAGGCGAGCTTCACCATGTCGTAGATCGCGACGCTGCGCGCCGCGGCCGCCGTCCGCAGTGCCGGACCGGCCTTCGTCTCGAAGTTGTCGAGGAGGATCCCGACGATCTGGTCGGCCGTCGCATCCGGGCGGAGGAAGTACGTGTCCGGGAAGAGGAAGCCTTCAAGGGATGTCTTGGGATCGAGGCCGCTCAGTACGAAGTTGTTGCGCGTGCCCACGACCGCCGCGGCCGCAAAGTCCGCGGCGGTGACCTTCGGAAACGCCTTGTTCACCGCCGCGGCGACCTCCGTGAGCCGCCAGCCCTCGATGATCCGGAGAGCGACCTGATCGCCCGGCGCCTTCTGGAACAGGGTCGCAAGGTCGCGCGGGCTGAGCGCGGCCGACACCTTGTACGTCCCGGTCTGCATCGAGTTCTCGATGCCGGCCTCGAAGAGGACGAACTTGAACGCGAGCGCCGACTTGATGAGCCCGGCGCTCTGGAGATCGGCCGCGATCTGCGACGCGTTCGCGCCAGCGCGGACCGTGAAGTCCACGGTCTTCGCGTTCGGGTCGGCGGGAACGTCGACCAGCGGCTCGACCCGGGGCGCGATGATCGCCCGCACCGCCGACTGGCGGAGCAGCGTGTCGTGGTCGTCGGCGGCCTGCACGATCGCGTCGGTCGCGAGGGGTCGGGCGAGGAAGAACAGCGCGAGCGCGGTGACGACCACGACGAGCGCGAAGACCAGCGGGCCGGCGCTCGAGCGCTTCCGCGGCGGGCGCGCTCGGCCGCGGGCGGGCGCGCGCACCGGGCCGCGGTAGACCGGCGGGGTCTGGCTCACCGCTTCGTGCTCAGAAAGTCCTCGAGCAGCACGCGCGCGGCGCCGGCGTCGGGGTCTTCGGCGCCACGCGCGAGGGCCTCGACGGTCGTGTTGCGCTCGTCGTACAGCTCCACCGGGATGCCGGTGACCGCGAGCTCCGCGGCGAAGCGGCGCACGCGCTCCGCCTGCTGCCCGACCTCACCACGCAGTGTCAACGGCAGACCGACCACGAAGCCACCCACCTTCTCGCCGCGCGCGACCTCCGCGATCCGCTCGATGTCCGCCTCGAGGCGTCGCGACCGGCGAATCGTCGGCAACGCGCGACTCTGGCCGAACGCGTCATCTCCGACCGCGAGACCGATCCGGCGATCGCCGACGTCGAGGGCAAGATAACGCAACGTCAGTTGACCGCGATCCGCGCATCGAGCAGCGGCATCCGCGGCCACCAGGTGGGCGAGATCCGCAGGTCGGTCAGTTGAAGGCCCTGCGCCGAGAGGAGCTCGCGCACCTCGGCCGGGGTGCGCCCCGCGAGCGCGCCGCGGATCCGGACCGAGTCCAGCTGCGGCGACTGCGTTCCCGACGCCGTGATCTTCCAGCTCACGCCGTTGTCCGCGACGGTCGCGACGGCGTTGAACTGCGCGGTCCGTTCATCGAGCACGTTGCCCGGGGAGGCCATGGTCCGATACCGCTCGAGGGCCGCTTTGGTCGGCTGATCGCCGGCCACGGCGAACCCCTGCACCGCCGCGGTCACCGGGACGTCGAACGTCGCGACCTCCTTGCCCACGACATCGCTGAGGCCGCCCTGCGACGTCAGCGAGGGCGTGCCGACCCACACGACCGCGTCGCCCGCCAGCTGCGACTTCCACCGGAGCTTCTGGTTGTTCGCCTCATCGGCCAGCGCGCGGTCGACGTTCCCCTTCACGGTCGCGACGCTGTAGTCCTCGGCCAGCACCACCGGGATCTTCTTCGTGTCGCCGCCGGTCGTGGGAGCCGGGTTCGTGACCTGGTAGCGGGCGTTGTTGCTGATCACGATCCGGTTCGCGGCCACGTTGCCGGCGACGCCTCCCGCGACGGCCTCGACGGCGACGTCGGCGGTACCTGGAATGACGGTCACGAACACGATGACGCTGCGCGGCAGCGTCTTCGTCTCGGTGGTCGCGAATTGGACCCGGTCACTGCCGGTGGTGGTCTGGACGACCGTGCCCTTCGGGATGGTGAGGTCGTCGGTCGTCTGATTGGTGAAGTGCACAGAGCCGGTTGCCTTGATGTCCTCGGTGCGGGACCCCGTGGCGATGCCGGTGACCTTCGTCGTGATCGTCGCCGACAGCGGCTGCGCCGGCACCTCACCGCCGGGGCCCGCGCGGATCGTGAACGTCGCGCCCGGCATCGGGATCGACGAGGGCGTCACGCTCACCGCGGCCGAGGGGAGCACGACGACCAGCAGGAGCAGGACTGCGCCGAGGACGCTCGCGGCGATCGCGATGGCGCGCGCGGGAGAACCGAGCGATGGAGCCGGACGCCGGGCGACGACGCTCGCGAGCGCCGCGCGGCGCGGCGCGCCGAGCTTCTCGGTCGGGTCGAGCTCCTCGCGCTCGAGCGACCCGAGCGACGCGTAGGCGGGGACGTGGACCGACGCCGCGATCGATCGCGCCCGCGGATCGCTCGACACGAGCGAGATGCGCCGCTGGCCCGCGAGTGCCCGCGCGACATCGAGGAAGACCGCGTTGCGCGCGAAGGGCGCGCCTGCCGGGACCACGAACACCACCGGCGCGTCGGCGGGAGCAGCCGCGAGCCGCTCCGATGCGTCGAGGATCGAGGCGCGCGCGTCGAGATCGATGACCGTCCGGCTCACGAGTACGCCTCCGCGCCGAGCGCGGCCGCGCCCGCGGCGACGAGATCGTCCGAGGTCAGGCTCGCGTCGGCGACGATCCGCGGGACGAGGCTCGTTCGGAGCGGCAGGACGTCGACCGAGCTCCCCCGCTCGCTGCTGGCCGCGGCCGCGAGGGCCTTCGGCAGTGCGGCCAGACCCTCGGGCACGCCACCGAGATACCAGCGGCCCGGCTCCTCGAGGCCGAGCGATCGCACGGTCGCGACGACGCAGCGCGCCCAGACCTCGGCGTCCGCGTCGATGTGACGCGCGATGAGCGCGTCGCTGCCCACGGCGAACACCCGGGTGCCGGTCACGCGTCCATCGCGCACGACCGAGACGGTCGTCTGATCCGCGCCGAGCCGCGCGACCCCCGCCTCGGCAACGCCGGATTCGGCGACGAGCCGGCCGAGCGCGTACGCCCCCGAGGTGGCCGTGCCCCGGCGCCGCGCGGACTCGAGGGTCGCGGTGGCGCCGCCGGCCTGAACGAGCGGGGCGAGCGAGATGTCCGTCCGCACCTCGAGCTTCTCGCCGCGGTCGCCGACGGGCGACCCGAGGCGCCGGCCGTCCAGCACGAACCCGCCGATGTCGTCTCGCAGCGCCGCCGTCGCGACGCCGCGCAGCGCCGGGTCGTCGCTCGCGAGATCGCGGGCCGCGTGTGCCGCGGCCTCGCGCGCGAGCCGGATCGCCTTGAGTGCCTCGCCGGGGGAGACGGCCGCGCCCTGATCCTCGCGCTCGAACGTGGTGCTCTCGTGGTACGTGCGGATGTCGTCCCCGTCGATCGCGACCACGATCTTCTCGGCGCGCGCGGTCCCTTCCGCCGTCGCGAACGCGGCCAGGAGTGCCTGACCGACGGCGTGACGATCTGCGATGTAGCCGCCGCTCATCGCGCTGGCCGGGATCCGGGCGTGGCCGACGCCGGTGACCCTGAACCGGCCGGACTCGCGATGACCGACCACGACGCGCACGGCCGTCGAGGCGAGCTCGACCCCGGCAACGCCCAAGCTAATTGCGACCGCCGAGCTTGTCGCGCACCGCGCGCGCGCCCGCCTCGAGCGCGTCGCCAAGGCGCGCCGCGTCCTTGCCGCCGCCGGTCGCGCTGCCGGCCGGACCGCCCCCGCTCCCGCCGATGATCGACGAGAGCTCCTTCACGAGGTTGCCCGCGTGCACGCGCTCGACGAGGTCCTTGCTCACCGCGACCGCGAGTCCGGGCCGTCCGGCGTGCGTCGAGCCGAGGACCGTGACCCCGGACCCGAGCCCATCGCGGACGCGATCGGCGAGACCGCGCAGCACCTGCTGGTCGTAGTCGCCGACGTCCAGGACCAGGAGCTTCGAGCCGTTCAGCGTCTCCGCCCGCGCGACGAGGCCCAGCGCGGTCTGGTCGACCCCGCTCTTCTGCAGCGACGCGAGCTGCTTCTCGAGCCGCTCGCGCGACTCGGCCATCTGGGCCACGGCCTCGGGCAGCCGGGCCGGCGGCACCTTCAGCGCTCCTGCGGCGCGGTCGACGCGGTCGCGCATGTCGTGCACTTCCCGGAGCGCGCCCTCCCCGGTCACGGCCTCGATGCGCCGGACACCGGCCCCGATCGACTCCTCCTTCGTGATGAGGAACAGGCCGATGTCACCGGTGCAATGGCAGTGCGTCCCGCCGCACAGCTCGCGCGAGGTCGGGCCGGCCTCGACGACGCGGACCTCGTCCCCGTACTTCTCGTCGAAGAGATGCGTCGCCCCCGAGGCGAGCGCGTCCTGCAGCGACATGGACTGCGCGTGGACGCTCGCGTTCGTCAGGATCGCGTCGTTCACCTCGTCCTCGACCCGGCGCAGCTCCGCCTGGGTGAGGGCGCGGCCGAAGGTGAAGTCGAAGCGAAGGTTCGGCGCGTGCACGAGCGACCCCGCCTGGTGGACGTCGTCGCCGAACATCCGGCGGAGCGTCGCGTGCAGCAGGTGCGTCGCGGTGTGGTTGCGCATGGTGTGCTGCCGGGATTCGGTGTCCACCGCCGCGCGCGCCGGCGCGCCCGCGCGCAGGACCCCGTCGACGACCTTCGCGCTCATGACGATCACCGATGCCGCGGCGGTCTGCGTGTCCGCCACGAGCGCGCGGCCCTCCGATGTGGTGATGTCTCCGCGGTCGCCGACCTGGCCACCGCCCTCCGGATAGAAGGGCGTGCGGTCGAGCACGATCTCGACGTCCTGACCCTCGCGCGCCTCGTCCACGCGCTGGCCGCCGATGACGAGCGAGCGGATCGTCGAATCGGACGCGAGCTCGGTGTACCCGGTGAACGTGCTCGCGACGCCTTCCTTCTCGTGCAGCTCCGCGTAGAGCTGACCGAAGCGCATGGCGTCCTGGGAGAACTTCGCCGCGGCGCGGCCGCGCTGGCGCTGCGCGTCGAGGAGCCTCTTGAAGCCGGCCTCATCCACGCCGATGCCGGCCGCGGCGACGAGCTCCCGCGTCATCTCCATCGGGAAGCCGAACGTGTCATAGAGGCGGAACGCGGTGTCCCCGTCGATCTCGCCGCGACCGCGCTCCTTCGCGACGGCGATCGCCGCGGTGAGCTGCTCCATGCCGCTCGTGAGGGTGCGCTCGAACTTCTCCTCCTCCGCGCCGATCGTCTCGGCGATCCGTTCGCGGGCCGAGGTGAGCTCGTGGTAGTGCTTCTGCATCGACTTCACGACCTCGCCGGCCACCTGGGTGAGCGCCCCGGGCCGCAGGTCGAGCTTGCGCGCGTGGAGCGCCGCGCGGCGGATGAGCCGCCGGAGGACGTAGCCGCGGCCCTCGTTCGACGGCGCGATGCCGTCGGCGATGAGGAATGCCGCCGCGCGCGCGTGCTCGGCGACGACGCGGATCGAGACATCTTTCTGCCCATCGGCGCCGTAGGTGGTCCCGCTCAACGATTCGATCCGCTTGACCAGCGGCTGGAACAGATCGGTCCTGAAGGTGTCGGTCACGCCCTGCAGGACCTGGGAGGTGCGCTCGAGCCCGGCGCCGGTGTCGATGTTCCGCTTCGCGAGCGGTGCGAGCGTGCCGTCCTCCTTGCGGTCGTATTGCTGGAAGACGAAGTTCCAGATCTCGAGGTAGCGGCCGCAATCCTCGCCGGGGTTGCAGTCGTGCGGCGGCACCCCGGGCCGCGGTCCGCGATCGACGAACACCTCGCTGCACGGGCCGCACAGCCCGGTCGGGCCCGGCGACCAGAAGTTCGTGTCGTCGCCCTTGGCGAGGTTGCCCAGGCGGAAGACCTTCTCGGGTGGGAGCAGGGCCAGGTCCTTCGTCCAGATGTCGAAGGCCTCGTCGTCATCGAAGTAGACCGTGGCGACGAGGGTTTTGGGGTCGATCTCGAACTGCGCGGTCAGGAGCTCCCAGCCCCAGCCGATCGCTTCCTTCTTCCAGTAATCGCCGATCCCGAAGTTGCCGAGCATCTCGAAGAACGTGTTGTGGTAGGTATCGAAGCCGACGACGTCGAGGTCGGTCGTGCGGAAGCACTTCTGCACCGTGACCAGGCGCTTCGCGGGCGGCTGCTTTTTCCCGAGGAAGTACGGCACGATCGGCTGCATCCCCGCGCTCGTGAACAGCACGCTCGGGTCGTCCTTCAGGACGAGCGGCGCGCTGGGCAGGCGGTGATGGCCCTTCTCCTCGAAGAACTTGATGAACCGCTCGCGGATCGTCTGGCTGTCTATCGCCCTCGTCCCTTCATATAACGAAAAACGCGGGTCACGGTCCGACGACCGGCTCCCGCGTTCCCCGTCGAAAAGGATAAGGGACTACGAAGCTATGAGGAGGACTTGTTGCTGGTCCCGCCGGTCGGACCGCCCGCGCGGCCGGTGCCCGTCCCGGTGCCGGTGGAACGCGCGGTCCCAGCGCTGTCCCACTCCTTCTTCGCGTCGTCGATGATCTCGCGGCCCTTCACGGTCACGTCGTCCGCGATCTTCTGCGCGATCCGCTGGAGATCGTCGGCCCGCCGCTTCAGCTCGTCCGCGCGGGTCTGCAGCTCGCCACGCATGCCATCGCCCGGCTTCGGCGCGTAGAGCAGCGCTCCGATCGCACCGAGCAAGAGTCCGAATACGAATCCCATGTCATCTCTCCCTGAGGCCTTCTGCGGCCACGACGATCAGTGACGCAAGACCCGCGCCAAGGCAGGCGAACAGGACCTGCGCCTCCCCGAGCGTACCTGTCCGCCATCCGGCGATCTCGCCGAGCGCCTGCGCGCCCAGCACGGCGGCGAACGAGAGAGCCCACGCCGCGAGCATCCCCTTCGGGCGACCGAGCATCGCGCGAACGGCTGCCGGGACGCCGATCGCCACGAGCGCGAGCGGGACCAGAGCGGGCGGCAGCTAGTCCGCCGCCGCCGGTGCTCCCGCGGGCAGGGCAGCGGGCCGGCGGCCGCGCACGATGCGTGACGGGAACGCGAACAGGGTGACCGCGCCGGACGCCCGCGCGACCGCGGGGTCGAGCTCTCCGAGCGGCATCCGGACCAGCGACGCGAAGGCGAACAGCGGCAACAGGAAGAAGTATGAGAACAGGCTGCGGTAGGCGAAGAACAGCGGCAGCAGGGCCAGGACCATACCGAGCTCGGGACTCGAACGGCGCACCCGCCAGGCGATGGCCAGGCACACCGCGAACGCCGCGACCTCGAGGCCCGTGTAGACGAGCGGCGGCCAGAGCGGAAGCAGGTCGTTCAGCGTCAGGAAGATCAGGCCCGCGCCGCGCGGGAACATCGGATCGGCCACCGGCGCGCTCACGCCCGCGATCCAGGCTCGCACGTCCACCACGATGAACGGCAGGTTCGCGATCGCGAACACGGCGAAGGCTGCGGCACTCTTCCGAAGGGCGACTCGCCACCCTTCGTGGGTCGCGACAGCGATAAAGAAGAACGGCGCAAAGAACCAGGCCATCTGCTTCGTCGCGCAGGCGACCCCGAGGAGCAGCCCGCTCCAGCGCTTCTCGCGCCAGAGCCAGGCCGCGACGAGCGGGAGCGCGTAGAGGAGGTCGGCGCTGCCGCTGACCGTGAACGCGGCGAGGCTCGCGGCGCCCAGCAGGCCGGTCAGGAGGAACGGCCGGAGCCCGGCCGGCGCCCGCACGAGCACCAGCAGCATCGCGACCGCGAGGCACAGGATGTAGAGCGCGTTCGTATCCCATCCGAGCGCGACCCACGGCGCGATGAGCACGAACGACAGCGCCGGGTATGACGGCTTGGATTCGAACTCGACCTGCTGCTGGCTCTGGTGGCTCTCGATCGCCCACACCGTGTCGAGCTCGCTGTCGCTCGGGTAGAAGCCGTCGCGCGCGAAGAGCCCTTGGCGAAGCGGGGTGGTCCGGTCGGCTCCGATCCCAAGCACGGCGTAGCACGTGTAGACGTCGAGGTCGCGATACGGATCCCGGCCATCGAGGAAGAGCCGCGCGGCACACTCGTTCAGCGCGATCGCGTCGTTGTGGTACGGGGTCCAATCGCCGGAGTGCTCCTGGGGTGCCGCGGAGAACCACGACGCGCCGACGAGCGCCATGACGCAGACGACGAGCCAGGCGATCCGATGGATCCGGACGTATCGGCGGTCGGGGCCGGCGGTGGCATCGCCGCGGCCATCGCCCCGGAGCGCGACGAGGAGCATGACGATGCTGAGCGCGATGGCGCAGACGACGAGCGCCGCGCCGTACGCGTTCGGCCGGTAGATGACCATGGAGTTCACCAGGCCGGCGTAGTAGAGGACCGCTCCCGCGAGGGTGATCGCGACAAGCCGCATGAGCGCGCGCACGAGCTAGTCCGGGAGCGGGCGGTCGACCACGCCTCCGCCGATGACCTCGTCATCGCGGTACAGGACGGCGGCCTGGCCCGGCGCGACGAGCGCCGGCCCGGCGAGCTCGAGCGTGGCACTGCCGCGATCGATCGACATGCGGACCTCCGCGGCAAGCGGCGTGCCTCGATAGCGCAGGACCGCCTCGGCCGTAAAGATGTCGGCCGGCGCGGCATCGGCGGTGAACTTCACGTCCCGCAGGGCATATCGGCGCGTCGCGATCTCGTCCCTGCGGCCTACGACCGCCGCCGCGCGCTCGGGCTCGAGCCGCAGCACGTAGAGGCGTTCTCCCGTTGCGACACCGACCCCGGCCCGTTGCCCGACGGTCAGGCCGCCGACACCGGCGTGCGTGCCGATCACGGTGCCGTCGGTGCGCTCGATCGGTCCGGTCGCGAACGCTTCCGGCGCGCGCTCGCGGACGAAGTCGCGGTAGTCCCCGCCGATGAAGCAGATGTCCATGCTGTCGGCCTTCGCGGCGTTCGGCAGGCCGAAGCGGGCTGCGAGCGCGCGGGTCTCGGCCTTGTCCTCGAGCTCGCCGATCGGCAGCTCGAGGGCCGCAAGCTCGCGCTGGCCGAGCATGTACAGGGCGTACGACTGGTCCTTCAGCGCGTCGCGCGCGCGTAGCAGGCGCCGCCGCCCCGAACGGTCGGTCGCCACGCGGGCGTAATGACCGGTGGCGAGCCGCGACGCGCCGAACTTCCGCGTGACATCGCCGAGGAGCGCCTCGAACTTCACGTAGCCATTGCAGGCGACGCATGGATTCGGCGTCTCGCCGGCCGCGTACGAGCGCACGAATCGGTCGACCACTTCGCGGCCGAAGAGCTCCGCGTAGTCGAGCGCGTAGAACGGGATCCCGAGGTGCGCCGCGGCGCGCCGGGCATCCTCGCCGGCCGCGTCGGTGCCGCAGCAGCGCGGCGCGTCGCTGGTCGTGCCCCCGGGGGTGAGGCGCATCCAGACGCCGACGACGTCCAGCCCTCGCTCCACGAGCAGCGCCGCGGCCAGCGCAGAGTCCACCCCGCCGCTCATCGCGACGAAGACGCGATCGCTCACGCGGTCGCCCGTACCCGCGCATCGACGAGCGCGCCGCGCAGGGCGCCGATGGCCATGAGCGCGCAGGCCTCTTTGCGCGCGGGAAGGCCACCGAGCGCATTCAGGATGTCGGCAGGCTCGAGCCGCGCCGCATCGTCTACCGAGCGTCCCGCCGCGAGCTCGGTGAGGACCGAGGCCGAGGCGATCGCGGCGGTGCAGCCGAACGTGCGGAACCGCAGCTCCGTGACGCGACCGTGCGCGACCCGCAGCGTGATCGTCGTGCGATCGCCGCACGATGGGTTCGCGTCGGAGCCGCTCCCGCTGGGCGCGGCCAGCGTGCCCGCATTGCGCGGCCGGGTCAGGTGATCGAGCGCCCGGTCCGAATAATGGTCGGGCTCGATCACGCCGGCACCGCGGCGCCGGACGCGGCGCGCAGCCGCGCGACGATCCCGGTCAGCGCGTCGAGGAGCGCGACGATGTCCTCGTCGGTCGTCGACCGGCCGAGGGTCAGCCGCAGCGAGCCTTGGGCGAGGTCGCGCTCGATCCCGAGGGCGAGCAGCACGTGTGACGGGTCGGTGTTACCGCTCGTGCACGCCGACCCGCTCGAGACGCTGAACCCCTCGAGGTCCAGCGAGACCACGAGCGCTTCACCCTGGGTTCCGCTGAAGCAGAACGACGCGTTGTTGGGGAGCCGCTCGGTCGGATGCCCCGTGAGCGTCGCATCGGGGATCCGCGTACGGATGCCGGCGATGAGGGCGTCGCGCAGCCGGGCCTGGCGCGCCGACTCGTCCGCGCGCTTCGCGGTCGCGATCCGCAGCGCCGCGCCGAGGCCGACCACGCCGGCCACGTTCTCCGTGCCGGTCCGCCGGCCCTGCTCCTGGCCGCCGCCCGTCTGGACGGTCGCGATCCGCGTGCCCCGACGGACATAGAGCGCGCCGACCCCCTTCGGCCCGTAGAACTTGTGGGCGTTCACGCTGAGCAGATCGACGGGAATGGCGCGCACATCGATCTCGAGCGCACCCACGGTCTGGACGGCGTCGCTGTGGAAGGTGATCCCGCGCTCGCGGCAGATCGCACCGATCTCGGCGATCGGCTGCAGCGTCCCGATCTCGTTGTTCCCGTGCATGACCGACACGACCGCGGTGCGCTCGTCGAGCGCGGCCCGGACGTCGGCGGGCGACACCCGGCCATCGCGATCGACGCCGAGGACCGACACGCGCGCCTGGCCATGCGCTTCGAGATCGTGAGCCGTATCGAGGACGGCATGGTGCTCGATCGCGGTGGTGACGATGCCGTCGGCCGCACCCTCGCGCGCTTTCAGGACCCCGCGGAGCGCGAGATTGTCCGCCTCCGTGCCCCCTGAGGTGAACACGATCTCCGCAGGCTCGGCCCCGATCGCCTGAGCGACCTCGTCACGCGCACGATCCACGAGGGCGCGCGCCCGCCTGCCCTCCGCATAGATGCTCGATGGGTTGCCCGGCACATCGCGGAGGACCTGGGCCATGAGCTCGGCGACCTCGGGGTCGACCGGCGTCGTGGCGGCATGGTCGAGATAGACGCGCCGCATGGCCGAAAGTCTAGGCGCGAACGGCTCCGGGCGGCCGTTCGAGATGCATCGCATCCGCGGCGGCCTCGAGATGCCGCCGCGCGCGGACGTCCGCCGATGGCGCCTCAGCCCGGGCGCGCGCGAGCAGGCTCGCCGCGCCCGACGCGTCGCCCAACTCGGCGCGAATGGCGGCGAGCGCCGCACGCAGCTCGACGACAACGCCGCGCATGGTCGGGCGCGCGAGGACGTCGCCATCCGCGAGGGCTGCCTCGATCAGGCGCTGCGCCGTAGACCGGTCTCCGGATGCGCGCCGGTAGGACGCCCCCGCGAGCGCCGCGCGCGCCGACGCGTATGGCTCGATGAGCTCCCGGGCCAGCACGGTCGCCGCTTCCGCGTAGTGTCCCGCCGCGGTCACATCACCCGCGTCGAGCCGTACGCGGCTGGCGGTGTCGAGCGCACGGAACCGATCGATCGCCGCAACGACGTGCTCGCTCGCAAGCAACGCGTCACGCGAGAAGGTTGCCGCCTCCACGCGGTCTCCGCGACTCAGCGCGTTCTCGGCAAGGTCGCACAGGATCGGCACCAGCCAGTAGTCGGTACCGGTCTCGCGCATCTCGCGCAAGATAGCCGTCAGCTTCGCGCGTTGGCCCTCGAGGTCACCTGCCGCCGCGCGGAGCTCGGCGGCCGCCCACTGCGCGTAGGCCAGGCGCAGGCGATCGCCGGCGCGCGCCGCGACCGCCGTCGCCTCCGCGACCAGCGCCTCGGCGCGATCGGGGTCGTCCAGCGCGCTGATGGTCGATCGCCACACCAGCAGCTGGACCAGAAGGTCCGCGGGCACGAGTCCGCGCGCCTCTTCGAGTACCACATCGAGCTCGGCGATCGCGGCCGCGCTGCCCTCGACGCGAAGCCACGCCAATGCCGCCCGGGCGCGCGTCGCGAGAACAGCGGCGGGAGCCTCACCGGCCGATCCCGCGAGCGCGAGTGCGCGCCGATAGAGGGCGAGCGCCCCGTGGCTATCGGTGCGGGCACGCCGCTGCTCGGCCGCCGCGCGAAGCGATGCGAATGCGCGTTTCGCGAGCGTGACGGACGCATCCGATCCCAGCTCACGCGCGAGGAGCGCCGCCTGTTCGGCGTGGTGCGCGGCGAGCGCCAGGTCACCGGTCTCGGTCGTCTCGAGCCATTGGGAGAGGCGATCGTGCTGGCGCATCCGCTCGCCCTTCGGCACGCCGGCGTAGGCGACGTCTCGGAACAGCATGTGCGCGAAGGACAGTCGCTGGTGCGCAGTGCCGCTGGGATCGAGGGTCGAGACGATCTCCAGGCGCTCCGCGTCGGCCAGGCGCTCCGCGAGTCGCGGCTCGTCGATGATCGCCGCGAGCACCTCGGGAGTGAAGGTGCGCCCGACGACACTTGCGGCGCTGAGGACCGTGCGGGTCTCGGCGGGAACGCGATCGAGGCGGGCCGCGATGAGTCCGCGCAGCGTCGGCGGTACCGCGCTCCCGACCGCGGCCGCGCCATCCTCTCGCAGGGCGCGCAGATATTCCTGTACGAACAGTGGATTGCCCTCGCTGTGCGCACGCACGAACGGGAGGGCCGACGTGCCCGCGGGCGCGGGATCGAGCGAGGCGACCAGCGTGCCGACGGCAACGTCATCGAGCGGCGGCACCATAAGGGTCGCCGCCCGTTCGCCGTCGCCGGCCCACCCAGGGCGCAACGTGAGCAGATCGGGACGCGCCGAGCAGAGCACGAAGATCGGGCCACGCGCCCGATCCACGATCTGCTCGATCGCATCGAACATGGGTGCCTCGGCCCAGTGGATGTCCTCAACGATGAGCACGACCTGCCCATCCTGTGCGAGTGCCTCGAGGTGGCGCTGGAACGCACCAACGAGATTCGGCTGGTTCACCTCGGGCAGCTGGCCGAGGATCTGCTCGATCGGCCAGAGCGCGAGTCCTTCCCCATATGGGGGGCAACGCGTCCGGAGGACCAGCGCGCCGTTCAAGCCTGCCGCGAATTCGTCGATCAACCGACTCTTGCCGATGCCGGCCGGACCGATGGCGTTGACGAGGTATGGACGGCCGGTCGCGGCGGCCTTCACCCAGAGCGCCGTGAGGGTTTCGAGCTCGCGCTCTCGTCCGACGAATTGGGCGCTCGGCAGCCGCAGACGCTCGCCGGATGGCACGGCTGAGATCAGCCCTTCGACCGGCCACGCGTCGACCTCGCCGATCCCCTTCGCCGGCACCCTCCGGACCGGGCCGAACCGCGCGGCGGCGGCCGCGAGGCGCCGGGTGAGGGCGTCGGCCAGGATCTCGCCCGGAGCCGCCGCGGCCTGCAACCGCGCTGCGAGATTGACGCTCTCGCCGGTGACGAGGAATTGATCGGCCTCGGCCGACCCTGTGGCGACCTCGCCGGTGGTCACGCCGATGCGCAGCTCGACGCGCTGCAACGGGCCGACATCCGGGATAGCGAACGCGATGAGCATCGCGTGGGCAGCTCGAAGCGCACGCTCGGCATCGTCCTCGTGCGCGTTCGGGATGCCAAAGACCGCCATCACGGCGTCGCCGATGAACTTCTCGACCGTCGCGCCGTGTTCCTGCAGGATCCGGCGAGTTCTGGCGAAGAGGGCAGCGAGCCGCTCGCGCACGACCTCGGGGTCGTTGCTCACGGTCAAGGTCGTGGAGCCCACGATGTCGGCGAAGAGGACCGTCACGAGCCGTCGCTCCT
>Ga0207665_10001086_pt1 | contig 18339 bp, 16 predicted proteins | sample LARL112metaG_FD_184351 | JGI IMG/M metagenome (GOLD analysis project Ga0207665, IMG submission 184351) | Corn, switchgrass and miscanthus rhizosphere microbial communities from Kellogg Biological Station, Michigan, USA - LAR L11-2 metaG... | ecosystem: Host-associated > Plants > Roots >...
GCCGGAAGAGCTGCCAGGAAATGATTGTGGAGAGGGATTATTTCCATCGACATTAATTGTAAAATCTGATGGCTTTTTGTTGCCTCCACCATCATTAACCATAATTTTTTTGACTTTAAGAGTACCGGTTCCACTATTTGTCGGTGCCTCAGGTACCAAAGGCGACGACGTCGACGGCGGCCCAGTCTCATTTCGTAATTGATTATTTCTAGATCTGGATCCTCGATCTTCTCCTATACCTGAGGGAGTCCCAGGTATCTTTCGGTCTGAAGATTTTGCAAAGCTCATCATGTAAACGCCGTTACTCGTGAGAGTGGATATCAGTATGATAACAGAAACCGAAAAGACTAGTAGCAGCTGGACAAACCAGTTTATTTGAGAACGCGAACCAGACATAGATGTTATTCTCCGCTATAACAGAGCTTATTAATAAACTTGTTTTAATACTCACGGTCTGTAGTTGATTTATCATGTTTTACCTCCTTGATTTTTCGAGATCTTGATAAGTTGTGGGATTGGTGCTTAATTTTCTTGCTTTGTTCTAGTTTCGGCTGGTGCAGATATGTCTAATATTGTTATCCATGAGACTATTCATTCTAACGCACACACGGCAAACATCTTATTTCATGAGAAGGGAATAATTTGATCGTACTTCATAGACTGATAATGTAATTTTTATTGTCTGTAACCCAACCTAATTTTGTTTCCATCTAGAGTATTTACTTGTACCGGCTATGAATCAGACTAAGATGAGAATTGACAATACGAAACAAGTGGCGCTCCATTCTGCGAAACTATCGTACCGATTTGTAATGATCTTTCATAATGGCATGCCAAAATGAGGGAGTATGAAGTCTATGCAAAGTTAATGGTTAATGGTAATGACAGATAACTGTTTTCGAGCGATTACAATAGTTCGAAGACCAATTTTTCATCACATTGTAACTCTGCCCTAATCTCAAAATTGTAAGTTCAATAGCTTTATCAAACCTCGCGTCAACCCATAATCCGGTCGCTGATTGTACTCCTAGACCAAGGTGGGGATGCCGTTACAATCCACAAAACTGCCACGTATACTACTCATTCAAAATTGTGAATGGTTTGCGATTAATAAGCCTGGATTGATTGGTATCTCAATAATAGAATCTTCCATTCTCAACTATTTAACAAGAACCTCATTTCTTGATAAGTCTTTACAATACAAAATGCAAAGCCTCCTTAATTTTATCTATTAACAAGTTGTAATTCTGGATATTAACCCGGGTATAACTAACACATTTTTAAGTACTAAATCTCCGCTCTTCTTATACGGTAAGACGTGAATACTTTTGAATTCGCAATAGAGGTTGTATTCCTATCAGCGTCAGGTGTCCTCTCTCCTGGCTCGCTGTTTTTTGCGAACCTCATTTATGGGAGTAGACAAGGCTTTCGTGGAGGAATAAAGATGGCATCTGGCCACACTATCGTAGAGCTACCCATTATTCTCATACTATCATTTGGTCTCTTTCATTTTTCAGTGACTTCAGATGTGCATAATGCTGCCCTAAAATCTATCGGATTATTGGGTGGTATCGCGATCATCATTTTTTCGATGCTACAGATTCGCAGTGTTGTCATTAGGAAAAAAAATAATACGAATCCAGGCAATCTTATTGAAAGGACCAAATATTCGTTAAGTGATAAACCCGTTCTTGGTGGCATAATATTCAGTCTACTCAATCCATTCTTCCTAGTCTGGTGGTTTACTGTGGGATTAAAAATAATTTCTGATGCGATTTCTCTATTTGGTATCGTTTTGGGAAGCCCTGCAGTTTTTATTTTTCACATATGGATGGATTATGTTTGGCTAGGAGGTACTTCATTTTTGGTACAGAAGGGAATATCTATCTTAGATGTAAGATTTTACAATATATTTCTCCTGAGTTTGAGCGTACTGCTTGTTATATTCGGCTTGTATTGGGTAGTACTAAATGTATACTAAAATTCACGAGGAGTATCTTCCTGTGCTACTTGTTTTAGCATTCCTACGAATTAGAAAATTAAAATTTAGAATTATAAGCGAGGCAGATAAACGAATGGTTTCCACCCGGTAACTGGAATGACTGACACTCCAAAGGCTTTGTAGTATATATCAGAAGGAAATGATTTTTTTGAATAGACTGGCTCGTGTCACCGGTACTCATTGACGTGACACAGGACAACCCATTGTCTGAGCTAAGTTTGTTAGCATACGCGGTACTGTAGTAATTCTAGGCTGAGAGAAGATTGATAGATAAGTGATAGTTTAATGGCTATACTTATTTGAAAGGAAAATGCATAAATGTTTATATTTCTTTTACTAGTAAACAACTTCTGTCAATGAAGGAATTAACAATTTATGTTCCTCAGGAAAAATTATTTGAAGTGACAGAAATTCTTCACAAGCATAATGTCATCGGTTTGACTTTTAGTGAGGTTATGGGTTCCGGCCGGACGAAACACGACCCTATACCTGAAAAAGTAAGGGAATACATGTCTGGAAGGATGATTATTCCAGAATTCGTAAAAAGGTCCAAGGTGGAAACCATAGTGACTGACTCTTCCGTAAAAACAATTGTCGATGACATTATGAATAATCTGAAAACAGGGAAACATGCCCACGGTTATATCTTTGTAAAGGAAATTTCTGATGCGTTTGATATTGGGTCAAAACTTCATGGAGAAGATGTATTAAAGTAATAGGCTCTCAAGTTGCCTGAACTATCCAAGTCATTAGTAAGGCCTCTAAACTTTTGATACAAGTGGACACTCATGTCAGTCCCTTGAGTTAATTCCTTCGAGTTTACCTAGGTAGCCTTTTCCTTGCTGTATCTTGAAAACCCAACATTATTTAATTACTCTACCAAGTCTAGGCTTTTAATTAATAAATCACAATTTTAGCCGACGTCTCCTAACTAATGCCAGCTATAACAGTGGTACATTGACTACCAGTTTCGTTTTTATTTGATAAGTTATGTATACTGTTATCATTCTGAAGTTAATTTTTATATTATAGATCACATTCTCATATGTGAGGTAACAGATACAACAACCATCGCTTAGCATTCATGAATGGTGGTCGTGACTGGGCCAACAAAACGTATCAATCATCTTACACAATACTTATCTTCTCACTACTATCTTAATTATAGAGATTATGTGCAGTACAGCGGTTTTTTTCGGGGAAGAGCTTGCAAAATACGGATTTGGACAATCACATCCATTTAATTCGAACAGATTGTATGCGTTCTGGTCAAAATTCAATGAGTTAGAACTTCAAAATTCCGGCCAAATCAAAGTAGAGCAACCTGAAATTGCATCTGCAGAGACTATACAGCAATTCCATGACTGGGCATACATCGATTTCGTTAGACATGCTTCAAAACTTGGCACCGGTTTTTTAGATCTTGGAGATACTCCTGCATTTCTGGGTGCATTTGAGGCATCTTCTTATATTGTTGGCACTAGCCTACGCGCATTGAATCTAATTATGGATAGAATAGATGGAATTCAACATGCGTTCAATCCAATTGGAGGACTACACCATGCAAGAAGAGGTTATGCAGGTGGTTTTTGTATTTTTAATGATATCGGTGTAGTCATCATGGAAGCTAGAAAGAAGTATAATATCAGACGGATTTTGTACGTAGATATAGACGCGCACCATGGTGATGGAGTTTTTTATGAATTTGAAAATGATCCCTTGCTCTTTATCGCAGATATACATGAAGATGGTCACTATCTATACCCAGGAACTGGTTCTGAAGAGGAAACAGGAATCGGAGATGCGGAGGGCTCAAAGATGAATTTACCATTAGCACCAAGGTCTGATGACGACGATTTTATTGCTAGCTTTAGAAAAGTCGAATCGTTTATAGAGGACACAGCAAAGCCTGAATTAATAATTTTACAATGTGGTGCAGACGGTATTCAAGGAGATCCGATAACTCACCTAGCATTTACGTCAAAGGCGCATAAATACGCAGCAGATGCATTACACCGATTATCGCATATTTATTGCGACGGGAGAATAATTGCGCTAGGTGGTGGGGGATATAATCAGAGGAATATCGCGGAAGGATGGACAGAGGTGGTTAGTTCGTTAATCGAGGCCCCAATGTGATCATCTGTCGTTATCGAGTATATGACATTTGCTGAAACACAATACAAGTACTGTGGGTAATAATTGACAACTTTAAGATTTTTTAGTACCCCTAAATCCCTACAAGAATCTTACGTTTTGATCTAATTAGTATGCCGTAGCGGAGATGGCTGAAATGAGATGACTCAGTCCAAAGTTTGTTCTTTTCTGTGACTATATTATATTTATAAGGGATATACTAACCATTGTTGAATACCTGGAAGCCTCAAAGGACCAATTTAATTCTTGGCTGATTGTGATCGCGATATGTACCTTTGATCAAATTGGTAAAGGATTTGTTGGAAGTATCAATTAATCCTGTCCAGAAAGAAATTAGACAGTTTGCCAACTATCCGATACTACGGCTATGCGTGCTAGCCTGATGATGGAAAGGTCCAGATGGATATCTTTGATACACTTTTTTCGAATGTTATAACACAGCTTTATATTTTGGCGAGAACAAAAGAGTAAAAGACAGAATTGTCACCTGCAGCTCGAACCGTCAAATATCCTCCGGGACCTACATCATTATTGCCAAACAAACTGTTGCGTGATTTTATTCACAATCCCACCGAAACCTTGATGGCTATAACAAACAAATATGGTGATATCACTCATTTTAAATTTGGAAGACAGCATGTATACCTTTTAAACAATCCGCAATTTATAGAAGACGTATTAGTGAAGAATCATAAAAATTTCACGAAAAGCAGAGGTCTACAGGTTTCAAAGCGCCTGCTAGGAGAGGGTCTTGTAACTAGTGAGGGCGAGTATCATGATCGGCAGAGACGCATAATACAGCCAGCATTCCTTCCTAATCTTGTAAAAAAGTATGGAGAGATAGTAACGGCACATTCTGTTAATATGTGTAGGGATTGGAAAGATGAAGAGAAGCTAGACATCCATAAGAGTATGATAAACCTCACCTCGTCTATAATTAGTAAAGCCGTTCTGGGCTCTGACATTCAATCAGCTGAAGGGAGTCAAGTAGGCGATGACTTGCTGACTTGTGCTGAATACTTTAATCGTTTGCTAATGCCATTTGGAGAACTTATTGAAAAAATTCCCATACTACCCATGAACAAGGGCTTTCAAAAAGCAAAAAAGAGATTAGACTCTATAGTATTCAATATGATTCAGGAACATCGGAATAACATAGCTAATGAGAGGCCAAAGTCAGACTTATTGTACACATTGCTGGAAGCTCAGGATTCAGATGCTGGTATTAAACGAATGACTGACACTCAGCTAAGAGACGAGGTCATGACAATTTTTTTGGCCGGTCATGAAACTACTGCAAATGCGCTTACTTGGACGTTTTATTTGCTGTCTGAATATCCATCAGTCGAAGCCAAACTATATGAGGAACTAAAATCGGTACTAGGTAATGGTAATGGTAATGGTGGTAGCAAACAGGAAGCAAATGGCCTGGACCTGAGAATTCCTACCGTGGATGATATACCAAATCTTCAATATACAGAAAAGATCGTCAGAGAGTCCATGAGACTTTATCCACCGGCATGGACGCTTGGACGTCAAGCGATAAATGATTATAACCTTGATGGTTATTTAATACCTGCCAAATCAATAATTCTAATGAGTCAGTACGTCACGCATCGGAATCCCAAATATTTTCCTGAGCCAGCCCTTTTTTATCCCGAGCGGTGGACGAGAGAGACTAGAATTGAGCTCCCCAGGTTCAGCTACTTTCCGTTTGGAGGTGGTATAAGAGGATGTATAGGTGAGGCTTTTGCATGGATGGAAGGCATATTGATTGTAGCTACTGTTTGTAGACGGTGGAGAATGTTACATGAGCCAAATCACAAGGTTGAGCTCAAACCTCTTATCACGCTACGGCCCAAATATGGCATGAAAATGCAGCTTGAGCAAAAAAAATACTAGAAACATAAATGGCTGAATATGATTTTACATTAGCTTATCACATGAAATTTTTTTGACTTGTAATATATCTAATTATACTATGAATAGAACCAGTAAGATAACCAGGATTGGTCCCTCACAATCATCGATTCAATCTGATTCGGTTATTGCAGTTATTCATTTTGACGAACTAAAGTATGTCTAGCCAGGCTATTCTAAAAAGATATCAGTAATGTCTAAAGGCTTGACATCCTCATTCTCTTGTCGTAAGCTTCAATTATTTTCTGAATAGCCTGTTCCTCCTCTTTAACCGCTATGACGAACTCATCAATAAATCCATATTCTTTTATAGTCTTAACCTTATCATAATAGTTTTCATCATGCTCTTTTTCCATGTCCTTTACTTCGGAAAAGCTGGCCTCGTTATATGCCGAGCTTAGTAAGCATTTTTGAATAATTAGACGATCGTAGCGGCTTGACGCGAAATACTGTCGAAATATATTCAACCTCTCCTTGCTGTCTATTGAATCCAATTCTTTCTTACTGGGAAGTTCAAAGTAAACCATCTATCATTCAGGGTGTACCAGATTATATTTGTCCCGATATAAGTGAATTTCTTTATTATATAGTTATCAATCGGTCTTAAGTAGGTACCTCGATGACGAGACACTTTCAACCTTGAGATAATAATTCAATAGCGCTAAACTTTACAAAAAAAAGCGACTTTCAGACAACATGGTTTAAAGTAAATGAATTATCGTGTTCTTAGTCTAGTCATAGTCCATATATCACGAAGGGTAGTTTTGAGGACATACAAATGGAAATTATTTGCTCAAAAGATATTTTATGCGCTAATCACATTTATCATAAGATGGTGAAGCGATACATCTATTATATCGTGATATCGATTGTTGGAATAATCTTTGCAGTTTACTTTTATAATATGCAGATTAATAGGCCTGAATTCGGACTTCAAGTGGATCCAACAAAAGATACTACAGATATGGCAGGAACTCAATATAGAATAAGATTGACAAATATTGGATTAAAACCAATTACTGGTATAACTGTGGTACAAGGAAAAAGCGATATACAGAACTTGTCTTCCCTAGAAGCTGGCCAATCGTTTTATTTTTATCCAAAACCAGACACCATAGTCAGCACAGTAAATGTAACAACAAATGAAGGAATTCATATTCATGCCAACTATCGTTCGCCAACTAAGGTCCTCGGATTGCCTGGAGGAGGTCGGTAGGTCTATTACCTTATCTAGTAACTATACATCTCTTTGCTTCCTCATAACAGATGTTATTCTAACATCGTTTTCTATATATTGAGGAGTAGGCTATACGTTCGATGTCTCATTTTAGAAAATGTTTTTAAACTGAAATATTTCATAACGTTTTATTCGAGGAGGATCTTCCAAGTTAATTATGCCAGATTTTAGAAGAATTAGACTCCATACGATTATTGAAAGTCTTGGATATTAACAGAACTAAATACGACTAGTGCGTTAACAGCCGCTACTATTTATAGATATCAGTCATTAGGGTCAACAGAATAACTAATTAAGTACTAAATAATGATCTATTATTACTCATATTGACCATTCTCGTTTTAGGATTATACTGATTTGTGCCGTAGCAAGTTGTCAATAAGACTTAAATAAAATTATTCGTTGCAGAGTGGTCTGTTATTCAGTGTAATCAGTTAACAACGGAGGAGTTGAATGTTATTTATGATGCTTTGATTTTTTACGCCGAATTGTCTGGACTGTGACAGAGAACAGATCCAACTATATCACAGTATAAAATTCGTCTCGAACAAGGTAGCAAGTCTACTGAAGCATGTTAAAAGTACAATAGATTAGACTAGAGTAATAATGTGTATGTTGTCTTTGAATGCTTGTGTAGTGTTTGCGAACAGTTTATCTTTATAGCGTAGATCTGTTGATAGAAAAAGTATAGTCAGCTCCTATTTAACAGGTTGGGTTTATCTCAGGAAAATGTCTAGAATACAATCCGGGTTCGCTGATTATTCCCGTTTTCTAATCAGACCATTTGTCCTGGAGCCGTCACAGAAGGAAAGTAGTTTGCCATCCTAAATGGACTTATCCTACTACCTAATAAATTCTCAACAACGCAATTCTCAAAAGTAATTTAAAAAATTTACTTAGCACGTTATTGAGAAACACAGCACTAATGGAACACCGATAACTGGCATTAATATTAATTCTATTTTTGACTCGGCGTAATTCTCAGATCTTTGGTATTTATAGATTCATATATTTATTTAGGTCAAACTTTAGGTGACCTGGAATACATAAATATATCTTTTAAGAGATAGAAGGTCCATAGATTTATTTGATTGAATGAAGCACATACTATTTCCTTCTAAAATGAAACAAAATCGTAATGTTGATAACAATTTGAATCCTAAAAGTATCATAATACGAAATTTTAAAGAGAAAGACATCCCTCAGATAGTACAGTTGCAGAGGAAATCTTTTGCAGATATGGCAAAGGATGGTATGATCTTTCCTAGCTCATACCTCCAAAATCATATTGAGATATTTCCTGATGGACAACTATTAGCAGAAATCGATGGCAGAATAGTGGGGTCATCCAGTAGTCTTGTAATATCACTCAGCTCTGAATACGAGGAACACGACTGGTTTGAAATAACTGGAAATGGATTATTTTCAAATCACAATGCCAGTGGAGATACATTATATGGTGCTGACCTTTCAACACATCCTGAATTTCGAAATATGGGCATTGGAACTATGTTATATGACGCCAGAAAGGAATTGGCCATGAGGCTAAATCTTAGAAGGATTTTAGCCGGTGGCAGACTATACGATTATTGCAAATATTCGCATATGATGTCTGCTAAGGAGTTTGCAGAAAAAGTCGTCAGAGGGGAATTGCAAGATCCTGTTTTATCTTTTCAACTCAAAAATGGGTTCAAGTATATCAAAGTTCTGCCTAATTACCTTCTCGACAGGCGTTCTTTGAATTTTGCAAGTCTTATAGAATGGCAAAACCCTACCTATCGTATTGTTAAGAGAAGCAAACCAAACAGGGTGTAAATATATTCTGTGAAAATTGTTGATTGTCACGTCCATGTTAACCATTATCCCCATCGCGGTGATGTCGCCAAATCTCTCGAGGCAAAGATTAGCGCACTGCTCCAAGCAATGGACAGTCAAAATATAAATTATTCATTAATACTTTCATCATACAAGGTCAATCAGAATAGACCATCTACAGCCCAAATCATCAAACATGCCAAAAAATACGAAAGTAGAATTGGAGTTGTTGCCTCCTTCACAATCGATAATGGCCCTAGTTCCCTAAGCGAGTATAGAAATTGGTTTAAAGACGATCTGATTGAAGGGATAAAACTTTACTGTGGTTACGAGCACTATTACCCGTATGATAAAAGATATCAGGGCATATATGATATTTGTATAGAATATAAAAAGCCAGTGATGATTCATACCGGAGATACCTATGCCAGTAACGCGAAAATAAGGTTTGCCCATCCTCTAAATATAGATGAAGTCGCAGTTGACAATCCCGAACTGAAGATCGTAATTTGTCATTTAGGCAATCCTTGGACTGTGGATTGTCAAGAGGTATTATTTAAGAATAAAAATGTTTATGCAGACATTTCTGGATTGTTTGTAGGCGATATTTCAACTTATGATGAAATTTATTATGCTCGTAAAATAAATGAATTATTAAGGTATGTCGGTGACCCGCATCGGCTTTTATATGGTAGCGATTGGCCCCTTTGCGATATGGGTGCTTATATAAAATTCGTTAAAAGGCTGGAGCTTGACAATTATTCTAAGGATTTATTAATGTCCGGAAACGCTGTCTCGTTATTTTCACTTTGACTTGATCCGTTACAAATAGGGTACATATATCACACGAATATCGTTGGACTTTTCTAACTAAGACCTACGGTCGTATGTATGAATTTGACTCTCAGTCTTTGCAGCCAGATTCTCTGCCCCTGTTAGATGTAGTAATACAAAACCAAGGCTACTCATATCAGCATCAGTAGGGTCACAACTACATAAGGCTACAATACCTATTTGTTTGGAAGGGATAAAGTCTACAAAAGCATTCCAACCATATATCGGTAGTTCCGAATAACGAAATTAGATGCCTAAATATCTACTGGAAATATAAACATGTATAGTTAGCAGTCTATTACTGGACAGCCAGTATTCTGTCTAATATGAAGAATAGTATGAGAATTCCACGGAAGTTATAGTATTCATGCGCTAGTTCAAGCTGATAGATACATCTATTATTATTCGACATCAAAAATAATCCAAGGCACAATATAGGCCTCTATTACCCATCCACACCATCAAACTGCCAAGGTATAGTCTATTAATGTTAAATCAGTTCGATAAACAGATTTGCAGGAATACCATTTGCTCTCAGACCAATTCTTATATTTCCTTCTTCGTACTCTATATCTCCAATGCTATCTTTAAAGCCTCTTGATGCTAAATGTATGCGACTGCATTTTAAATTAATTTTGTATGTTCCATTGCTCTCGTTATAAATTCCTGACGCAAATTGTATGTTTCCTGCATTTACTAGATCATATAATTCCCTACAAACAGCTTTGATAATCTCCCATGCTTGTTTTTGTGATATGGATTCATCCAAATGTATTATCATTAGCTCCTTTGGTCATTTTTTTATTAATCTATCTGTTGGTAAACAAACCCAACTGCACCTTTATTTGTTTATTCTTTCCTTCTCCTTCTCCTCATCTGATACTCTAGCATTAATTAATAATACAATCAAAGTACACAACAGGTTTTCCAACCTAGCTACTTGTTAATATTATTAGATAGATAATTTCTTTACCAGGAATTCTGCAGATCTCTTCAGAGCCTTTAAAAGGTTGCTATATTTGGTAAAGCCGTGTCCTTCATCTTCGAAAACCATATATTCTATATCCATATTTTTGCCCTTTAATTTTTCAACTATTTGATCAGATTCATTTTTCACTACTCTTGGATCATTGGCTCCTTGTATTACAAGTAGACTGGTTGTTGGACTGATAAGGTCTACATAAGTAATAGGAGATCTTTCTTTTAGGGAATCTTCTTCCTTCTCAGGATCTCCAACTAATTCTCCCATAAATCGTTTCCAGTGTTCTGGTACTGCTTTGGCAAAAGTCACAAGATTACTTGGACCTACTATGTCTACCGCTGCATTCCAGTTATATTGTGGTAATCTAGTTATGCAACTTAATGTTGCAAAACCCCCAAAACTAGCACCAAATACGCCTATTCTATTGGCATCAATCCAATCTTGTGATTTCAACCATTTTATTGCATATTCTAGATCTTTTAGTTCATCTCCACCCCAGTCATGGTATATTTTTTTCTCAAAGCTTTTGCCGTAACCAGTGCTGCCGCGGAAATTAGGAGCAATAACTACTAACCGATTATTTAAAAGATATTGGTAGAGTCCAGAATAATCATACGATGGCCTTTCCTGCGCAGTAGGACCGCCATGAATTGATAGTATAGCCCCAAATTTTGTAGCTTTACTGTCTACAACCCTGTGTCGTTCTTCCTTTGGTTTGTACAAAAATGCTGAAATCTCCAGTCCGTCAAAACTCTTGTATTTGATTAATTCTGGCCTTATCAATATATTCTCTGGTATATTTGCTAAAAATGAATGACTGAGCTTTTGAACACTACTTTTTCTTTTTTTGTTTTTGCTTTTGTAGTCCTCTTTTTCATTGTTCATATTAATATCTATAACGTATATATCAGATGGAGAGGTTGGAGTTGTCATCATAATACCAATTCTATTTCCATCAGGAGATAGTTTTAGATCCTCTATAACTCCATATGATGATAAATTTGTAATTTCTTCAGTTTCTCCATTGCCTAAATTTTTAATAAATATCCTACTGTATCCGTCTGTATTTTCAGTCCAGGCCAGTAATGTACCATCTGAACTAAGACCAACTAATTCTATATCATATTGCGGTGTTAATATCCACTCAAGTTTTGATTTATCAATATCGTAAAATGCTAAATTTGCAAATTCTCTTCCTAAATCAGATATTACATAGAAGCCTTTTCCGTCTGGAGACCATGGTCCTACAATAAACCGGCCTTTCTGCATTTTATCCTCTGATGATAAAACCTTTACCATCTCACTAGTTTCTATATCAAGAAGCCAAATTACATAATCAGTAAGAGTAACTAGCTGAGAACAATTTAGTTTTTTGTTATCTGGAGACCAATATCCAGGTATATACCATCCTTCTTTATTGTTGGTAATACAAATTTTGCTACTGTCAACATTAGTAATATCCTCTATATATACGAGCATGTTGGATGGATTATCTTCATTTGATCCATATGCAATGTATTTGCCATTATGACTAAAACATTCAGTTCCCCATTCATGCCTTACTTTTGAATTCTGAGTTATGGGTTCTGGCCAAGAGGAAAATGCATCTTTAATCTTGTAAATTTGAAAGTTTTCTGTTCCCTGATGGTCTGCAAAGAAAATAATGCTATTGTCTACAGGAGAAGGAAAAACATGCCGTACCGTGTCGTCAATAAAATTAGTTAGCTGATAAGACGCATATCGCTCACCATCAGAACTTAAGTTAGAGCGTTGTCTCCATACGTTAAATTGTCCATTTGTATCGGCAATATATATTAGCCATGATGGATCCTTCTTAAGAAAGTCAAAACCCGTATAACTTCTAACTGAAGCAAATCTCTCAAAAGGATACTGTCTTTGTGCTTGTAGTTGTTGTTCGTTATGATTGTAGATATTATTCATAATATGTTTTCTATTTAAACAATATTGCTTGTAAATACATATGCATTTAATTCTTGATATTGGCAAGTTCTTTTTCAAAGTGGACTGCAGTTTCATTATCAAATATGCAAAATTCTATAATGTGCAATTTTGATTGAGTGTTATTATTGCTGATGTTGTTATTGCTGATGTTGCTGTTTTGTGTGTTATTATTACCTTCAAGAAACGTTTTAGATTCTTCGACAAGTATCCTTGCACACCTGTCCTTAGGAAAGCCAAATATCCCAGAACTTACCGCTGGCATCGAAATACTTGTAAAGCCTTTTTCTGATGCTAATAAAAGGCTACTTCTAACTGCTTTTCTTAGCTTGTAATCTTCATTTCCTTCGCCCATTCTTGGACCAACTGTGTGTATTACTGCCTTACATGGTAACCTTCCAGCTGTAGTAATTACGGCTGATCCAACTGGAACAAGACCTCCAGCTGTGATTATCATGTCACTTTCACCCTGAATAACCGCTCCACCTTTTCTTACAATGGCAGCTGCAACTCCTCCGCCGTGTTTTAAGTAAGAATTTGCAGCATTTACTATGACATCAACATTTCTTTCTGTTATATCTCCTTTAACAAGTCTGAGAATTTTGTTATTATCTAGATTTATCTCCAATATCAAATTTACACCATGCTTAACTTAATTTTAAAAAAAGGATTTGTCGTCTTTGTTCATGCTTATACTTAATTTCAGATTGCATGGTTGAGTAATTAATTGCATGATGTATTATAATTCAATTAGATATAAAAAACGATTTGCTCATAGTCATTCTTGGGTGGAAAAATTGAGTCAAATTTGTCTTATGCCACCCCGAAACCGCTACGATATCGGTACTTAAATAAGATTCTCACGTATGGAAAGGTGTCAAATATTGCAAACAACCAAAGAAATTGATCCATTTTCGTTGTTCCTATTCTCCTTGAAGTCAAAGGAAGGTAGGCAGACTGAAGTATGCGCAGAGGATAAACAGAATAAAGGCATCAAACAGCCTTCAGTCATTCCATCTTTACTAGAGTATAGTCTTCCCTGCCGGTAACCTCTTTGTACTGGACTAGTTAAGATTCCTTGTCAGGTTCGTCTTTTTCTCTGACTAGTTGCAGTGACTTATTGTTGCTGCTGATACTACTGCCGAATATGGGCTTTCCAAGGCAACGGACCCTCAATTGCACATTTTCTAGAAACTGTCAAATCCTCCACCATCGAATCCATCAAAACCGCCAGTGTCATAACCACCAGAATCAACGCCAGACCCATCAATATTATCACCACCACCACCTCCACCGTCACCAGCAGTATCTGCTGACGCTCCGTGATCGTCAACCTGGTGCGCTTCACCAGAATTTGTCCCAGTATCTTGTACACTACTATCACCTGATGTTAGCGCACTCTCTATTGGATTCATTCCCATCCCCATAAAAGACATCATTGACGTGAAAAACATAACATCCATTATACCTGAGAACAACATCAAAGGTATCCACATTCTATTTGCATCCATGTAGCTTTGTAATTGAGTACCGTTACCATTATCAAATGACTGCTGCATTTGCTGTCTTTTTTCTTCTAACTCTTGTTTTTTTGTGTTGAGTAGTTTGAGCCCTATTTCAGTTACCCCCAGGTTGACTTTCTTCCTGAAAAAGGCCTTCTTCTCAACCTTGACTATCAATCTCTGAGTTAATAAATCATTAATAATCGATTCCACTTCTTCTCTAGACAATTTAGTGACTTTTGCAATCTTCTCCAGGTTACCTACACTTCTTGTAATGACATCAAGTACCAGAAAGTGATTAGGGCTTTCATTTAAATCAGAATTCGAATTAGACATTTCTGCTTCCTTGTCCTGTTATTCAAAAGGATGTTGGTGAATAAATCTTTTATCACGGATAAATGCAATTCTAGAGAAGGAATTAGACTTGATTATAAAATCTTTGTGAATTTTGCATTCCAATTAGCCAAGAATTGCAAAGGTTTGCTTTACTTGGCTAAACGACACAGGCCCCCCTTTTTACCGCTCAGGACAAACTCAATGATCGTGTATTGAGATATGAGAATTCATCTTTAATTGGTTGATTGGTTGATTGGTTAACTGGTTAGTTAGTTGCTGTTTGTTCAGGGAGATAATCTATAGCTTTAACACGTCTAGTAATTCGTCTTTTAAACTTTCTATCTTTATACCAGCCTAGGCCATAAATGAGGGATAACCCGCCTGCTAAAATAGCAAAACTAGCTAGACATGCCATTGCCATGTATAATAAATAAGCAATATCTTTGATTTTAACATTGCTATATAAAAAATGCGTTTAAAAATGTGTATCTGTCCTTCATGGTTACAAAGTAGATATTAATCGCCAATAAGGATCCATTACTAGCGAATTGATACCAGAGGTGAGATACCATAGTCAAAATATCCCATTCGCTTTAGCCCTAGTGGTATGCTCTAGCTAAATTTTAAGGGCAAGGCCGATACACCATGGAAGAATATACTGCGCAATGGTTGTATGTTTTGTGGTAAACCCTCCAAATCGCTATCTTGTTTATAATCGAACTGAAGGTTCTTTAGACGTTCGAGCACTACTTTGAGGGCTAGTTTTCCTTCAAGCCTTGCTAGAGGTGCACCCAGACAGAAATGGATCCCATTTCCAAATCCCACATGGGAATGACCATGTGGGCTTCTTGAAATATCAAATCTGTCAGGATTGGGAAATACTTTCTCGTCGTGGTTTGCAGATCCAAGCCATACGATGACACCCTGTCCTGGTTCTATAGGCTGCTCTGCAACTTTTGCACCCCGGTCTGTAATCCGGAATACTGCCTGCACCGGAGAGCGATAGCGCAATGTCTCTTCTATCACAGATGGAAGTAAAGAGTACGACGCATCTCTTTTTAAAAGTGCAAACTGTTCCTGGTATTGAAGAAGAGAGAGTACTGCATTTCCTATAAGGTTGACAGTAGTCACGTGACCGGCAAGAAGCAAGAGGGTACAAAATGCAAGTATTTCTTCTTTATTCAAGTGATTACCATCGGCCTCAGCCTTTATCAGGTTGCTTATGAGATCCTGATGTGGGTCTCTGGACCTCTTATCTATTATTGGTCCAAAGTATTCGTCCATTTCTGATTGAATTGTAATCAAATTCTTTGTGGAGTCTGACTCTTCATTAAGCTCGCCACCCGCTGATGAAACCAACTTGTCTGCCCAGACTTGAAAAATATCACGATCTTCTACTGGGACTCCAAGTAGTTCTGCGATGACTGTTACTGGTAATGGATATGCTAGGTCAGATATAAGATCCATACGTCCGTTTTTGATCACTTTATCTATCAAGTGATTCGCTACATCCTCGATACGGCTTTCTAGTCTAGCTATTGCCATTGGCGTAAAGGCTGATGCAATCACTCCCCGTAATATCCTATGGTATGGAGGATCTGATTTGAGCAAGCTAGGACGAGAGAAAGCTACTTGTCTACTTTCATCCTGTAGTTGTTTACCTCTCTTGGGACTTGGGATAGGTGGCTTGGAAGAGAAATGAGTATAATCACCCAGGATTGATTGAACATCATAATACCGGAATACTCCCCAAAGTTTATTCTTGTCGTCATAAGCTATGGGATTGGATTTTCTCATTATTGCATAAAACTTGAAAGGATCTAGTTTTTGTTCAAGTGGAGGAAAGATATTCATAAGATCAAGGAGATAGAGGTCAGATTTAAGATTATTGCAGTTGCGTTAGAGTATTCGGTTAATCTAGTTACTAGGTTAGACTAGCGTAATTAGAGTAATAACTCCTCATACTGGGTATGCGCGATTAGAGAGTATGGCTACTAGAGTACACCCACTGATAGTCAGACTTTAAATCGGTACGCAAAATATATCGTTTCCCGATAAGACTTCCAATATAAATCACTGGGAGATCTTAACAACGGCAACTGGATCCATCTTGGGAGTTGTTTCATATAATATAGCAAATCTAATTCTTGAGAGAAAATCAAAATCTAATGTCTCTAAAAATGGACACATAAACGGATCTGATCGCAAAATTCCCAGTGATAGTAAACCCGCTTCAGGGCGATCATTATCATTGCATCCGTCATGGACAACATACCCGAAAATGCAGCGCTTGGAATTACACTTGCTGCAGGAGGTACAGTAAATGTAGCGTTTCTGATAGCAATTTTTGTCTCAGACCTTCCTGAGGGAGTAGCTTCAACTAATGATATGAAGTCCTCTGGACTAAATAGAAAATACATACTTGTATTGTGGTCTATAGCCATTGTCATAGGAACCATATCAACAACGATTGGCTATGGAATACTATCTAATACGAGCCCTGCTACAATTTCAATATCTATAGCATTCGCGGCTGGTGCCACCTTGGTGATGTTAGGGAGTCTATGATCCCAGAAGCATTTAAGAAGGAAGGAATTGGTAAAGGAATGGCATTATTAAACAAGCACAACGGTTTATGTGGATTGACTTCCTTTATGCAAAGGGATTGCAGCTAATGTTGGCACATTTTTTAGATCCACATAAATTATTATACGATCATTACTGGAAGAATTTTTTTTAGCCTACCCCTTAATTTTTCATAGTATACAGGATTATTTGGCCGCAAGTTCTCTGATTACTTGTTTAGCTTTATTTTTTACTAATGCGGTTCTTGCCCATTCACTTTTGAATGTGCTAGTAAAGCCGATAATTAGATATCAAAATTGTTGAAAAGGCCCAGCGGCAAAAACCATCTAAAGGCAAATGAAAGAAGTCATAGTCACAACAAATTTGACAATCATTCACAAACTATTGTATCTATATTACCGTTTTGATCTGTTGCATTTTATAAAATGGAGTGAACGTTCTCAAAAAAGGTTGGGGCAACAAGAGCTTTGATGTACAAAGCTTAAAGTCACAGCTTGTTTTGACCTCTTTTTCTATTCACAGAACTAGATTATTATCATTTTTCAGCCAAAAATGATCCTGTAATAAAACTAAATATCACTGAATTCAATTAGCTCTGTGAGCGATTTGTCTACTGAAGATTTTTCAAGATTCCAGACTGACAGAATAAGCTTTAAGCTTTATGCCTGCCAACAACATTTAAAGAATTTACAGGATATTGAATTAAGATATGACGATCTTACATCAAGCGAAATCCGAACAAGTGTAGAAATAGAGATTGACTCATTTCTTAGTCAAATGATTGGAACGGTTGACTCTCTTCTATTTAAGATAAATGATAAATTTGGCTTGACTGTCCCATCTGATAGGATTGAAATAGACAAAATCCAAAGCGCGTTATCAGCTGAAACTAAGAGTATTGATCTGTTAAATGATCTAGATAAGGCAAATCAATACGGTAACTGGTATTGGACTATAAGGCAACTAAGAAATTATTCATTAGGAAATTCCTTAATATCTCAGGAAGCTT
>Ga0207665_10001087_pt1 | contig 18295 bp, 13 predicted proteins | sample LARL112metaG_FD_184351 | JGI IMG/M metagenome (GOLD analysis project Ga0207665, IMG submission 184351) | Corn, switchgrass and miscanthus rhizosphere microbial communities from Kellogg Biological Station, Michigan, USA - LAR L11-2 metaG... | ecosystem: Host-associated > Plants > Roots >...
CGGCCTGCGCGCAAAGCGACGCGAGGCGCGCTTCGACCGCCTCCTTGCCCCACGCGAGGGGATAGGTGATGTCCAGCTCGAACGAGCGGAACTTGCTGCCGGTGTAGCGCTCGATGTGCCGGATTTTCTCCATTTCGAAGAAGTCGAGCACCGGCTGCGACACCTCGAGCCGGAGAGGCGGGTTCATCTCGTCGATGCCGAGCAGGTTCGGCTTCGGTCCGATGAAAGACACCAGAGACGTCACCAGCTCCTCGCGGATCGGGTCGATCGGGGGGTTCGTGACTTGCGCGAAGAGCTGTTTGAAATAGTGGTACAGCGTCTTGTTCTTGTCCGAAAGCACCGCGAGCGGCGAGTCGTTGCCCATCGAGCCGACGGGTTCCTCGCCGTTCATCGCCATCGGGGTCATGATGAACTTGATGTCCTCCTGCGTGTAGCCGAAGGCCTGCTGGCGATCGAGCATCCGCACCGCGCTCTTGAGCGGCGGAGTCTTTTCGGTCTCGACCTCGTCGAGCTTGACGCGGATGCGCTCGATCCAATCCGCGTAGGGTTTCGCGCCAGCGAGCGTGTTCTTGAGCTCTTCGTCGTCGATGATCCGGCCCTTCTCCAGATCGACCAAGAACATCCTGCCGGGCTGCAGGCGCCATTTCTTGATGATTTTCTCCTCGGGCACAGGCAGGCAGCCGCATTCCGAGCCCATGATCACCAGGTCGTCCGCAGTGACGATGTAGCGCGAGGGCCGCAGGCCGTTCCTGTCGAGCGTCGCCCCTATTTGGCGCCCGTCCGTAAACGCTATCGAAGCGGGTCCGTCCCAAGGCTCCATCATCGCGGCGTGATATTCGTAGAACGCGCGCCGTGTCGGGTCCATCAGCGTGTGGTTCTCCCAAGCCTCGGGGATCATCATCATCATCGCGTGCGCGATCGAATACCCTCCCATGACCAACAGTTCGAGCGCGTTGTCGAACGAAGCGGAATCCGATTGTCCGTCGTAGATCAGCGGCCAGATTTTCTCGAGGTCGCGGCCGAGTACCGGGCTCGAGATCGCGCCCTGGCGTGCGCGGATCCAGTTGACGTTGCCCCGCAAGGTGTTGATCTCGCCGTTGTGGCAGATCATGCGGAACGGGTGCGCCAAGTCCCAGGACGGGAAGGTGTTCGTGGAGAACCTCTGGTGCACCAGTGCGAGCGCGGATTCGACGCGCGCGTCCTGCAGGTCCTTGTAGTACTGGCCGACCTGGTGCGCGAGCAGCATGCCCTTGTAGCACGCGGTGCGCGCCGACATCGAGGGGACATAAAATTCCTTGCCGTGCGCGAGCTTGAGCGCCTGGATCGCGTGGCCCGAGCTCTTTCTGATGATGTAGAGCTTGCGCTCCAGCGCGTCGGTGACGGTCACTCCTTTGCCTCGCCCGATGAACACTTGCCGGATCACAGGCTCGATCCGTTTCGCCGGTTCCGCGAGGTCGCTGTTGTCCACGGGAACGTCCCGCCAGCCGAGCAGGACCTGGCCCTCGTCCTTGATCGCGCGCTCGATCTCGTACTCGCAGGCAAAGCGCGAGGCTGGGTCGCGCGGCAGAAAAACGATGCCGACACCGTATTGGCCCGCAGGCGGCAGCTTCAGGCCCTGCTTCGCCATGACTTCGCGCAGGAACTTGTCGGGGATCTGGATGAGCAGGCCCGCCCCGTCCGAGAGCTTGGGATCCCAGCCCACTGCGCCGCGGTGGGTGAGATTGCGCAATACCGTGAGACCCTGCTCGACGATCGAATGCGATTTCTTGCCCTTGATATGGGCGACAAAACCCACGCCGCAGGCGTCATGCTCGTTGGCGGGGTGGTACAGACCCTGGGGCTCGTTCAGAATCACGCTGTTTCGGACGAATGGGGTTTGCCGGCGGCGGAAATTCCCTCATTCCGCGCTTCTCGGGGCCGGGTTTTTGACTATACCTGCGTTCCCTTGCTGCCTCAAGTGCTTAGAGCAGACCCGCGGAGCAGCAATCCAAGGTGGTGTCTCACTTAGGCAGGAAGCCGCGAAAGCGTGTGATCAATGGCGCCCTCCGGTACATCGCCGCGAAGCAGGGCCGCGCCCAGCCGCTCCAGGAGAACAAAATGGACGCGGCCCTCCTTTGCTTTCTTGTCGAGGCGCATCAGTTGCCGCATACGCGCAGGCGAAATTCCCCTTACGGCTGTCGGAAGCCCCGCGCGCTCGAGCAGCGAGCGGATGCGAGCGGAGTCGGCCTCCGAGAGATAGCCCAGCTGACGCGACAGGTCAGCCGCCATGACCATCCCGGCCGCCACGGCCTCGCCGTGCAGCCAAGCACCGTAGCCCAGGCCCGTCTCGATGGCGTGGCCGAACGTGTGGCCGAAGTTCAGCAGCGCGCGCAAGCCGCGCTCGCGCTCGTCCTCGCCGACGATTTCGGCTTTGATCGCAATCGAGCGCACCACCGCATGTTCCAGAGCCTCCGGATCGCGCGCCAACAGGCGATCGACATGTGCCTCGATCCAGCTGAAGAACGCCGCGTCGCGGATCAGGCCGTGTTTGATCACTTCCGCAAGCCCCGAGCGCAGCTCGCGCTCGGGGAGGGTTTCGAGGGTTTGCATGTCGGCCACGACCACCAGAGGCTGATGGAAAGCGCCGATCATGTTTTTCCCGAGCGGGTGATTGATGGCGGTCTTGCCGCCGACCGATGAATCCACTTGGGCGAGCAGCGTGGTCGGGATCTGAACGAAGGGCACGCCGCGCTGATAGGTGGCGGCGGCAAATCCCGCCAGATCTCCTATTACACCGCCCCCAAGGGCGATGAGCGTGGTATCACGCGCGCATCGTTGCTCGAGCAGGGCATCGAAGATCGCATTCAGGGTGCGCCAGTCCTTGTGCTCCTCGCCGTCGGGAACGACGATGCGGACCACCTCGACGCCCTCACGGGCGAGCACGCCGGCGAGGCGGTCGAGATAAAACGCCGCCACCGTGGGATTGGTGACGACGGCCGCTTTCTTTTGCGCAAGGAGAGGAACAATGAGGCCGGTCCGATCGAGGAGCCCGGCACCGACGTGAATAGGGTAGGAGCGCTCCCCGAGCGCTACGCTGAGAGTTTGCATGCTTCATCGAACCGGGCGAGCACCTGCGCGAGCAAGGAGCCGATGCCCTGGCGGCCGGTCTCGATCACCAGGTCCGCGACCTCCCGATAAAGCGGGTCGCGCACGGCGTAAAGCGCCTCGAGCCGGTCGCGCGGGTCGCCACCCTGCAGCAAGGGTCTTGACTTGTCGGCGCGGGTTCGCTGCCACAGTACCGGAGGAAGCGCGTGGAGGTAGATGACGAAGCCGCGGGTCCTGAGATTATCGCGGTTGCGGGGATCGAGCACTGCGCCTCCGCCGGTAGCGAGCACGACATCGTTCAGTGCGGTCAATCGTTCGATCACCTCGGACTCGCGCTTGCGAAACCCGGCCTCGCCCTCGATATCGAAGATCACGGCGACGCGCACCCCGGTCCGTGCCTCGATCTCGCGATCGGCATCGTAGAACGTCTTCCCCAGGCGCTTGGCGAGCTGGCGGCCGACCGTGGTCTTGCCGGCGCCCATCATGCCTACCAGGAATAGCTTGTGGTTTGTCTTCACGGGGATATTGTAGCAACCCGCCCGTGTCGGGCCCGAAAGCAAAAGGCCGGCATTGCCGGCCCCTTGAGAGTGATGCGATTCTGCGGCGTCAGCGCTGGCTTATGATGCGCTGCTCGACGATGCGTGGAGTGATGAATACCAGGAGCTCGGTCTTGTTGTCCGAGCGGGAGTTGTTGCGGAAAAGCACTCCGAGCAACGGCAGGTCTCCGAAGAACGGCACCTTGGTAATCGTGGTCTGCAGGGTCTGCGTGTAGATGCCGCCGATCACGACCGTGCCGCCGTTTTCCACCAGCACTTGGGTCTGGACATGCTTGGTGTCGATCGCGAAACCGGCGTTGGTGCTCTGCCCCACGGAGTCCTTGTTGATGTCCAAGTTCATGATGATGTTGCCGTCGGGCGTGATCTGTGGCTTCACCTTGAGCGCCAAGTTCGCCTTGCGGAACGAAATCGAGGTTGCGCCGCTCGAAGTCGCCTGCTGATAGGGCAACTCGGTTCCCTGCTCGATGAGCGCTTCGACGTTGTTCGCGGTCATCACCCGTGGACTCGAGATGATCTTGCCCTTGCCGTCGGCTTCCAGAGCCGAGAGCTCTAGCTGAAGCGCTCCGGTCAGTCGATTGGTGATGAGCAGGGCGATCGAGCCTGCGGCCGCGGCATTGCCGACCGGCGCCGCAGGCAAATTGACGCTCAAATTGTCCGGAGTCTTCGTAGATATGGTCCCACCAGACGGAGGAAACAAGTTTTCAAAGTCGTTTAGCGTCCCAGTCTGGGTCACGGCAATCCCGGACTGATTGATGCCTATCGGGCTCGGACCCGTGCTGGTGCTGTTCTGGGTGAGCGGGCGGGCCACGTTGCCCAGACGCACGCCGAGATTTTTCGCAAAACTGTCGTTGGCTTCGACGATCCGCGCCTCGATGAGCACCTGCTGCACCGGGACATCGACCTGGCCGAGGAGCTTGCGCACCTCCTCCAACCGGACCGAGACGTCCTGAACGAACACCTGGTTGGTGCGAAGATCGACCGAGGCAGCGCCACGCTTGGAAAGAATGCGCTGCTGGGGATCGGCGAGGAGCTTCGCAAAAGCGTCGGCCTTGGCGTAGTTGAGCTGGAAGGTTTCGGTCCGCAGGGGCTCCAGCTCGGTGATCTGTGCGGTGGACTCCAGGGCGAGCTTTTCCTTGGTCGCAAGCTCGTCGCGCGGCGCGATCCAGATCACGTTGCCGTTCTTGCGCATGTCCAGGCCGCGGGTCTGAAGGATGATATCGAGCGCCTGGTCCCAGGGTACATCCTTCAGGCGCAGCGTGAGGTTCCCGCCCACGGTGTCGCTGGTGATGATGTTCAGATCGGTGAAGTCCGCTATGACGTTGAGCACACTCCTCACTTCGACGTTCTGGAAGTTGAGCGACAGCTTCTCGCCGGAATATCCGCTGCGGGTGCCCTGCACCAATTTGTTGGGATCGTACTGGATCGGTTTCACCTCGAGCACGAACTGCGTGTCGGTTTGGTAGGCATTGTGCTCCCAGAGACCGCGCGGTTCGATCACCATGCGCACGTTGTCGCCCTGAGGGAAAACGCTGAAGGTTTGTACCGGGGTTGCGAAGTCAACCACGTCGTAACGCTTGCGCAACACGTCGGAAACGCTCGTCTTGAGGAAATCGACGATTACCGTTTGCCCTTGCTGGCGGATATCCACGCCGGTCGACGTGTCCGAAAGTTCGACGACGATTCGCCCTTCGCCACCGCGTCCGCGTCGGAAATTGACGTCTTTCAGCGCGTGCTGAAGATCCAATCTGCCTTCCGCAAAACGCGCCGCTCCGGTCGCGGCCTGCTGCGCGCCCCCCGTGGCGGCCAAGGTGATCAACAGGCTGCTGCCGTCGATCTTGGACTCGTACGGAACCATGTTTCGTAGATTGAGCACCAGACGCGTGCGCTCGCCCGCTTGCACCACGTTTATCGAGCGCAACACCCCCTCGCCGATATCCTGGCTGTTACGTCCCAAGCCGTTGGTGGTATCGGGAAAATCGAACGCGATCCGGGCCGGATTGGCGATCGTGAAACTGCCCGGGGGGGCTTCAATCGGGTTCTTCAGGGTCAGGCGTATCAGCACCTGGCCGCCGCTCTGCGTGACGTCGAAGTTTTCGATGCTGTTTTGCTGCGCCGAGGCGACCGAGACGAGCAGGAGCAACCCCAATGGGCAAATCGCCGCCCGAATAAAGCTTCGCACGAGGACATGGTTCATTATTTCCCTCCTCCGACTTCCTGCAACTGCAAGGTGCTCTGACGTTCGGTCCAGTCGCCCACCGCATCCTGGATGAGCTCACGCAGCTGGATCTGGCTTTCCGTAATTGTGGTGATAAGGCCGAAATTCTGGCCCATGTAGTTGCCGACCTTGACGCGGTAGAGGCCCGTATCGGCCTTGACCAGCGCAAAATTCGCCTTCCTCTGCTGCAGCACGCCGACCATCTTCAGCGATTCCAACGGATAAGCCTCGAGGGGTTCCTTTGGCCGGTTCAGATCGGGCTTGAGTCCGCCTCCGCCGCCGCTGCTCGCCGATTTCGTGACCAGCTCAATTTTCGCGCTGCTGAAGGGATCGATCTGATCGAAGGCCTTGTAGGGTACCGGCTCGTACGGCTTCACGACGGGCAGCGGATCGATCTTGCCGCGCAGATCCTTGGTCTTGTCCTTCAGTTCGGACTTGAGGTCGCCGAATTCCTCGCCGCCGCAGCCCGCGAGCAGCAAGCCGAGCACGATGGCGGGGAGCGCTTTCATTTCTTGCCTGCCTTGACGCCCTTTGCCGCCCTGCTTTGGGCCGCCACTTCCTCCTCGTCCAAATAACGGAAGGTCTTCGCCGTGACGTCCATGACGAGCGACCCGTCTTTTCCTCCGGTCAGCCCAATATCGTTCAGGGTAACGATGCGCGAGAGCTGTCCGATGTCGCTCGCAAACTGTCCCATGTCGTGATAGCTGCCCGCGAGCTTCAACGTGACCGGCAGCTCGGCGTAGAACTCGCGCTTGGTTTCTGCGGGCGCCGGCTTGAACAGCTCGAATTGCAGACCGCGACCGAGCCCGGCCTGGTTGATGTCCACGAGCAGCGCGTCCATTTGCGACCGATTGGGAAGCTGCCTCAGAAGCGCGCCGAAGGAGCTGTCGATTTCGCGCAGCTGCTGACGGTAGAGATCGAGATTGATCGCCTGCTGCTGCTTCGCGACATATTCGTCTTTGAGCTTCGCTTCCTGGGCGCGCCCGGCATCGAGCGAATCCATCTCGTCCTGCCAATCGACGAAGTAACCGATCGCGATGATGCCGATCAGCACCCCGAGCAGCAGCATCGCCTTGGGGACCGGCGGCCATGCGCCCGGGTCGCGCGTATTGAGATTCTTGAACTGTTCGAGAAATTTCCGCATCGGGTCTCAGCCTTTGGCCGGAGCGGCCTTGGGTGCGGCCTTACCCGATTTGCCGGCATCCTCGGACTGGACCTGCTTCAGGCTCACGTTCATGATGAACTCGGAAACGCGCTTGTTGCTCACGAGAACGGCCTTGATCTCGACCAGATCGGGGTTCTCCAGGTATGGCGACGCCGCGAAATTACGCATCAGGGTCGAGACTCGCGCGTTGGATTGCGCGTATCCCACCATGTTGATTTTCAAGCCGGTCTGCTTGATTGCCTTGAGGTAAACGCCATCGGGCACCTGCTGAACCAGCTCCTGTAACATATAAACGGCTTGGGCACGGTCTGCTTGCAGCCGCTCGATGATCTGTTTGCGGGCGAGCAAGGCCGCGATCTCGGTTTTCAGCTTCTTGATCTCCTCGATCTCCTTGTCGAGCCTGACGTTTTCCCTTTTCAGGAATTCATTGCGGTCGCTTTGCACCGCGATGTATCCCGCGATGGTCAGGTGCACGGCGCCGACGATCAGAAGCCCCAGCACGGCCACCATGCCTCCCAGCACGCCAAGATGCTGGCGCTGGGCCTTGCGGCGCGCCTCGCGCCAGGGGAGCAGGTTGATGCGAATCACGGATCGAATCTCCGCATGGCTAGCCCGCAAGCGACCATCAGCGAGGGCGCATCCGCGACCAGCTTCTTTAGCGAGACGCGCGGCGAAATCGCCATGCTCGCGAAAGGATTGGCAACCAGAGCGTTGATCTGGGTGCGGCTCTGCACCATCTCGTCGAGCCCCGGGATCACCGCTGAGCCTCCAGTGAGCAGGACGTGCTCGACCGAGGTGTACTGGGTCGATGTGAAGAAGAACTGCACTGCCCGCTGGATTTCCAGCGCCGCGTTTTCCATGAAGGGGCGCAGCACTTCCGTCTCGTAGTTCTCCGGCAGCCCGCCGGAGCGCTTGGCCGCCTCGGCTTCCTCCAGGCTCATCCCGTACACGCGCATGATGTCCTGCGTGAGCTGGCTGCCGCCGAATGCCTGCTCGCGCGTGTACACGGTCTGCTCGTTGCGCAGCACCGTGACGTTCATGACGTTCGCACCCAAATCGACCAGAGCGATATTCTGATCTTTGCCGTTATCGGGGAATTGCTGCTGGATCAGCTCGAAGGAAGATTGAATCGCATAGGCTTCGACATCCATGACTATGGCTTTGAGCCCCGAGGCTTCGGCCACCGCGACGCGGTCCTCCACCTTTTCCTTGCGGGAGGCGGCGATCAGCACTTCGACCTCTTCCGGTCCCGACGGAGAAGTTCCCACCACCTGGAAGTCCAGGTTGACCTCCTCGAGCGCAAATGGGATGTACTGGTTGGCCTCGGTTTCGACTTGAACCTCCAGCTCTTCATCGCGCAGCCCCGCCGGTACGATGATCTTCTTCGTGATCACCGCGGCCGTGGGCAGGGCCAAGGCGACGTTTTTTGTGCGCGTCGCCATTCTCTTCCAGCCGCGCTGCACGGCATCGACCACGGCATCGAGGTTGGTGATGTTGCCGTCGAGGACCGCGTCCTTCGGCAAGGCCTCGATGGCGTAGCGCTCGACGCGCGGATTTCCCCTGCCCGCATCAGCGAGCTCTACGAGCTTCACCGAAGACGAGGAGATATCCATCCCGAACAGCGGCGGCGCCTTCGGCTTGAAAATATCGATATTTAGATTCAGTAGCAACCGGGATTTCCCCTTCAGGTATGGCCGGTTAGGCGCGATTAGTATAATTTACGTTAAATGCTAGCAACAACCCCACACCCTGTAAAGTAAATTATTCACGCGAGATATTAGGCGCTTAGGGTGAACCTGCCGCTGTTTCAGCTCTCTATAATGGGCGACCTTTTTCCGGGTATCCCCTGAATGTGGCTTCGATGGTTCGCCTTCCCGGTGTTGGCACTCGCCGGGGTAGGAGTGCTGGGTTTGGCGCTGGCAGGCTTCGTGATCCTTCTGGCGTACCCCAACCTGCCCTCCATCGAGGCGCTCACCGAGTACCAACCGAAAATCCCGCTGCGCGTCTACACGGCCGACGGCGTGCTGATCGGGGAGTTCGGCGAAGAGCGCCGTTCGGTGGTCAGCATCGAGGAAGTTCCTGCTCTGATGAAACAGGCCATTCTCGCGGCCGAGGACGAGCGCTTTTACCAGCATACCGGCGTTGACTACCACGGAGTGCTCAGGGCAGCCTACTCCAACTTGGTGACCGGCGGCAAGACTCAAGGGGCTTCGACGATCACGATGCAGGTCGCGCGAAACTTTTTTCTTTCCCGGGAAAAGACCCTGACCCGCAAATTGTACGAGGCGCTGCTAGCGTTCAAGATAGAAAACAGCCTCGGCAAAGATCAGATCCTGGAGATCTACATCAACCAGATCTATCTCGGCCAGAGGGCCTACGGGTTCGGCGCAGCGGCGCAAGTCTACTTCGGCAAGAGTCTATCCCAGCTCAATCCGGCCGAGATCGCGATGCTTGCCGGCTTGCCCAAGGCTCCTTCCTCCTTCAACCCCGTAATCAATCCCAAACGCGCCAAGCAACGCCAGCTCTATGTGCTGCGGCGCATGCACGAGCTCGCCCTGCTCGACGACGAGCGATACGAGGAGGCCCAAAAGACTCCGATCAGCGTCAAGCGCGAAGCCGTCACCGAGTACGAGATTCACGCCGAGTTCGTCGCGGAGATGGTCCGTCAGCTGCTCTATGAACGCTATCCCGAGGATGTCTACTCGCGCGGGTTTCGCGTCTACACGACCATTACGCGCGCCGACCAGGAAGCGGCTTATGCGGCCGTTCGCCAGGGCTTGCTCGAATACGACCGGCGCCACGGCTATCGCGGCCCCGAGGGATTCGTCGACCTCAAGGATGCGCAGGAGGAGGACTACGAGGAAACTCTGCAGGACCACCCCGACAGCGATGACCTGCTCGCGGCACTCGTTCTGGAGGCGACGCCGAAACGGGTGACAGCCTATCGGCGCGGAGGAGAAACCGTGACCGTGTCCGGAGAGGGACTCAAGTTCGCCGAGCGCACGCTCGATTCGCGCACCCCGCCGACACGCAGGATCCGGCGTGGCGCCGTTATTCGCGTCCAGAAGGACGAGCACGAAGATTGGCAGATCGTCCAGCTCCCGGAAGCCGAGGGCGCTTTCATCTCGGTCAACCCGCAGGACGGTGCGGTGCGATCGCTCGTCGGCGGCTTCGATTTCAACCGGAGCCAGTACAACCACGTGACCCAAGCCTGGCGCCAGCCGGGCTCGGGTTTCAAACCTTTCATCTATTCCTCCGCGCTGGAGAAGGGTTTTACCCCGGCCACCGTGATCAATGACGCCCCGGTGGTGGTCGACGCGGCGCTCACGGGCGGGCAGGTATGGGAACCCAAGAACTATGACGGCAGGTACGAAGGGCCCATGAGCATGCGCATGGCGCTCGCCAAGTCGAAGAACATGGTGTCGATCCGCATCCTGCAGACGATCACCCCGCAGTATGCGCAGGATTACATCACCCGATTCGGCTTCGATGCCGATCGCCACCCGCCCTATCTCACCATGGCGCTCGGTGCGGGGGCGGCCACGCCCCTTCAGATGGCGCGCGCCTTTTCGGTATTTGCCACCGGCGGATACCGCACCGAGCCGTACGTGATTCAGAAGGTCGTCGACGACCGCGGCAACGTTCTCGCGCAGGCACAGCCGGCTCGCGCCGGGGACGAATCGCTGCGGGTCATCGACGCCCGCAACGCCTTCATCATGGACAGCATGATGCACGACGTCATGCGCTACGGAACCGGGGCGCGCGCCATGGTCCTCGGCCGCCAGGATCTCGCCGGCAAGAGCGGTACCACGAATGACTACATCGATGCCTGGTTCAGCGGCTATCAACCGACCCTAGTCGGCATCGCATGGGTCGGCTTCGATCAGCCCAAAAAACTCGGCCCCGGGGAGACCGGGTCGGTCACGGCGCTGCCGATCTGGATGAGCTACATGGGCAAGGCGCTCAAAGGTACGCCGGAAATGGTCCAGCGCAATCCCGAGGGCGTCGTCGTGGCCAAGGTCAACGACAACGGGCTTCAGTCGCCCGATGGAAGGCCGGAGTTCTTTTTCCGCGAAAACGTTCCGCCGGAACAGGGTCCGCTCGATCCGGGAGTGCGCACCACCGAGGACGCGAGGAACCAGTTGTTCTGAGTCGATCGCCAAGCTCCGCGCACGCATCGCGCCCGCGGCGTAGCTAGCGCAGCACGACCGCTCGGTTCGATTGCTCGCTCACCAACTTCGACAGGACCGCGAGCAGCTCGCCGCCCCCACGGGTGTCGACCCATTCGGACCCATTCCAGCGGAAATGGTAGTCTCCCGACCTCGCTGCGACCCAAATCTGGCGCGCTGCCGAGTGGCGATTGACCACTATGCGGCTGCCGTCGTCAAATTCGAGCTCCATTACGCCGGCGTCCTCGGGCTCGCAGTCGCAATCGGCGCCGCTCTCTTCCACCGCCCGCGCAATCCGTTCCAGCATCGCATCGGCCAGGCTGTCGAATTCGCTCGGGGTCATCGTCGTGCTAAACTCGTTTGCACAAATTAACTATCGGCATCGCCATGCGCCGCGCCGTCGGCCTCATCGTCGTTTTCCTCACCCTCTCGGCCTGCGGTAACAAGGCAGCGCTCTATCTCCCCCCGCCAGAACGAGATCCGCAGCAGAATAGCAAACCCGCTCCGCGCCGGTGAATTTTTTTTCGTACCAGGACGACACTCTGTGCGCGGAGAGCGTGCGCCTCGTCGAGATCGCGGAGCGCTTCGGCACGCCGAGCTACGTCTATTCGCGCGCCGCGCTGGAGTTCGCATACCGCGAGTTCGATCAGGCTTGCTCGGGGCACGACGTCCTCATCTGCTATTCGGTCAAGGCCAACTCCAATCTCGCGGTACTGAACCTTCTCGCACGCCTCGGTTCGGGCTTCGATATTGTTTCCGGCGGCGAGCTTGCGCGGGTGCTCGCTGTAGGGGGCAGCGCGACGAAAACCGTTTTCTCCGGGGTCGGCAAGAGCGTAGCGGAAATGCGCGCGGCGCTCCAGACGGGCGTGCTGTGTTTCAACGTGGAATCCGAAGACGAGCTCGAGCGGCTCGCGAAGATTGCAGCGGAACTGGGCAAGATCGCGCCGGTGTCCCTGCGCATCAACCCCGACGTCGATGCGCGCACGCATCCTCACATTGCGACCGGTCTGCGCGAAACCAAATTCGGCGTCCCCTACGAGGATGCGCCGCGGCTTTACCAGAAGGCGGCGTCAATGCCCTCGTTGCAGGTCGCCGGCATAGATTTCCACATCGGTTCGCAGCTCACCGAGATCGAGCCGTTCGTCGCGGCCCTCGACAAAGCCCTCGAATTCATCGACACGCTAGGGGGAACCGGGATTCGCCTGCAGCACATCGATCTCGGCGGTGGGCTTGGAATTCGTTACCGCGACGAAAAGCCACCGACTCTGACGGACTACCTCGGACAGCTATTCGGGCGCATCGGCAACCGCAAGCTGAAGGTTCTCTTCGAGCCGGGACGCTCGCTTGTGGGCAACGCGGGACTGCTGCTCGCACGGGTCGAGTACCTCAAGCATGGCGCCGCAAAGAACTTCGTGGTAACCGACGCGGCCATGAACGACCTGTTGCGCCCGGCGCTCTACGATGCGTGGCACGAGGTCCTGCCGGTGACGCGACGGAGCGGCCAGGCGCAGCGTTACGACATTGTGGGTCCGGTCTGCGAATCGGCCGATTTTCTCGCCCGTGAGCGCGCGCTGACGGTCGCAGCCGGGGACCTTCTCGCGATCATGTCGGCGGGCGCTTACGGCATGACGATGAGCTCGAATTACAATTCCCGGCCGCGTCCTGCCGAGGTGATGGTCGATGGGAAAACGGCTCACCTCGTTCGGAATCGCGAGAGCACCGAAGACCTCTTTGCATCCGAGCGTCTTTTGCCGTAAATTTAAGCGTTTGCCGACCAGGCATCGGGGGACAACGGGAGGGGACCGGGGTCCACGGATGGAATACGCGGCTTCTTCACGTCGTTAGCGAATCCATGGATTCTTCATTGCGGTCGCGCGTCGCAGCACCTACATCCAAGCGCCTGTTCGTTTTCGGCGGCGTCGGCCTGCTTGTCGTCGCGATCGTGCTGTTCGCCTATTTCGGCACGGAGATACTCGCAAACGAGCGCAAGGCGCCCAAAGGACCTTCGGCGATACCGGTGTCAGTTGCGCCGGTCCTGCAGGAAGTCGTGCCGTTTCGCCTCCTCGCAATCGGCAACGTCGAGGCTTTTTCGACGGTGTCGGTGAAAGCGCGCGTCGACGGCCAAATCGTCGAGGTCGGCTTCAAAGAAGGGGAAGAAGTCGCTCACGGGCACGTCCTGTTCAGGATCGATCCGCGTCCTTACGAAGCGGCATTGCGCCAGGCCGAAGCCAATTTCCTGCGCGACACGGCGCAGAAGAAGCAGGCCCGCTCGCAGGAGAGCCGCTACCAGGAACTGCTCGCCAAGAATTTCGTCTCCAAGGAAGCCTACGCGCAGATTCGCACCAACGCCGACACCGCCGAGGCCGTGGCCCAGGGGAGCCGCGCCGCGCTCGACAACGCGAAGCTCAATCTGGAGTACTGCACGATTCGTTCCCCGATCGACGGCTACCCCGGAAAGATCCAGATTCAGATGGGAAACCTCGTCAAGGCGAACGATACGCTTCCCTTGGTGGTAATCAACCAAGTCCACCCGATCTACGCGAACTTCTCCGTGCCTGAGCAGCAGCTCCGCGCCGTTCGCGGCTACATGTCCTCGGGGCCGCTCGCGGTCGAGGCGCTCGCTCCGGGTTCGGATCAGCCCGCAGCCGCAGGAACGCTAGTCTTCGTCGACAACGCCGTCGATCCGAGCACCGGAACCATCAAGCTGCGGGCGCAGTTCCAAAACGGCGAGAACGCGCTCTGGCCCGGCCAGTTCGTCAACGTGAGGATCAAGCTTTACGACCAGAACGACGCCTTGGTCGTGCCCTCCAAGTCGGTGCAGACCGGTCCCAATGGCCAGTACGTCTTCGTGGTCAAGCCCGACATGACTACCGAGTTGCGCATGGTCGCCGTCCAGCGGAACGAAGGCGACCGCGCGATCATCGGGAGCGGCCTGCAAAAAGGCGAGCGGGTAGTCACACAGGGGCAGCTGCGGCTCAGTGCCGGGGCGAAGGTCGAAGTCAAGTCGCAAACTCTCTGACATGAATCTATCGGAACTCTTCGTCCGCCGTCCCGTCATGACCGTGCTGGTCATGGCCGGGATTCTGATTTTCGGACTGGCAAGCTACCGCTTGTTGCCGGTATCGTCGCTACCCAACGTCGATTTCCCCACGATCCAGGTCTCGGCTCAGCTCCCGGGCGCGAGCCCGGAGACCATGGCCGCCGCGGTGGCGACACCGCTCGAGAAGCAGTTCTCGACGATCGCCGGCATCGACCAGATGACCTCCCTTTCCGGCCAGGGGATCACCAGCGTCACCATCCAGTTTGCGCTCGACCGCGACATCGACGCAGCTGCCCAGGACGTGAATTCGGCGATCGCAGCCGCGACAAAGCAGCTACCGCCGACCATGTCGACGCCGCCCTCGTTCAGGAAGGTGAACCCCGCCGATGCGGCGATTTTCTACCTGACGCTCACTTCGGACACCTTGCCGTTGTCCACGGTCAACGAGTACGCGGAAACGTTTCTCGCGCAGCGCATTTCGACGATTTCCGGCGTGGCCCAGGTTCAGGTGCAGGGGCAGCAGAAGTATGCGGTGCGCGTGCAGGTCGACCCCAACGCGCTCGCCGCGCGCGGCGTCGGCATCAACGAAGTCGAGCAGGCGGTCGCCAACGCCAACGTCAACCTGCCCACCGGTACGCTCTACGGCAAGGACCGCATGTTCGCCATCCAGGCGACGGGCCAGCTCTACGAGGCCGCGGCCTTCCGGCCCATCATCGTGACCTACCGCAACGGCGCGCCGGTCCGCTTGGGCGAGCTCGGGCGCGTCGTAGACAGCGTGGAAAACGACAAACTCGCGGCGTGGTTCAAGGATCAGCGCGGCATCATACTCGCGATCTTCCGGCAGCCCGGCACCAATACCATCGAGGTCGTGGACGCCGTCAAAAAGCTGTTGCCGACTTTCCGCGCCGAGGTTCCGGCGGGAGTCAGCATCAACGTCATGTACGACCGGTCAAACACCATCCGTGAATCCGTCGAGGACGTACGGTTTTCCCTGATCCTGGCGCTCGCTCTCGTGGTCATGGTGATCTTCATCTTCCTCCGCAATATACCGGCCACTATCATTCCGGCCGTTGCGCTTCCGATGTCGATCATCGGCACGTTCTCGCTGATGTACCTGTTCGGCTACAGCTTGGACAACATTTCGCTGATGGCGCTGACCTTGTGCGTGGGCTTCGTGGTGGACGACGCCATCGTCATGCTGGAGAACATCTCACGCCACATCGAAATGGGTAAGAGCCCGATGCAGGCGACGTTCGACGGGTCGAAGGAGGTCTCCTTCACGATTCTGTCAATGACGCTTTCGCTCGCCGCCGTGTTCATTCCGGTGCTTTTCATGGGCGGCATCCTGGGGCGGCTGCTGCACGAATTCGCCGTTACCATCATCGTCGCCGTGCTGATTTCCGGATTCGTCTCGCTCACGCTGACACCGATGATGTGCAGCCGCATCCTCAAGCCTAGCGCCGATGTCAAGCACGGCCGCTTGTTCCTCGCGAGCGAGCGGGCGTTCGACGCGGTGAGGCACGCCTACGCGCGCAGCCTGCGCTGGGTGATCGAGCGCGCGTTCCTGACCATAATCGCGTTCATCGCTATCGTCGCCGTCACCGCTTTCATGTTCAAGAACATGCCCAAGGGCTTCCTGCCGAGCGAGGATGCCGGGCAGCTTTTCTGCTTCATCGAAGCACCCCAGGACACTTCGTTCGACGCCATGGTGACGTACCAGCGCTCCGTGCTCGAGATCCTGCGCGCCGATCCCAACATCGAAGCGGTGACCGGCTTCATGGGCGCAACCTCGTTCAACCCGTCGCTCAATGTCGGCCGCGCCACCATGACCTTGAAACCGCGCTCCCAGCGCAAGTCGGCCGACGAGGTGGTGCGAAGCCTGCGCCCCAAGGTCTCCAATATCATGGGCGTCAAGGTCTTCGTCCAGAACGTCCCGGCGATTCGCATCGGTGGGCAGCTCACCAAGAGCCTGTATCAGTATGTAATTCAGGGCGCGAGCACCGAAGAGCTGTACCATTGGGTGCCGATCATCGAGGAGAAGCTCAAGACCCTGCCGGGGCTGCTCGATGTCTCGAGCGACCTGCAGATCGCTAGGCCGCAGGTCAACGTCGAGATCGACCGCGAGAAAGCCTCCGCGCTTGCGGTAAGCCCGCAGCAGATCGAAGCGGCGCTCGCCAATGCGTACGGCTCGCGCCAGGTTTCGAACATCTACACCGCTACCAATCAATACTGGGTGATCCTCGAGCTCGAGCCGAGGTACCAGCGCGATCCCGCGGCGTTGTCGATGCTCTACGTGCGCTCCTCGAGCGGCGCGCTCGTGCCGCTCAACGCTGTGGCGAAGCTCACCTACGGCGTCGGCCCGATGAGCGTGAGTCACCTCGGCCAGCTGCCCTCCGTCACGATTTCGTTCGACCTGCAGCCGGATGTAGCGCTGTCCGAAGCGATCGCTGTGATCCAGAAGGCGGCGCTGGACCTGCAGGTGCCGCCGACGCTGAACACGAGGTTCACGGGCACAGCGCAGGCGTATCAAGCTTCCCTCGAAGGCATGGGCATCCTGCTGGTGCTGTCGATTCTGGTGATCTACTTGGTGCTCGGTATCCTGTATGAGAGCTTCATCCATCCGCTCACGATCCTCTCAGGCCTGCCGACTGCGGGACTCGGAGCGCTGGTGACCCTGTGGGCTTTCAACTACGAGCTCAACATGTACGCCTTCGTCGGCATCATCATGCTGGTGGGTATCGTCAAGAAAAACGCGATCATGATGATCGACTTCGCGATCGAGGCGCAGCGCAAGGAGGGCAAGCCGGCTGCCGAGGCCATTTACCAGGCCTGTCTGACCCGCTTCCGGCCGATCATGATGACGACGTTCGCTGCCCTGATGGGGAGTCTGCCGATCGCGCTCTCTTTCGGCGCGGGCGGAGACGCGCGCCGTCCGCTGGGCCTCGCGGTCGTCGGCGGGCTCTTGCTGTCGCAGTTCCTGACCCTCTACATCACGCCCGTGATCTACCTTTACTTCGAGCGTCTCCAGGAGTGGATGGCGCGGCGGCGCGAGACACACCAGATCGCAAAGTTGGGCGCCACCGACTAGGCGATCGGCTCGACGAGCTGAGCCGGAGTACCACCCTCGGCGATCACGGATTGAGCTGCTTGTAGACGACTTCGGCGACCTGGAGCAGCTGTTCCTTTCTTATCTCGCCTGAAAGGGCGTACCCGAAATTGCCGTCGACCCAATAGAAGACCGACACGCGGTCCTCCTGGCTGAAGCGGAAAGCGGTGTCGCGCGGCTCCCCTCTTTGCTTGGAGACATACAGCGTCAGGCGCTGACCGCGCGCATCCTGATACATGAAGTGCGCGACTGGCCCCTGCGGTCCGGAGAGCAGCCGCCCACCCACAAGTTCGTAACCGAGCGGCGCGAGCTTGGGCGCTTTCAAAGTGGTACCGAGACGCTTGGACAGCCAGTTCACGAGATGTTCTTCCTCGCCGGCGGGCACCTCCACCGGATGGCGTACCTCGGGCGAGTACACCACGTGCGCGGTCGCCGCCAAGCGCGCGAGCGAAACCGGCGGCATCTGCGGGGTGATGAACATTCCACGAGCGATCCAGCCGAGTCCGATTCCGAGGGCGAATATCGCGGCGGCGGCGGCGTAGCGCAGCCCTGCGTGCGGACGCACCGCAAGCAGCGCCGCCGGTACGGGCTCGTCGAGCACGGGGTTGTACAGCGAACGGAGCAAGGCGTTTTGCTCGGCGTACGCGCGCAGCCGCTCCGCGTCCTCCGGATGGGACACGAGCCAGGTCTCGATCTCGGCCCGAGCGCCCTCGGAAAGCGCGCCGTCGATATAGGTATGCAATTCAGCCTCGGTAAAGGACTTCACTTAACGACTTTCAGAGGCATCACGGTCTGACCGCCGAGCAGCTGGCGCATGCGCTCGCGCGCCCGCGACAGTCGCGACATGACCGTGCCTATGGGGATGTCCAGAGCGCAGCTGACCTCCTCGTAAGTGAGCTGCTCCACCGCGACGAGCAGCACGACTTCGCGCTGCTCGGCCGAAAGCGAGCGCAGCACGC
>Ga0207665_10001088_pt1 | contig 18283 bp, 22 predicted proteins | sample LARL112metaG_FD_184351 | JGI IMG/M metagenome (GOLD analysis project Ga0207665, IMG submission 184351) | Corn, switchgrass and miscanthus rhizosphere microbial communities from Kellogg Biological Station, Michigan, USA - LAR L11-2 metaG... | ecosystem: Host-associated > Plants > Roots >...
GTCGCCGAGTTGAAGAAGGATCAGGGCATCGACCTCGCGGCCGACCGGATGGCACTCCAGCGCCTCTACGAGGCGGCGGAGAAGGCGAAGATCGAGCTGTCGTCGACGATGACGACGCAGATCAACCTGCCGTTCATCACGGCGACGCCGGAGGGCCCGAAGCATCTCGACCTGCAGCTCACACGGGCGAAGCTCGAGGAGATCACGGCCGACCTGCTCGAGCGCACGGTCGGGCCGACGAAGCAGGCGCTTTCGGACGCAGGCCTCGACTCCTCGAAGATCGACCACGTCGTGCTCGTCGGCGGCATGACCCGCATGCCGGCGGTGCAGGAGAAGGTCAAGGCGATCGTCGGCAAGGAGCCGCACAAGGGCGTCAACCCCGACGAGGTCGTCGCTGTCGGCGCCGCGCTCCAGGCCGGCGTGCTCAAGGGTGAGGTCAAGGACATCCTCCTGCTCGACGTCACGCCCCTCAGCCTCGGCATCGAGACCAAGGGCGGCGTGATGACGAAGCTGATCGAGCGCAACACGACCATCCCGACGAAGAAGTCCGAGGTCTTCACGACCGCGGAGGACAACCAGCCCTCGGTCGAGGTGCACGTCCTCCAGGGCGAGTCGGAGATGGCGACCTACAACAAGACGCTCGGCAAGTTCCAGCTCGTCGGCATTCCGCCGGCGCCGCGGGGCCTGCCGCAGATCGAGGTCACGTTCGACATCGACGCCAACGGGATCATCAACGTGTCCGCGAAGGACATGGGCACCGGCAACGTCCAGCAGATCCAGATCCAGGGCGGATCCGGGCTGTCCGAGGACGAGGTGCAGGAGATGATCCGCAACGCGGAGTCGCACGCCGAGGATGCCCACCGGCTGCGTGAGGCCGCGGACACGAAGAACCTCGCCGAGACGCTCGCGTACCAGACCGAGCGCTCGCTCAAGGAGCACCGCGACAAGCTCGACGAGTCGGAGGCCTCGACGATCGAGGGCCGGGTCATGGAGCTGCGTCAGGCGCTCGAGGGCGACGACCTCGGCGAGATCCGCTCCAAGATGGACTCGCTCCAGGAGTCCTCGCACAAGCTCGCCGAGGTGCTCTATGCCGAGGCTGCCCAGCAGGCGCAGGCCTCGGGCGGCGGCGACGGCGAGGCTTCGGCCGACGACGAGGTCGTCGAGGAGGGCGAGTACGAGGTCGTGGACGAGGAGGCGCCCACCTCGTGACCGACGAGCAGGTGAAGCACCAGGAAGAGCAGCTCGAGCAGCAGCAGCAGCAGCCGGAGCAGGAGGTCGATGATCGCCTGCTCCGGCTGGCTGCCGACTTCGAGAACTACAAGAAGCGCGCGGCCCGGGAACGCCAGGAGTACGTCACGCTCGCAAACGAGCGGCTGATCGCGGAGCTGATCCCGATCCTCGACGATCTCGAGCGTGCGCTGGCTGCCGCCGAGCAGCATCAGGAGGCGCAGCTCGAGGAGGGTGTCAGCCTCGTCCACCGGTCGCTAGCAGCGCTCCTCGAGCGGCACGGCGTGACCGCCATCGACACGGACGGGAAGTTCGACCCGCATGTGCACGAGGCGCTGCTCTCGCAGCCTTCGGAGGCCGAGGAAGGCGCGGTCATCGACGTCGTGCAGAAGGGCTACAAGCTCGGCGACCGCGTCGTCCGGCCCGCACGGGTCGTCGTCGCAGCACCGCCGCGGGAGGAGCCGTCAGGCGATGCCTGAGTCCTTCTACGACACGCTCGGTGTGAAGAAGGGGGCCTCGGCCGACGAGATCAAGAAGGCCTACCGCAAGCTCGCGCGCCAGTATCACCCCGACGCGAACCAGGGCGACAAGGCGGCGGAGGAGCGCTTCAAGCAGGTGCAGAACGCCTACGACGCGCTCTCCGATCCGGAGAAGCGGAAGGCGTACGACCGCTTCGGCTCGACGAACGGGCGCGGTGCGCCGGGGCCCGGCGGAGTCAACGTCGATTTCGGCGACTTCGACTGGAGCGGCGACCTGAGCGACATCCTCGGCGGCATCTTCGGCAACGTCTCGGGCGCGACACGCGGCGGCCGGCGCGGCCGCCACCAGGCGGTGCGCGGCCACGACGTCGAGACCGAGGTGCGCCTCTCGTTCGAGGACTCGCTGCGCGGCGCCGAGGCCAAGGTGCCGGTGGAGCTGACGGTCGCGTGCTCCGAGTGCGGTGGCACCGGAGCGCAGCCGGGCACCGCTCCGGTCATCTGCCCCGAGTGCAACGGACGCGGCGTCACGTCCGAGAGCCAGGGCCTGTTCGCCCTGTCCCAGCCCTGCCCACGCTGCCGCGGCAACGGGACCGTGATCGAGCAGCCTTGCGCGAAGTGCAAGGGCTCCGGTCGCGAGCGGCGTCTGCGCACGTACACGGTCAAGATCAAGCCGGGCGTCAAGGACGGCACGAAGATCCGCCTCAAGGGGAAGGGCGAGGCAGGCGCGCACGGAGGCCCGAACGGCGATCTCATCGTCGTCACGCGCGTTGCGAAGTCGGACACGTACGAGCGGCGCGGAGACGACCTCATCGTCCAGGTGCCGGTCTCCTTCCCGACCGCAGCGCTCGGCGGCAAGGTCGAGGTGCCGACGCCCGAGGGCGCGGTCTCGCTCAAGATCCCGGCCGGCTCGGAGGACGGGAAGCTGATTCGGATCAAGGGCCGCGGCGCGCCGAGGCTCACCGGCAAGGGCAAGGGCGACGTCCTCGCGCGCGTCCGCATCCAGGTGCCGAAGCGCGTGAACAAGAAGGAGCGCGAGCTCCTCGAGGAGCTCCAGAAGGGGGTCGTCTGATGGAGGCCTCTGAGCGCCCGATCTACATGATCTCGGTCGCCGCCGAGCTCGTCGGCATGCATCCGCAGACGCTGCGCATGTACGAGACGAAGGGCCTGATCCGTCCCCAGCGGACGCCGGGCGGCACCCGACTCTACTCGGAGTCGGACATCGAGCGTTTGCGCATCGTCCAGCGGCTCACGACCGAGCTCGGCCTTAATCTTGCGGGCGTCGAGCTCGTGCTCCGGCTCGAGGACGAGCTGCGCAAGGCGCACGCGCAGATCGAGCGCCTGCAGCGGCAGCACCGCCGGGACGTCCAGAAGGTTCACAAGCAGTACCGCCGCGACCTCGTGCTCGTGCGCGACGAGCGGCTACCCGAAAGGCAGTAACGAATGGATTTCAACAAACTCACGATCAAGTCTTCGGAGGCCGTGGCGGCTGCGCAGGAGCTCGCGCGCCGGCTGGGCAACCCGGAGCTCTACCCCGAGCATCTCTTGCTCGCGCTACTCGACCAGGAGCTGCCGCGCGAGCTCGTCCCCGACGTGGACGCGGTACGCGCCCAGGCCGAGGCGAGTCTCGCGCAGAAGCCGCGCATCGAGGGCTCGCAGCAGCAGCCGCAGATCTCGACCGCGCTCTCGAAGGTGCTCGACCGCGCCTTCGACGAGGCGAAGAAGCTCGAGGACGAGTACGTCGCCGCGCAGCACCTCCTGCTCGCGCTCGACGTCGTGCCGCGCGACGAGCTGCTCGCGAAGATCGCCGAGGTCACCGCCGGCCGGCGCGTCACCTCGCAGGATCCCGAGGGCTCGTACCAGGCGCTCTCGAAGTTCGGCCGCGATCTGACCGAGGCAGCCGAGAGCGGCAAGCTCGACCCGGTCATCGGCCGCGACGAGGAGATCCGCCGCGTCATCCAGGTGCTCTCGCGCCGCACAAAGAACAACCCCGTTCTGATCGGCGAGCCCGGCGTCGGCAAGACGGCCATTGTCGAAGGGCTCGCGCAGCGGATCGTCGCGGGCGACGTCCCCGAGTCGCTCAAGGGGAAGCGCGTCTGGGCGCTCGACATCGGCGGTCTGCTCGCCGGCTCGAAGTACCGCGGCGAGTTCGAGGAGCGGCTCAAGGCCGTGCTCGAGGAGATCCAGAACGCCGAGGGCAAGATCATCGTCTTCATCGACGAGCTGCACACGATCGTCGGCGCCGGCGCGGCCGAGGGCGCGGTCGACGCGGCGAACATGCTGAAGCCGATGCTTGCGCGCGGCGAGCTGCGCGCCGTCGGCGCGACGACGCTCGACGAGTACCGCAAGCACATCGAGAAGGACGCTGCCCTCGAGCGGCGGTTCCAGCCCGTCTTCGTTGGCGAGCCGTCCGTCGCCGACACGATCGCGATCCTGCGTGGCCTGAAGGAGCGCTACGAGGCGCACCACAAGGTGCGGATCCGCGACGCGGCACTCGTCGCGGCAGCGGTTCTCTCCGAGCGCTACATCTCCGACCGGCAGCTCCCCGACAAGGCGATCGACCTCGTCGACGAGGCCGCCTCACGGCTGAAAATGGAGATCGAATCGTCTCCGGTCGAGCTCGACGAGGCGAACCGACGCGTGACCCAGCTCGAGATCGAGCTCGCGGCGATGGGAGGCGAGTCGGAGGCCGTACGCGCGCCTGTCGAGGCCGAGCTCGCCGAGGCGAAGGAGCGGCGCGACGCGCTCGCCGCGCGTTGGGCGCGCGAGAAGGAGGCCCTCGACCGGATCGGCGAGATCACGCAGCAGATCGACGCGCTCCGCATGGAGGCCGAGCGCGAGGAGCGCGCAGGCAACCTCCAGCGCGTCGCCGAGATCCAGTACGGCTCGCTGCCAGCGCTCGAGAAGGAGCTCGAGGAGCGCGACTCGCAGCAGGCGGGCTCGATGGTCAAGGAGGAGGTCGACGAGGACGACGTAGCCGCTGTCGTGGCGCGCTGGACGGGGATCCCGGTCGACCGTCTCCTGGAAGGCGAGACGGAGAAGCTGATCCACATGGAGGATCGCCTCCACCAGCGCGTCGTCGGCCAGGACGAGGCCGTCGAGGCGATAGCGAACGCGCTGAGGCGCGCGCGCACCGGCCTTCAGGATCCGAACAGGCCGATCGGCTCGTTCGTCTTCCTCGGCCCGACGGGCGTGGGGAAGACCGAGCTCGCGCGGGCGCTCGCCGAGTTCATGTTCGACGACGAGCACGCGCTCGTCAGGCTCGACATGAGCGAGTACCAGGAGCGGCACACCGTCGCGCGCCTGATCGGCGCGCCGCCCGGCTATATCGGCTACGACGAGGGCGGCCAGCTCACCGAAGCTGTGCGGCGGCGGCCCTACACCGTGATCCTCCTCGACGAGATCGAGAAGGCGAGCCCCGAGGTTTTCGACGTCCTGCTCCAGGTGCTCGACGATGGGCGGCTGACCGACGGCCAGGGCCGCACCGTCGACTTCCGCAACACCGTCCTGATCATGACCTCGAACGTCCGCACGGCGGACGCGCTGCGCGAGGTGTTCCGGCCGGAGTTCCTGAACCGGATCGACGAGGTGATCGAGTTCAAGCCGCTGACGAAGGAGCAGATCGGCGAGATCGTCGAGCTCCAGCTGGCGCGTCTGCGCGACCGGCTCGCGGAGCGGCACATCGAGCTCGAGCTGACCGACGCCGCGAAGGACGCGCTCGCCGAGGCGGGCTGGGATCCTGCCTACGGCGCGCGGCCGCTCAAGCGGGCGCTGCAGCGGCTGGTCGAGAACCCGCTCGCGCTACGGCTGCTCGAGGGCGAGTTCGCGGACGGCGACACGATCCGCGTCGACGCCGAGGACGGAGAGATCCGCTTCGAGAAGGTCGGCGCGGCGGTCGCGGTCTAACGCGCGTCGATCCAGCCGAGTAGCCGCGATCAGACTCGCTGGTTGAACGGCGCCTGCTCGAGCAGGTCCCAGCCGTGGTAGGCGCCGGGGTAGAGCGCGAGCAGCGTGCAGTGGAGCGGCGCCGCACCGGCTGCGCCGCTCCAGCCGCTAGCGTCCTCGGCGTGCTGCTCGTCGTCGCGGCCACCGAGCGGGAGCTCGCGCTTCTCGACGGGCTCGAGACGTTCTGCTGCGGGATCGGCCCCGTCGAGGCAGCACTGCAAACCGCGCGCGCTCTCCAGGAGCGGCGCCCCGACGCCGTCGTCCACGCCGGCATCGCCGGGTCCCGGTCGCTCGAGCCGCCCGCGCTCGTGCTGGGCAGCGAGGCCGTCTACTCCGACGTGATCGACCCCGCGTCGACGCTGCCCCGCGTGGAGCGGGTTCGTCCCGATGCCGCGCTCCTCGAGCGCGCCCGCGCCTCCCTTCCCGAGGCGCACGTCCTGCCGATCGCGACCTGCGGCAAGGTCGGCGGCGGGACCGGCTTCGACGTCGAGGCGATGGAGGGCTTCGGCGTCCTGCGCGCGTGCGAGCTCGCCGGCGTGCCGGCGGTCGAGCTTCGAGCGATCTCGAACTCGCCGGACGAATCAGACCGCGCCCGCTGGCGCTTCGACGAGGCCTTCGCCGCGCTCGCCGAGGCGCTACAGCGACTCGACGTCCTCTAGGAACTCGGCGTTGCCGTGCTCCGTCGGCGCGCCGTAGACGAAAACGAGGATCTCCTCGTCGGTCTCGTTGCGCATCTGAAGCGGCGTGCCCCGGTGTACGACGACGACGCCGCCCGGCTCGACGTCCACCCGCTCCCCCGGCTCGCCGAGCAGCATCGTCAGCGTGCCCTGCAGCGGGACGAAAACCTCCTCCTGATCGGGATCGAGGTGGCGGCGGCCGCGCGTGTGCGGCGGATAGCGCCACATCCGCGCTCTCGACTCGTTCATGTTCGCGGGCTCGGTCAGCGCCGCGGCGTGACGCGGCTCTTGCCCCTCGTGCGCCGGCCGCGCCTCCCACTCGAGATCGGCTTGGTGGACGACGTCCCAACCCATGCCGCGACGATACCCTCCGGCGCGTGGCAGAGCTCCGTCCTGTCGCGCTGCCGCCGGCCGAGCGCACCGTCGGACAGCTCGTCGCGGAGTCGATCCGCTTCTACGGCGACCACTTCTGGGCCTGCCTTGTGCTCGGCGTGGCGCCGGCCGCGGTCGCCGTCGTCTTCAAGAACGTGTCGCACGGGATCCAGCTTCTGCTCGCCCCGACGCTCTCGGGTGCGCTGATCAGTGCGGCGTTCGTCCGTGGCTCGATGCTCGTGCTCGGAGCGAGCCCCTCGCGCCGGCGCCTGATCGCTGCCTGGCTGCTCGGCTGGCTTGTGTTCGCGCCGGTCCCGTTCCTCGTTCTTGCCTTCGTCTTGCCAGGCCTCCTCTGGCTCGCCGCCCTCGGCCTTGTCGTGCCGGTTGTGGTTGCCGAGGCGATTCCCCTGCGCGCCGCGGTCCCGCGCGCATGGCAGCTCGGCCGCGCCGACTATCTGCACGCGCTGGGCTCGCTGTTCACCCTCGGAATCGTCGTCGTCCTCTCGCAGTCGGTCCTCGTCTTCATCCTGCGCGGCTTCGGCGGAGCGGCGGAGTCGGCCGCGCTATTCCTCGCGAGCGTGGTCCTTTCCCCGCTCCTCTTCATCGGGACCGCGCTGCTGTACGTCGATCAGGCCGCGCGCGTAGAGGTCGAGTAGGGTCCGGCGCATGCCTATCTACATCCTGCTCTCGCGGCTCTCGCAGCAAGGCGTGCAGACGATCCAGAGCAACCCCGCACGCCTCCAGGAGGTCAACCGCGACGTCGAGGAGCTCGGGGCGAAGGTGCTCCACCAGTGGGCGACGCTCGGGGAGTTCGACTTCATCAACGTCGTCGAAGCTCCGGACACCGCGACGATCGCCAAGGTCTCGGTCGCGCTCGCCGCCCGCGGCTCGACGAAGATCCAGACGCTGCCCGCGCTGACGATCGACGAGTTCGTCCAGACGATCCAGTAACTACACGGCGATGCGGCGGACCGTCACGCCCCAGGCGGCGCCGGTCGCGAACAGCTCGTCCGGGTCGACCTCGCCGAGCCGACCGAGGAAGTGCGGCTCAGGGTCGTCCGCCGTGCAGCCGTACACGGCGGCCTGCATCTCGGGAGCGGGCGCCTGGCGCGGGCGGGCCGCCTCCTCGGCGCGGCGCTCGGCTTCCTCGGCCGCCGGGCCTTCCATGTAGCCGCGGGGCATGGCCGGAGCGTAGTGGCTCATCTAGTGAAACCGTCCAGACGGTGTCGGCCGGTTTTCGCGTTCGCACGGTTGAGCCGAATCCGGGCCTTCGCCGTCCAGGGGCTACGCAGCTTCGACCTGTCGCAGCCCGACGAACGGCGACTCGTCCTCCTCGTCGGACTCCTCGAGGCGTCCGTAGGAGGCCCCGGCCATCGTCACCACAACGCCGCTGCTTGGCCGTAGACGACCTTGCCTTGGCTGTCCTCAACCCAGACGCGAAGCTTGTCGGTGGAGATGATGTCGCCGGCGCCGCTCGCCTTCCAGCTATCAGCCTCCTCTTTTGCAGCGTCAAGCGTCGGTCGGAACACATGGGTGTAGTGTTGCCCGCCGTCCTGGCCGTACATGACGGTGAATCGTTGGTCCGTCATCGTGCCTCACCTCCGGTCCGTTCGACCTTCATCTGCGGTCAGGTGGCGCGTGCGCGGCTTGCATTATGTAACGCGGCTGCCGCTTACGGATATGTCCTAAACAGGCACTTGGCAACCGCACACGCGCGGCCTAGCGTCCTTTCATCGGCGACCGGCCCGAGACGATCCTGCGCACGTATGCACACCTGCTGCCGAGCTCCGACGTCGAAGCAGCCGAACGCGTCGCGGCGTTCGTTGGCAGCCCGTTAGCAAGCGGCTCGGAAACGCAGGAGCAGACGCGTATCCGCTGATAGTGGCTGTACGCTCGGCGCGTGGCCCACGCGCTCGCCGTTCACGGCCTCGAGAAGCGGTACGGATCGGTCGAGGCGCTCAAGGGCGTCGACCTGTCCGTCGAGGAGGGGGAGCTTGTCGGGCTGCTCGGGCCGAACGGGGCCGGGAAGTCGACGCTGGTGAAGATCGCGGTCGGCCTCGTGCACGCGACGCGCGGCCGGGCCGAGGTCGTCGGCGCACCCGCCGGCTCCCGCGCTGCCCGGGCCGACCTCGGCTACCTGGCCGAGCTCTTCCGTTTCCCAGGCTGGTACACGGCCGACGAGGTGCTCGAGCTCCACCAGCGGCTGGCGCGCTCGGAGGGCGGCGCCGCCGAGCGCGCGCGGCTGCTCGAGCTCGTGGCTCTCGCCGATGCCCGCGACCGCCGCGTCGAAGGCATGTCGAAAGGGATGCAGCAGCGGCTCGGGATCGCGCAGGCGCTCGTCGGCTCGCCACGGATGCTCGTCCTCGACGAGCCGACATCGGCGCTCGACCCGGCCGGCCGCCGCGTCGTTCGCGTCCTCCTCGAAGACCTCCGTGACCGCGGCGTCTCCGTTCTCCTCAACTCGCATCTGCTTTCCGAGATCGAGCTCGTCTGCGACCGCGTCGCCATCCTCCGCGCCGGCGAGGTCGTCGCGGCAGGCTCGCCGGCCGAGCTCTCACGCCCGCGCGGGATCGAGCTCGAGACCGACGAGGGGACGCGAACCGTCGAGGGCGCGACCAGGGAGGATGCGCCGCGGCTCGTGGCGGAGGCCGTCGCGGCAGGGCGGCGCGTCTACGGCGTCCGCGTGCTCACGTCGACGCTCGAGGACACCTACCTCGAGGCCGTGGGAGACGAGGTGTCGTGACCGCAGTCCTCACGATCGCGGGCTACGGATTTCGCGAGGCGGTGCGGCGCAAGGTGTTCGCCGTCGTGATCGTGCTCACGGCGTGCTTCCTCGCCCTCTTCTGGCTCGCGAACCACTACGTCTTCACGCGGCTGTCGACGATCACGCCGCCGGCCGACGTCAACGTGGACACGCGCACGTTCGCCGGTGCCTTCCTGCTGGGGCTCGCGATGTTCGCGACGCTTTTCCTCGGCGTCGTGCTGGCGGTCTTCCTCACGCTCGGGGTGGTGTCCGGAGACGCTGAACGGGGGCTGCTGCAGCCGCTCGTCGTGCGCCCGGTCGGACGGACGACGCTGCTGCTCTCGCGCTTCCTCGGCGCCGCCGTGGTCTGCATCGTCTACGTGCTTGCCGTCTACGGAAGCGCGTTGGCCATCATCGATCTGACCGGCCACTGGACGCCGGCGTCGAAGGTGGCCCCCGGGCTCGAGATCGCCGGCGGTGTCGTGATCGTGATCGCGATCTCGATCCTCGGCTCCGTCGTCCTCTCCTCGACGGCGAACGGGATCGCCGTGTTCATGCTCTTCGGCGCGGGGCTCGTGGCCGGACTGCTCGGGACGATCGGCCACGCGCTGAACTCGCCTGCGATCCAGCATGCATCGAGGGACGCGGCCTGGGCGCTGCCGTTCGAGGCGCTCTATCAGGATGGGCTGCGGCTGATCTCGAGCGATGCGAGCGGGCTCACGGGGTTCCTACTCCAGCTCGGCCCGTTCGGCGGCGCGTACGTCCACGGCTGGGGAATCCGCCTCTGGTCGGTCGGTTACCTCTGCATCGCGCTCGCGTTCGCGGTGTTCGCGTTCTCCCGGCGCGATCTCTAGGACAGCGCTACGGCGACCTCGCCCGCGAGGCGGGCGTTCTGCGCGACGAGTGCCTTGTTCGCGTCTTCGGTGCGGCCCTCGCTCTCGCGGTGGAGGTGAGCCAGGACGAACGGCGTCACCGCCTGGCCGCTCACGCCGACCCGGGCCGCCGCGGCCAGAGCCTCGTCGATGAGCGGCTCGACGTCCTCGAGCGGCTGATCCGGCGCCCGCCCGAGGAGAAGGCCCGCGCCGCCGAGCTCCCAGTGCGCCTCGGCCACCCGCGCCGCCTCCTCCGCAGACTCGACGCGCGCCGAGACGGGCGGGCCGCCGGCGGCTGCGTAAAAGAGAGGCAGCGTGTCGACCCGGAAGCCGAGCACCGGCACCCCGAGCGACTCGAGCAGCTCAGCCGTCGCCGGGACGTCGAGCAGCGACTTCGCGCCCGCAGAGACGACGAGCGCCGGTGTGCGCACGAGTTGCGCGAGGTCGGCCGAGACGTCCGGCGGGTCGGGAAAGCCGCGATGGACGCCACCGATGCCCCCGGTGGCGAGCACCCGGATCCCGGCCGCGCGCGCCACGGCGAGGGTGCCTCCGACGGTCGTCGCGCCGATCGCGCCCTGGACCGCCGCGGCTGCGACGTCGCGCGGGCCAACCTTCCGCGCGTCGTCGTTGAAGCGTCCGAGCTCCTCCTCCGTCAGCCCGATGCGAACCTCGCCGTCGAGGATCCCGACGGTCGCTGGGACGGCCCCGCCCGCGCGCACCTGCCGCTCCGACTCGAGGCCGACCTCGATGCCCTCGCCGGGCGGGAAGCCGTGTGCCACGAGCGTCGTCTCGAGTGCAACGACGGCGGCTCCGTCGGAGAGCGCCTTGCGCACCTCCTCGGCGATGCGGATCACGCCGAGCGCTCCATCTCGACGAAGCGGCTCTCCTCGGTGTGGCGCACCTCGTTGAACCCGGCCCGCCGGTAGGCACGGAGCGCGCGCTCGTTCCAGCTCGCGACCCAGAGTCGGAACGTCCTCGGCCTCCACTCCCGCCGGGCGTACTCGAGTCCGGCGGCGATGAACGGCTGCGCGAGGCCGCGTCCCGTCAGGTCGGGCCGCATGCCGAGCCCGAGCCGGATCTCGTGACCTTCCGGGACGAAGTTGAAGAAGCCGACGAGCTCGCCGCCGTCGTCGACGACCGCGCGGAGGTGTGTCCGCCGCGCCGGATTGGCGAACAGCTCGACGCGGCGCGGGTCGGCCGACGTGTCGTACCACTCGTACGGGAACTCGTACCGCCAGTCTGCGATCTCTGCGACATGCTCGTCGGTGATCGGCTTGACCTTCACGGCAGCGACCCTACTTTCGCGACGCAGAGGGCCGCCGCGTCGAGCCCGCGCCGCGCGGCCTCCTCGAGGGAACCTCCGACCAGGAACCCGGCGGCGAGTGCGTCCCCGGCACCAGTGGTGTCCACGACCTCGGCCTCGACGGCGGCGAAGTCGAGCTTCGCGTCCTCGGTGAACACGCTGAAGCCGCGGGCGCCGCGCTTGAGCACACCGACCGGCGCCGTCAGGTATGCGCCTCCCAGCAGCTCCCACTCCGCCTCGGTGGCGAAGAGGACATCGGGCGCGAGCTCGTCGAGCAGCTCGCGGAACCGCACCGGCCCGTAATCGCGGATCTCGGTCCAGGCAGCGACGTCGACCGAGACGCGCGCGCCTTGCTCGCGCGCAAGACGTGCTGCGAGAACCGCCGTCTCCGCCATCGGATCGCGCAGGAGCGCGTAGCCGGAAAGATGGAGAACGTCGCACACGACCCAGGCGGCGTCGAGCTCTTCCGGCGCGAACGACGGGGCCACGCCTCGATCCGAGGCGAGCGAGCGGTCGCCGTCGCGGACGATCGAGACGACGACACCTGTGGCCCCCGCCCCGACGGGGCCGACGAGCTCGACTCCATGCTGCGCCAGCTCCCGGGCGACGAGGTCGCCCGTCGGGTCGTCGCCGCGCTTGGCGATGCACCTCGCCTCGGCGCCGAGCTCCGCCGCCCACGCCGCGACGTTGGCCGCCTGGCCTCCCGCTCCGGCGCGGGTCGAGGCGCGCACGTCGCCGCCCGGCGCCAACGGCTCGGAGAGCAGCACGACCACGTCGAGCAGCACGTCCCCCAACGTCGCGATTCGCAAGGCACAATCGTCCCATGCAGGGAGAGGGAAGGAGGGGAAGAGCGAGGGACTTCCTCCTGGGAGGCCTGGTCGGCGCGTCTGCCGCGGTCGCGACCGCTCGTCGGCGCCGTCAGGTGCGGCGGCGGCGCGAGCAGCGGCTCGAGCAGCCCGCCGGGCTCGCCGCCTTCGAGGGCGCGCCGTGCTTCGAGGAACTGCTCGAGGAGCGGGCGGCCGAGGCGGCCGGGAGGTAAAGGTTCTGTTTCGCACCGATATTCGGTGAGAATGTTCAGCTGATGGCCCGGCCCGCCCGTCTCCTTCCCCTGCTCGCGGTTCTTGCCGCGGTCGCCGTCGCGCTCGTCGCGCCGGGTCCCGCTGCCGCGCGCCAGCAGCCGCTCGGCGCGCCGTTCCAGGTCTACGTCCTCGAGCGGATCAACGACGCGACGTTCGCGTCGCTGGCCGAGCGCGGGGCGGTCGGGCTGGTGCGGCCTGGCTACGGGCCGACCACGAACCGCCGGCGCGCCCTGTCCGAGCTCGTCCGCGGCGCGGAGGTGAATGCGCGGCTCGGCGGAGTTCCCCAGGGCAGGCCGCTGATCGACGCCAAGAAGGCAAGTGCCTTCCCGAACTGTCACATGTGCATCGTCCTCCAGCTGCCGCCGCGCGGCGCGCCGACGGCCAACGACCGCCTCTACCGCATCGCCGTGATCGGGCGCGGCTTCCACGGGTTGCTGACGTCGCCGACGACGCACATCCCCGGGCTCGTCTCCGTGGTGGACATCGTGCCGACCGCGTTGGGAGGTCACCCCGCGACGACTCTCTCCTGGAAGCCGTCCTCGGACTCCGTCGGTCAGCTCTCGCGTCTCGGCAACGCGATCGGGTCGAACAACCGGCTCAAGTTCCCGGTGCTGTTCATCCTCGCCGGCGTACTGCTCGCCCTCGCGCTCCTCGGCCTGCGCGCAGCGGTGACCGCGGTCCCGGCGGCGCTGCTCGTCAACCTCGCGCTTGGAGCGACCCAGGTCTCGAACGAGGTGCTCCTGTGCACCGCGCTTTCGGCCGGGACGGTGCTCCTCGCGTTGGGTCTCGCGCGTATCTGTCGAAGCGAATCGGCGCTTCTCGCGCTCTACGGCGGGGTGGTCGCGCTTTATGCGGTCGTCCTGGTCCGGCGTCCCGAATGGCAGGCGGTCACGCCGTTCGGCCCGACGCAGAACTCGCGCTTCTGGGGATTCGGGAATCAGGTCGAGACGCTGCTGCTCGTGCCACTCCTCGCGGGCGCCTTTCTCGCGCGACGGCGGTTCGGCCTTCTCGGCTTCGTCCTCTTCAGTGTCTTCGGTCTCGTCGTGATGACAGACAACCGGCTCGGTGCCGACGGCGGCGGGGCGATCGTGCTCGGCGTCGCGCTCGCGGTGCTCGGAGCACGGCTGTTCAAGCTCGGGCCGAGCGGCTTCATCGGGCTGCTCGCGTCCGCGGCGGTCGCCGTGCTCTGGATCGTGTCCCAGGGGCTTGCCGAGCCGGGCCCGAACCACCTGCGCAGCGCGTTCTCCCATCACGGCGGCGGGCTGCTCTCGTCGCTCGAGAACAGGGTCCCGCTCTCGTACATGCCTGCGCTCCATGCCTGGCAGATGGTCGTCCCACTCCTGCTCGTCCTCGCGGTTTCGTTCGCGCTCGCGTGGCGGGGCGCTCGGCAGCAGTCGACGCGGGACGTCCTGCTCGCCTTCGGCGTCGCCATCGCGACGTCGCTGCTCATCAACGACTCCGCCGCGTACGAGCTCGCGGGCGGGATCGCAGTCGTCGCCGCGCTCGCCCGATTTGCGCCGGCGCCTGCGCCTGCGCGTGCGCGCGTGCGGATCCTTTCGCGCAACCGGCTCGAGCCGGAGCCGGTGCCGGTCGAACCGCCTCGGCGCTAGCCGGGTTGGCTCCGACCTCGCTGGTACCGTCCGCCCCCGTGCCGATCTACGAGTACCGCTGTCCTAACGGGCACCACTTCGAGCGCTTCCAGTCTATGACGGCGCCGGCGCCCGAGAAGTGCGACGTCTGCGGTGCCTCCCCGGTCGAAATCGTCCTCTACCCGGTGGCCGTCCACTACAAGGGCTCGGGCTTCTACACGACGGACTACGGCAAGGGGAAGGCTGCGAAGAAGGACGGCGACGGCGGCTCGTCGGGCGGCGAGAGCGGCAAGGCCGAGGGCGGCAAGACCGAGTCGAAGCCGGCGGAGAAGAAGGCCGCCGCGAGCGGCGAGTAGCTGCTACTTCAGGCTCGCGTTGCCAGCGACGCAGCCGGGCGCGAACGGGTTGCCCTTCTCCGGAGGCTGAAGCGCGTTGCGGCCGAGCACCTCGTCGATCACCTGGATGTTCTGCTCGTTCCCGATGATGTAGTCGCCGCCCCCGATGTTCTCGGCCGTCCCGCCGAGACGGCAATGGATCGTGTGGCCCGCCCGGAACTTCACCCAGGAGAGCTGCATGAGCTTCCACGTCGACAGGTCGGTGGCGATCGGCTTGAGCAAGGAGCTCCCGTTGAAGGGCAGGGAGAAGAAGAGCCCGGGGCTCGACAGCTTGTTCAGCGTCGCCTGCACGACGAGCTGCTGGTCGTGCTGGCGATCGAAGTCCGTCCACCTCGGGTCGAGCTGGTTCTCGCGGATGCGGGAGAAGATGAGCGCCTCGTGCCCCGTGAGGTGTGTCGGCCCCTTGTGGAAGCGCCAGCCCGGCCAGGCCGCGCAGCGGGCCGCAGTCGGATACGGACAATCGAAGCGGTTCGACCGGATGTTCTCCGGCACGTTGACTGTGATGCCGCCGACCGCGTCGATGAGCTTCTCGAACTGGTTGAAGTCCACGATCACGACGTGGTTGACGGGCATCTCCTTGCCGACGAGTTGGTCGATCGCCTGGATCGCGAGCTTCGGCCCCCCGATCTGGAACGCGGTGTTGATCTTGTCGTCGCCGTGGCCCGGGATGTACGTGCGCAGGTCGCGCGGGATCGAGAGGTAGTAGAGCCGGTGGTGCCCGGGGTCGGTGCGGAGGAGCGTGATCGAGTCGGAGTGCTGGTCGGTGCTGCGGCCCGCGCTGCCCCTTCCCGTGGCGTGGTCGGTGCCGAGCAGGAGGATCGTCGTCGGGTTGGAGAAGAGGAGCCCGTTGTCCGGCGCGAGCGCCGGCCGCACGCCGTTGGGCAGGCGGGCGTTGGCGTCGCTGACGCCGCTCGAGACCGAGAGGTAGCCGGCGACGCCCCAGACCGCGAAGAGCACGACCAGCCCGAGAATCGCCACGAGCGTCCAGCGCCGCCAGGTCCAGCCGAGCCACAGGCGACGGCGCCGCTCGACGATCTTGCCGGGGCCGCGGCCGTCGCTGCGGACGCTCCGCCGCTGCTCGCGCCGGCGACGCTCGAGCGGCACTTTGCCCTTCGTGCGGCCGCCGCGATAAACGCGGTACGGCTTCTGCTCGGGCGCTGCCATGCGGGGGTTTACGGTACCCACTGTGCAGGCGGGGCATGCGATCGGAGTCGACCTCGGCGGCACCAAGATCCTGTCCGGCGTCGTGGCTCGCGACGGGACCGTCCTTAGGCGGCACGAGCGGCCGACGCCGCAGGACTCGCAGGAGCACGTGGTCGCCGAGCTCGAAGCGGCCGTGGCTGCGGTGCTCGACGATTCGGTCGCCGCGCTCGGCTTCGGCGTGCCGTCGCCGATCGATCAGGACCGGGGCATCGTCGTCGAGTGCGTCAACGTGCCGCTGGTGAACGCCCCGCTGCGCAACTCGATGCGCGAGCGGTTCGGCATCCCGGTCGGCCTCGACAACGACGCGAGCGCGGCGGCGATCGGCGAGTGGCGGGTCGGCGCGGGCCGGTCGACCCAGAACCTCGTGATGCTCACGCTCGGCACGGGCGTCGGCGGCGGCGTCATCTCCGGGGGCAAGCCGTATCGAGGCGGCATCGGTTCGGACCCGGAGCTCGGTCACGTCGTGATCGTCCACGACGGGCGCCCCTGCCAGGGCGCCTGCACCGGCCGAGGCCATCTCGAGGCATACGTGAGCGGCAAGGCCGTGACGGCCGAGGCCCAGGAGGCGTTCGGGCCCTCGGCGGACGCGCACCGGGTCGTCCGGCTTGCGAACGAAGGCGACGAGCAGGCGGTCGAGCTGCTCGTTGACGTGGGCCGTTACCTCGGCTCCGGCGTCGGCTCGTTCGTCAACGTCTTCGGGCCGGAGCTCTTCGTGTTGGGCGGCGGCTTCGGCGTCGCCGCGTACGACCATCTGCTCGCGCCGGTCGAGGAGGTGCTGCGACGAGAGGCGCTCGAGCCGATGCGCGACGGAGTTCGCCTGGTGAAGGCCGAGCTCGGAACGGCCGCCGGCCTCATCGGCGCTGCGTTCGTGGGCTTCGAGGCGCTCGACGCGTGAAGCCGGGCGACCTTGTCCTCGTTCGAAGCGTCTACAAGGGGAAGATTCGATGGTGCTTTCCGCACCGCTTCGTCGACGAGCGGGACGGCTGCTTCCTCCTCTATCTCCAGCCCGGCAGTCGCGGAGTGCACATGGGGCACGGGGCCGACTACCTCGTTCGCTGGGCCGCCGGCGATTCGGCGCACGATCACGTGTGGCACACGCATCACGTTCTCTGGCGCACGCGGCTGGGGGAGCGGCACGCACTCGGGCTGTTCTGGAACGAGGACTGGGAGTTCCGCGGCTGGTACGTGAACTTGCAGGCTCCGACGGAGCGACACGGGAACCGGTTCGACTCGAACGACCTGGCGCTCGACATCACGATCGAGCCCGACGGTTCCTGGGACTGGAAGGACGAGCACGAGTTCGCGCAGACACAGGAGCTCGGGATTCTCGACGCCGCTGGAGCTATCGAACTGCGCGCCGAGGGCGAGCGCGTGATCGCGGCGAAGCCGTGGCCGACGGGCTGGGAAGAGTGGCGCCCGCCGCCCGAGTGGGAGCCGCTGCCGTTGCCCGGAGACTGGCATGTCGTCTAAGCCCCGCAGCTGATGCCTCTCGCGGTTTGCGCGACGCCGATCGGGAACCTCGAGGACGTGACCTTGCGCGTGCTCGCGGAGCTGGCCGCTGCGGACGTCGTGCTGTGCGAGGACACGCGTCACACGCGCGGCCTGCTCCAGCGGCACGGGATCGAGGCGCGCCTCCTCTCGTACCACGAGCACAATGAGGCGCAGCGGACGGCAGAGCTCCTGCCGAGGCTCGACGCGGGGGAACGAGTCGCGCTCGTGTCGGACGCGGGAATGCCGGGCGTGTCCGATCCGGGAGGTCGGCTCGTGCGGGCGGCGCTCGATGCGGGCGTGGACGTGACCGTGCTTCCCGGTCCGTCGGCGGTCGAGACTGCGCTCGTCGCGTCGGGGCTCGTCGCGGAGCAGTACCGGTTTCTCGGCTTCCTCCCGCGTGGGGAGAAGCGGCTCGCCACGCTCTGGGAGGAGCTGAAGGCATGGCCGTGGCCGTCGGTCGCGTTCGAGTCACCGCGGCGACTGCCTGCGACGTTGCGGTCGCTCGCCGAGGCGGATCCCGGCCGGGAGGCAGCTGTGTGCCGCGAGCTGACGAAGCGGTTCGAGGAGGTGGCGCGCGGGACCGCCGCCGAGCTCGCCGAGCAGTTCGGGGAGCCGCCGAAGGGGGAGATCACCCTCGTCCTCGGGCCTGCCACGATCGGCAACGCAGGTGGTGATGACGAGGACCGTGCGCTGGCCGCGGTCACGGAGCTCGTGGCGGCGGGCGTGCCGCGGAAGCGCGCGGCGGAGATCGTCTCCGGCCTGGCGGGCATCCCGCGGAACCGGCTCTACAAGGCCTCGCTGTAATCAGATTTGACAACAGGAGCTGCCCACGGTACGCTGCGCCTTCTGTTGCTCACGTTGACAACAACGCGGCGTCTGGCGCTCACCGTTCTTCTCTTCCTCGTCTGGGT
>Ga0207665_10001090_pt1 | contig 18265 bp, 15 predicted proteins | sample LARL112metaG_FD_184351 | JGI IMG/M metagenome (GOLD analysis project Ga0207665, IMG submission 184351) | Corn, switchgrass and miscanthus rhizosphere microbial communities from Kellogg Biological Station, Michigan, USA - LAR L11-2 metaG... | ecosystem: Host-associated > Plants > Roots >...
GTCCGCCGCTGCCAAAGTTTCCTGTTCCGGACGGTTACAACGACGACACGTTCCTGCACGAGAAAGTCTTCGAAGGTGCGCGAGAGCGGTGGGGCGAGCTCGACCAAAAGCAAATCGATCAGCTCGAGCACGAGTTGCGAGTTATTGGGAATCTCGGTTTCGCGGGATTTTTTCTCGTGATGTGGGATGCCGTGCACTTCGCCAAGTCGAAAGGAATTCTCTGTCAGGGCCGCGGCAGCGCCGCCAACTCGGCGGTGGCTTACTGCCTCGCCGTCACGGCCGTGGATCCGGTGCGGCATGGCCTCCTGTTCGAGCGATTTCTTTCGGAGATCCGCGTCGATGGGCAGACCGAGGCGCCCGACATCGACGTGGACATCGAGCACGATCGCCGAGAGGAAGTGCTCGATTACGTCTATGGCAAATACAATCGCGCGCAGGCTGCCATCACCTGCATCGTGCAGATGTACCGCGGCCCGAACGCCATTCGCGACTCGATGCGCGCCTTCGGCTATCCGGTGGAGATGGCGAACAACATCTCCAAGCGCATTCACTGGAGTGATCCAGCCGAAGGCGCGAAGTACGTAGAGCAGGAATTGGCGCCGAAGCTGGGCATCGATTTCGACAATCCGCGTGGACGCGCGACGCTGGCGGCGATGGCGGCCTTCGAGGGAGTGCCGCGTCTGCGCTCGACCCACGTTGGTGGGTTCGTGCTTTCGTCCGCTCTGCTTGGTGATTACATGCCGGTCGAGCATACGACGATGGGCCGCACCATCATCCAGTTCGACAAGGATGATCTCGATGCGGTCGGAGTTCCCAAGTTCGATTTCCTGGGACTCGGTGCGCTGTCGCTGGTGAGACGAGCGTTCGACATGATCGAGGTGCGCACGGGAACGCGGCCCGAGATGTACAAGCTGCCACCCGACGACCAGAAGACCTACGAGCTGATTGCGACCGGTGAGACGATCGGCACGTTCCAGATCGAGAGCAGGGCACAGATTGCGTCGGTGCTGCACACCAAGCCGGATCGGTTGTACGACATCGTGGTCCAGGTGGCGCTGATTCGCCCCGGTCCGATCCAGGCCAACTTCGTACATCCATATACAGCGCGCCGTCGCGGACTCGAGGTCGTGACGTATCCGCATCCCGATCTGGAACCGATTCTAAAGAGAACTCAAGGAATTCCCATCTTCCAGGAACAGGCGATGGCGATCGCGATGAAGCTCGGCGGCTACTCGGCAGCCCAGGCGGATGAATTACGGCGCACGATGGGACACATCAGAAAAGTCGAGAAGCTGCACCGCGTGCTCGAGCAGCTCCGCCAGCGGATGGTGGAGCGTGGTGTCACTGAGGATGTCGCGACGAAGATCGCCGAGGATCTGAAGAGCTTCGCGAATTATGGATTTCCCGAGTCGCACGCATGGAGCTTCGCGCTGATCGCCTACGCGACGGGTTATCTCAAGGCTCACTACACGGCGGAGTTCTACGCCGGACTGCTCAATTCGTATCCGATGGGATTCTATCCGCCATCGACGCTGATCCACGACGCGCGGCGACATGGGCTCAAGGTGTTGCCGCCGTGCATGCGCGATGGAGACTGGGAGTGCACGACCGAGCCGACCGACAATCCCGATCGGCCCGCGCTCAGGATCGGCTGGCGCCACATCCGCGGACTCGGCGAGAAATCACTCGACGCGCTCAAGGCAGCGAGAGGCTGGGATCGATTCTCTTCGATCGACGACGTCATCGACAGGGCGAAGCTCCAGCGCACCGACGCGCTGCAGCTGGCGCGCGCCGGCGCTTTCGGATGCTGGGAGCCGGATCGACGTCGCGCGGCGTGGGTAGCGATGCGGGCGGTGGGAGATTGTCTGCCGCTGGCGCCGGCGCGTCACGTGGCATACGAGCCGCGTCCGCTGACGCGTGACGAGCTGATCTTCCTCGACTATTTCTCGGTCGGCATCAGCGTCAGTGGGCATCCGATGGAGCATCTGCGCGAGGAGCTCAGTGCCAAGGGCGTGCTCGATTCAAAACAGCTACTCAAGCTGAAGGGCGGCGAATGGATCAAGACCGCCGGCCTCGTCACCATCCGCCAGCAACCGCAGAGCGCGAAGGGCACTGTCTTCCTGCTGATGGAGGATGAGTTCGGGTTCATCAACGTCATCGTCTCGAAGAAGATGGTCGAGGAGTACGCGGAGGTAGTGAGATTCTCGACCTTCGTGCTGGTGGAAGGGAAGTTCGAGCGCGACGATGGGGTGCGAAACGTCATCGGCAGGAAATTCAGCGAGCTCGAGGTAAGGGAGCTGGTTCACGCGAGCCGGGATTTCCACTAGCGCTTCCCGCTTCCCGCATCCCGCCTTATCCTTGGCTGATGCGGCAAGAGAAACAACCCGCGCGCGCGTTCGCGAGCGACAATTGGGCCGGCGTCCACCCGGAAGTGCTGGCGGCTCTCGCCGCGGCCAACGTCGGTCACGTTCCATCGTACGGCGAGGACCCATACACCCACGAAGCCGTTAGCAGAATTCGACGCGAGCTCGACGAGGACGCCGAGGTTTTTCTCGTCTTCAGTGGGACTGCCGCCAATGTGCTCTGCCTGCAAAGCATGGTGCAATCCCATCAGGCAGTGATCTGCGCCGAGACGGCGCACGTGCACGTGCACGAGTGCGGCGCGGCGGAGAAGCACATAGGATGCAAGCTGTTGCCGGTGCCGTCGCCGAATGGAAAGATCACTGTCGCCGGCATCCGGGAGCATCTGCACGACTTCGGCAACGAGCACCATGTGCAGCCGCGCGCGATCACGATCACGCAGGCCACGGAGTATGGGACCGTCTACACACCGCAGGAGATTCGGACGATCGCGGACTTCGCGCACAGTCATTCGTTGCTGCTCCACATGGATGGTGCGCGGATTTTCAACGCCGCCGCCTATCTGAATGTCCCGCTGAGGGCGATCACCGGAGGGGCTGGTGTCGATGCCCTTTCATTCGGCGGCACCAAGAATGGTTTGCTGGCAGCGGAGGCCGTTGTCTTCTTCAAGCCCGCGCTGGCCGACGATTTCGAGTTCAAGCGCATGCAGAACATGCAGCTGTCTTCGAAGATGAGATTCATCGCCGCTCAGTTCAACGCGCTTCTCAGCAATGACTTGTGGAAGCGGAGCGCAACTCATGCCAACCGAATGGCGCAGACGCTTGCGCGAGGTCTGTCCGAGATCGAGGGCATCACTCTGACTCAGGAAGTTCAGGCCAACGAGGTTTTCGCGATCATTCCCGGAAAGGTGAGTCAGAAGCTGCAGGAGCAGTGGCCGTTTCACGTCTGGAATGAGAAAACCTTCGAGGCGCGGCTGATCACCTCGTTCGATACCACCGACGACGACATTGCCGATTTTCTCGATCTGACGCGCGAGAAGATGGGCTCACGGGAGAAGCAATGGACCTGAAGAACGCTGCGGCGCTGGTAACGGGTGCGAGCTGCGGGATCGGCTTTGAGACTGCGCGGTTGCTGCGCGAGCGCGGGGCACGGGTGGCCGTCTGCGCGCGTCACAAGAATGAGCTGGAAGCCTCGGCAAAAATGATCGACGCCCTGCCGATCGTCGCGGACGTAAGCAGGGAAGACGACGTGCTGCGCATGATCGACTCAGTGACCAAGGAGTTCGACGACTACAACGTGCTGGTCAACAACGCCGGGTTCGGGTCGTTCGGCCCGCTGATCGAGCTGACGAGCGACGACTTCTTCAGCGTGTGGCGAACCAATGTGCTCGGCGCGATGATGGTAGCGCGCGAGTCGGCTCGACACTTCGTCGGTCGCAACTACGGCAACATCATCAATATCTCGTCGACGGCGGGACAGCGAGGCTTCGCCAACGGCACTGCCTACTGCGCGAGCAAATTCGCGCTGCACGGAATGACCGAGTGCTGGAGAGCCGAGCTACGGCAGCACAACATCCGCGTGATGCAGCTGAATCCCAGCGAAGTTTTGACGAACTTCGGTGCAGCGTCGCGGACCGAGGCGCGACCGGACAATCCATCGAAGCTGCATGCGCCCGATATCGCGCAGGCGATCGTCAGCATGCTGGAGACCGCGGATCATGGCTTCATCACCGAGTCCACGATCTGGGCTACAAATCCGCAGTGAATCGACTTCTACGTCCACTCTTTGCGCGTACTACGTAAGACGGCGTAACGCGTAAACGCGGGGGATCGGATAGGCTGGTGAGAGCTTGAACTGCCAACCTCGGACTCGACCCCCAATGCAAACACGTATAACGGATCCAGCAGTTACCCTCACCGACTACGGCCTCGCGATCGAGTGCGCCGTTGTCGTCGTGCTCTTGCTGCGAAGACAGGTAACGGACGACACCCTTCGCCTATGGCTCGTCGTTTTCTTTTCCGCTGCGAGCGCTGCTTCACTACTCGGTGGAACAGTACACGGTTTTTTGCGGGCGGATAGTCCTCGCCGAGCCATTCTCTGGCCGGCGACGCTGATCTCGATTCTGGTCAGTGGATTGGCTGTGTCGTTCGTCGCCGCCCGGATCCAACTGGGCCCGGAGGCGCAACAGGTTGTACGCGTCCTGGCGATCGGCTTGCTGGCGATAATGGTGCTCGCGGTGATTTTCGCGAAGCAGAGTTTCGCAATTGCGATTGCCGGCTATCTGCCCGCCACGCTCTTTCTTTTGTACGCGTTCGCCGCGACCTACGAGCGCACTCGCGCTGGCATGGTCTGGTGGGGAATCGCCGGCGTTTCCCTCTCCATTGTTGGTGCGGCGGTTCAGCGCCTCGGCGTGAAGATCCATCGAGTTTATCTCGATCACAACGCCTTATATCACGTGCTTCAGGGCGCTGGGTTCTGGATGATCTACAAAGCGGTGCAGTTCATTTCTACGACACTGCCGTCAATCGGGAGGACAAATGCTATCGCGTCGTGACTCCCTGAGCCCTGCTGCGGACGTTGATGTGGGCGGCGACGTTGCGGCAGACGATTCGATCGACGCCGAAACCGCTGAAGATGATGGTGTGCAGGTCAACGACATCCACTCGCGCCTCAATCAAACGCGAGTGCGGCAGATCGTGCGACCTCGATCGATCGAAGCGATCCGGTCGGCGATTCGCACTGCGGTCGACCAATCCTACCCGATCAGCATCGCCGGCGGGCGGCACGCGATGGGCGGACAGCAGTTCGCTACGGATGCGACGCTGATCGACATGAACTCCATGACGCGCGTGCTCGAATTCGATCGCGAGAAAGGAGAAATAGAGATCGAGGCGGGAATCCAGTGGCCCGAGCTGTACAAGTATCTCGTCGATAGTCAGGCGGGCGAGGAGCAGTCGTGGGGGTTCGCGCAAAAGCAGACCGGAGCTGACAATCTCAGTATCGGCGGTGCGATCGCCGCCAACGTCCACGGGCGAGGATTGTCGCTGCGACCATTTATCGGTGACGTGGTTGCGTTGACTATCGTCGGAGCTGACGGCGTGGTCAGGCGCTGCAGCCAAGAAGTGAACAGTGAGCTGTTTCGCGCAGTCATCGGTGGGTACGGACTCTTTGGTCCGGTCGTGACTGCCCGGCTACGTCTTGTACGCCGTCACAAGGTTCAGCGTGTCGTAGAGGTAATCGACATCGATCAACTGTCCGAGATGTTCGCGCGTCGCATTGCTGACGGATTCCAATACGGTGACTTTCAGTTCGCGACGGAGCTCAATCACGAGAAGCTGCTGCGCAAAGGAGTCTTCTCGTGCTATCGGCCGGTCGAGGATTCCACGCCGATGCCGGCAAGCCGGCTTCATCTCGAGACGGAAAACTGGCACGAGCTGATTTACCTGGCTCACGTCGACAGGGCGCGTGCGTTCCACGCGTACTCGAGCTACTACCTGACTACTTCAGGCCAGTATTACTGGTCCGACGAGCACCAGATGAGCACGTATGTGCCGGATTATCACGATGCACTCGCATCCCGGCTCGGACATTACGCGCACGGAAGCGAGATGATCACCGAGATCTATGTCCCGCGAGCGAAGCTCGCGCAGTTTCTCGGCGATGTTCGCTCGGACTTTCTCGCCAACCGGACTGATCTGATCTATGGAACGATCAGGCTGATCGAGGCCGACGGCGAGACCAAACTGCAGTGGGCGAAGCAGTCATACGCCTGCGTCATCTTCAATCTCCACGTTGCGCCCGACGTCGCGGGGATCGAAAAGGCGAAGAGGGAATTTGTTCAGCTCATCGATCGCGGCCTATCCTACGGCGGGAGCTACTATCTCACATATCACCGGTGGGCGGAGCCGCGTCAGGTGATCGCCGCGTATCCCGAGTTTCCGGCGTTCCTGAAACTCAAGCGCGAGCACGATCCGATGGAAGTATTCCAGAGCGAATGGTACCGCCATTATCGGCGCATGTTCGCGGACGGTGACTGATCCACCGAATTAGCTGCGGGTTGCCGGATCCTGTGCTTCCCGCAGCGCTCCATAGCGATAGTGGTAGTGGCCGTACAAGAGCAGCCACGTCGCGAGCACAAGGTGAAACACCGTCGGGATGTAAGACGTGAACCAGCGGCTTTCGCGATAAATCGTCAGGCCGAGCACAAGACGCGTAAGCATTGTCAGAAAGTAGACGGATGCGAACAACAGGAAAAACCCGCCGCGACGGTGGCCTGGAACGACATTTCCGTTCCCGAATCTCGCTGCAGTTCGCGCGAACCAGGCGATGATCAAGAACTGCGCGATCACCAGCGCGGGATAAGGCAGAACTCCGCTGTGCCACGACTCAAATCGTGGTAACAGCGGTGTGTCAATAATCAGCGCCAATGGTTGCGCGACTACTCTGACGACGAACAGCCCCAATAGAAGCCAGAGCCATGGGGCGTACTTCCGCGAAGGATTTGGATTCAAGCCAAATTTCGAAGACGGCTTGCCAGGTACAGCACCGCTACCAGAGCGACGACGTTCAGTCCGATCATCGTTGCCGGAAAGGCGGGATCGTGCAGCACGAGAAACGTTCCCTCGAGTCCCCACGGCTTCCAGATTCTTGGCCCGCCGAATCGAAGCGTCCATGCCAGCCCCGCGACGTATCTCACCGCAGTGTGCGCGATGATCACGGGCAACACCTGAAAGAGCTGAAGTCCAAGAGATAGCGCGAGTCCGGATCGCCGCCCGCCCCAGAGAAGAACGCCCGCGACCACAGTGAGTACCATCAGCGGAATGCCCAGCGTGATCTCGATCGGCCGAGCGTTCGGGCCGGACTTTGCTTCGAGCACGAGTGCGACCAGGGTGCCGAGACCAAAAAGAATCTGAACCAGGGCGAGCAAGCGGTCGAGCACGCTGTAGATCTGCCTTTCGCGCACCAAACGTCGTTGACCGGTGATCGTTCCCGCCGCGGCGTGCTCGCCGGTGATTGGCGGGATAGGTGTTGTCGACGTCATCGAACCTCTTACGGAGTCCGCCGGTGAATTGGTTTCAGCGGTAAATTGCATTCACCCAGCGACGAAGCAATGGCCGAGTTCATCCAGGATTCTCCGCAGCTCGCCAATCAGTACGACGATGACGCCGTGCTGCGCGGTTATCTGCGCTGGCGGCTGCCGGCGGCTGTGCTGACTGAGGTCGAGCCGGATCTGCGCCGGCTTGGCCAGCGAGCAGTCACGGATATTCTTGTCCTCGGGGAGGAGGCGGAGGGGTCGCCTCCGCGGCACGTGCCATATGACGCGTGGGGCAAGCGCGTCGATCGGATCGAGACGAGCGACGCGTGGCAGCAGCTCGATCACATATCGGCGGCGGAGGGAATCGTCGCCGTTGCTTACGAACGTGCTCACGGTATTCATTCGCGGATCGACCAGTTTGCGCGATTATATCTCTTCGCCCCGTCGTCGGCCTTGTATAGCTGCCCGCTGGCAATGACTGACGGAGCAGCGCGCTTTCTGGAAGTTTATGGCGATGAATCCACTCGCCCAGTGTTCGCGCATTTGACATCGCGCGATCCGCGGCAGTTCTGGACTTCGGGCCAGTGGATGACGGAGAGATCCGGCGGATCCGACGTCGCCAGCACGTCGACGATTGCGAAGTGCGAGTCAGGTGATGACTATCGGCTGTACGGGCTGAAGTGGTTCACCTCCGCGACGACCTCGCAGGTCGCGATGACGCTCGCCCGCATCGAAGGTGCCCCGCCTGGTGGCGCCGGGCTGAGTGTATTCCTGGTCACCATGCGCGATCGAGACGGCTCGCTCCGCAACATCCGCGTGGAGCGACTGAAGGACAAACTGGGTACGCGCGCTTTGCCAACTGCGGAGCTCACGCTCGAGGGCACTCCAGCGCGTCTGGTCGGCGGGACGGGCGACGGGATCAAGAAGATTTCGACGTTGTTCAACATCACCCGGGTCTACAACGCAGTTGCTGCGGTCTCGGGAATGAGACGCGCGATCGCGCTCGCCACCGACTATGCCAAACGTCGCACTGCCTTTGGAAGGCCTCTGATCGAGCAGCCGCTGCACGTCGAGACTCTCGCGGAGCTGTCACTCCGGTTCCGCGCGTGCTTCCTGCTCGCATTCCGCGTCATTGAGCTGCTCGGCAAGGAAGAGTGTGGTGAGGCGAGCGACGGTGAGCTGCAATTGCTGCGACTGCTCACGCCGGTCGCGAAGCTGTACACCGCAAAGCAGGCCGTCACGATTGCAAGCGAGGTAGTCGAGTCGTTCGGCGGCGCGGGGTATGTCGAGGACACTGGGATTCCGCGTTTGCTGCGCGACGCGCAGGTCCTCCCCATCTGGGAAGGCACCACCAACGTTCTCAGCCTCGACACACTGCGCGCAATTCAAAAAACCGATGCTCTCGCTGCCTGGATCGCGGACGTGCGTCGACGGGCTGGCCGATCAGGTAAGGATGAATTAGCTGCGAAGATCGAAAGCGCAGTCGGCAGGATTGAGTCGTCACAACGCGTGGCGGAGAAAGCGGGTGGCGCCTCGCAACAGGCAGCAGCGAGGGGGCTTGCCTATTCAATCGCACGAACCGAAGCAGCCATGCTCTTGCACGAGCAGGCGCAGGCCACGAGTGATGCGGCTGCCGTCGTTGCGGCGAAGCGATGGGGGACACGCGAGCTCGTGACGCTGGTCGACGCGGACGACGATCACCTCGCCGGATCGCGTCAGCTGGTCGACTGAATTTCGCGGCCTAAAGCTGAAACTTCATTTTCGCCGCGTCGACGATCAGATCCGCAGCGCCCTGAATACCAAGTCGCTCGGTGTTGACGCTGAGATCGAAATTCTCGTGAGCTCGCCGGTCGCGTTCCCAGTGTAGCCGGACCCACTGATCGCGCTGCTTGTTGGTCTCGTCTACCAGGCGGGCAGCTTCTTCGGCGCTGACACCCTCACGCCGCATTGTGCGCGCGATCAAAGCTTTGCGTGGCGCGTAACAGAACACGTGGAGCGTGTCCTCGCGCGCCGCGAGCATCTCCTGGGTGCCACGACCTACTACAACAAGAGGACCGGCCGCGATCGCTTCTTCGACGACGTGTCGAGTGACCTCGATCAGCTGCTCATCGGTCGGACGCTTTGCGGCGGCCATTGGCGACGCCCACTCCTGCGATCCCATCGCCATCGCGGCGGTGAGTCTCTCCACCAGTGACGGCACTCGCTCCTCGCGCGCCTGGACTTCGGCGACGCTCATTCCCATTCGCGCGGCTACTGCATCGACGACCGCGTTGTCGAGCAGCGACCAGCCGAGAGATTTTGCGACGAGCGCGGCTACCTCAGAGCCTCCCGACCCATAAAGGCGCGAGACCGTGAGAACCGACACGAGTCAGTCCTGATAGGGACGGCGACGCTTTTCTTCTACCGCGCGACCATAGATGCCCGCGTCGGACCGCGTGATCTTCTTGCGCGCGACGAGCGACTCGAGCACGAGCTCGCATCCGGCCGCGACTACCGGGAGATCATCCATTGGTGCGAGGCCGGCGCCGCTCACGACCTGCATCAGACCGGGTATGCTGCCGAATCCTTCGACGACTGTCTCGACGGCGACATCATCCGTGACCTGCAGTGCGCCGCCGACGTCGAACCACATGATGATCTCGTCGGTGCTGATGCCACCGGCGCGATCCTGGTACGTCGCATCGGCGGCGCGTCGAATCAGCTCACGCGCGATGTTGTGACCGCCAACGAGCTCACCCTCGTATTCGAGCTCGATCTTGCCGGTGATGGCGGGCAGCGCGGCGTAGATGTCCGCGATCCGTGGAACGATGTCACGCTCTCCGGTCTGGATGGCGCGACGCTCGGCGTTGGACACGACATTTTCCATCACGCTGATCGGCATGCGCTGCGACACTCCCGAGCGCTTGTCGATCCGTTTGTCGCCGCGAGCCTCGAACGCGACACGCTCGATCACTTCGGCGATGAAATCGGGAACACGGACTTTGCCGGCACCACGCGCCGTCCACGCTTCCTGAGTGGTGATCGACATACCGAGTTCGACGCTCTCCGGATAGTGGGTGGTGATCTCACTGCCGATGCGATCCTTCAGCGGTGTGATGATCTTGCCGCGCGCGGTATAGTCTTCCGGATTGGCGGTGAAGCACAACATCACATCGAGCGGGAGACGCACCGGGTAGCCTTTGATCTGGACGTCGCCCTCCTGCATGATGTTGAACAGGCTGACCTGCACCTTTCCCGCGAGATCGGGCAGCTCATTGAGCGCGAAGATTCCGCGATTGGCGCGCGGCAACATCCCGTAGTGCATCGTCAGCTCGTCGCCGAGTATGTGGCCGCCGCGCGCTGCCTTGATCGGATCGAGGTCGCCGATGATATCGGCGACGGTTACGTCAGGCGTGGCGAGTTTTTCGACGAAGCGCTGGTCCGGGTCGAGCCACGCGATCGGTGTGTCGTCACCAGCTTCGTTGAGCAGGTTTTTGCCGTATTTGGAGATCGGCTCAAACGGATTGTCGTTGACTTCACTACCGGCGATGATCGGGAGTGCCGGATCGAGCAGTGTTATCAACGCGCGCAGGATCCGGGACTTTGCCTGACCCCGGAGTCCGAGCAGGATGAAATTGTGCTTGCTGAGCAGCGCGTTGACGATTTGGGGCATGACGGTTTCTTCATAACCAATCACGCCGTGGAAAATCGGTTTGCGCGTCGCGAGCCTGGTGAGAAGGTTCGCGCGAAGCTCATCCTTGACGGACTGCTCGCGTCTTTCGGGCGCGCCGAAAGCGGAACGTTTCAGCGCGCCAAATGTTTCTGGAAGGGCCGACAACTTGTTGCTCCGAGGGAAAATACCACCGTGTTCTAAATCTAGTCCCCGTGAATGGAGGCTACTAGGCGGAAGCTCTACACCTTGACACTATTTTCTGATGAGATAGATTCTTGCCCGCGCCAAAAACGGGCACTGCGACTGCGTGCACGGACCGGCGAATTTTTCACGTTTGCCATCTTAAGGAGATCGTAAATGAAGCGCCTGGCCCTTGTCGCCGCAGTTCTGGTTCTAGCCGCATGCACGTCGAAGAAAGACGAAGCTGCAACTGCGGATACTTCCGCTCCCGCTATGGCTCCGGCCCCGGCCGCGATGGACACCGGTATGAAGATGGATACCACCGCGAGCACGACTCCGGCAGCGTCGACCACCACGACGACGACCACCAAGACCAAGACCACGAAGAAGAAGTAGCTCGTCGCGATCGGTCAAATGAAAGGCGCCACTAAACAGTGGCGCCTTTTTCGTTTTGCTCGATCTGAACGCTGCATTCACCGTCCGGCCACTTCGCCTGCAGCGTAGTCCCCGGTGCAATTTCCCGGCGGACCATCCCAAGCGCGATGCCGCCAAAGCGCGGTGACAGCGCGGCGCTCCGGATGTCGCCGATCACTTTTCCCGTCTCATCGAGCAGCTCTGCGCCCTTCGGCGGCGCCGGGCGAGTGACGAATCTAAGTCTCCTCAGAAAGCGATTGACGTGTCCGCGGAAATGGACGCGCGCGACGGTCTCCTGTCCGATGTAGCAGCCCTTGGTATAAGAAATCGCACCGAGCTCGTCGAAGTTCGCTTCCTGCGGCAATGTCGAGTCATCCATGTCGACGCCCCATTCCGGCCGACCCGCTTCGATCCGCGCGATCTCCCAGGTTTCTCTGCTGCCCGCGTTCACCCCTGCCGCGTGAAAGTGGTTCTTGAGCGTCCCGACGGCGTCGGCCGGAATGAAAACGTCGAAGCCATCGACATCGAGATCGGCTGCGCGCGCGATCATCGCTGTCACGTCCGCAAATGGCCTGCTGATGTGACTGTACGGCGGCAGTGCTGCGAGATCCTTGTCGTCGATGTCCATCACCCTGGATACCACCGATCGCGCCGACCGGCCGAAAATCCCGAAGTCACTGAGCTCGGAGGTCACGTCGTGATAGGGTGCAAGACGCGGGTTGATGTACTTTCGCACCAGTTCTTTCCATCCCGGAGCAGCGGCAGCGGAAGTATCGATCAGCAGCGAATCTTCAAGCGCGAATATGCGGAGATCGGCGACGATCTTTCCCTTGGCGGTGAGCGCCGCGGCGTACTGTCCCTCACCGGGCGACAGCGAGGAGACATCGTTCGTCACCATGCCGGTGACGAGCTCGGCGGCTTTGGGACCCGACACGCGCATGCGCAGCCTGTCGCTGCGATCGAAGAACAGAGCGCCGTTGTGCAGCGAGGAATACTCGTTCAGCTCCGCCATGTTTTTCAATTAAGCCGGTGAGCACCGACAGCGCTACTGTCCGATCGCAGCGTAGGATGCGTCGAGCAAATCGACGGGATGAATCGAGCGTGCGTTGATTTCTTCGCGGATCAAACCTGCGCCGATCTGCATCAAACAACCCGGATTGCCTGTCGCCACCCACGGTGCGCGCGTCGCGCGAATGTTTTCCAGCTTCGGCGCCAGCACGGCGTCCGACGTAGCCGGCTCGATCAGATTGTAGATCCCCGCGCTGCCGCAGCATTGGTCGGAGTCATGGAGCGGAACGAGCTCGAGTCCTGGGATCGACGCCAACATCGACAGCGGCGCCTCGGTCACCCGCTGCGCGTGCTGTAGATGGCATGGCGCATCGTAGGTCACGCGAAGCGGGAGCGGACCTCCCGGCCGTGGTCCGGCGTCAGCCAGGAGCTCGCTCACGTCGCGCACCCGCGACGCAACAGCAACGGCTCGATCGCGCCATTCAGCATCATCGTGAAGCAGATGGCCATACTCTTTCATGATGGCGCCGCAGCCGGCGGCGTTGGCGACGACGTACTGCGCGCCCGACTTCTCGAAGGCGGCGATGTTCTTCCTGGCCAGCGCGCGCGCGCCGTCGAGGTCGCCTGCGTGGGCGTGTAACGCGCCGCAGCATCGCTGACCGGGGGCAGGCACACACGCGTATCCGTTGACCTTGAGCACTCGCTCCGTCGCGCGATTGGTGGAACTGAACAAGCCATCCATCACGCAGCCGCGTAGCAGCGCCGTCGTTCCACGATCGCCGCGGGTGACTGGATCGTACGACGAGCGTTCGATGGAGCGCCCTGTCGAGGCAAGCATCGCCATCGCAAATCCGAGCCGGCCTTTGATTCCAGACAGCAAGGTTGGAATCGGAGTAGCGGCGAGGAGGCGTGAGAAAAACATCGTCGGTCTCAGCAGCCACTCTTTCCCGAACACGAACAGAATGAGTCGTGCGATGAAAGGCGTCGACTGATACTGGTTGAGCGTAGCGCGAGTTGCCTCGAGCAACTGGCCGTACGGAACGCCGCTTGGACAAACGGGCTCGCAGGCCCGGCAGCCAAGGCACTGATCGATGTGCAGTTTCACCTCGGCGTCCGTCGGGGCCACAGTCCCCTCGAGCAGCGAGCGCATCAGAAAGATTCTGCCACGCGGGCTGTCGTTCTCGTCTTCGAGGTTGAGATATGTAGGACACGCCTGCAGACAGAATCCGCAGTGGACACAAGCATTTATACCGGGGAGTGCCTCTGCGAGCGGAGTGCCGGGCAGCGCACAACCCGGCATCGTGTCGGGCGGCAACGGATCGCGAGGTGGAGGAACTACAGGTAACGCGGTCAATTCAGGTCGCCAAGAATGCCCGGATTCAAAATGTTGTGCGGGTCGTACGCTTTCTTTATGCCCTGCGACAACGGATCGGCGACGACACTCGGCGAGACGGTGGGCCACAGGTCGGCGGGCAACTTCTCGAATACGAGCTCGCTCGAATCGGTCCGCTCGATCCCGGCCGCGATCTCTGGCGATGAAGCGGTTCCTTCGGCCGACCCGGCGACGACACGGATCACGCCGCGCCGAGGATCGATCGAGGTGAACACACCGCGGACGTCGTCGCTGAGGATTCGCGCGGCGGCAGCGACGATTCGCTGAGGCAAACCGGAAATGCGAAGCGAAGTGTGCGATCCGGCTTCGATCTCACGCAACGACTGCCAGTTGGTGGAGTCGATTTCTTCGGTGTTCGCAATCTGCGCGAGTCCTCCCGCCTGTGCTTTGACGGCCGCTGAATTCCCGCCAAAACGTATCAAGCCAACTGGGTCCTCTCCCAAATGAAGTGCACGAGAAACGGAGGCACTGACCAGCACGAACGCAAAAGGACTCAAAGGCGCGGCGACCAGCGCGCGCAGGAGGCTGGTGATTTGCTTCTCTGACTCGCCGAGATGAATAACGAAAGTCCGATCTGCCTCCGGCGAACCGTACAGTCGTAGCGTGACCTCGGTGATAACGCCGAGCGATCCCCACGAGCCGGTCAACAATCTGGAGAGGTCGAAACCGGCAACGTTTTTTACGACCTTGCCGCCGGCTCGGACGATCTCGCCGCGGCCGTTGACGAACTCGAGTCCGAGCACGAGATCCCGCGGTAAGCCAAAGTTCGATGACAGTGGACCGGCCGATGCGGTGGCGATGGTAGCGCCGATGGTGCCGTCGCCAGAGCCGAAGGGATCAAGCGGTAGCCATTGCTTCGTTTCCCGAGTAGCTGCCTCGATCTCCGACAAGCGCGTGCCCCCGCGAACCGTGATTGTGAGATCGGCGGGTACGTAAGCCGTTACTCCTGACTCCTCGCGCAGCGACAAAGTACGTTCCGCGCGAACGGGACGGCCGGCCTCGAGCCAGCTCCCACCGGCCGCGATTCTTAGCGGAGTTCTGGCGGCGAAGCTCTCCTTTATCGAGGCTGCGATGGATGCGGTGCTCATGCGACCGGACGCGAGGGCTCGGCTTCGAGCGGGGTTGGTTGCTTTTCCGCGCGCCGCACAGCCGGCACCCCCTGCCACTCTCGACACGAATGGACGGGTACGACTTTGCCCGGATTAGAACGACGCTCGGGATCGAACACAGAGCGCAGCTCGCACATCGCGTTCAGCGACGTCTCGGAAAAGATCGACTCCATATAGCCCATCTTGTCGAGTCCAACGCCGTGCTCGCCGGTGATGCTGCCGCCGGCGTCGATGCAGGACTGCATAATCTCCCTCATCGCTTTGTGCACGCGCTCGCTCTCGTCCGGGTCGTCAGCACTGTACGCGATGTTGGGATGCAGATTGCCGTCGCCGGCGTGGAAGACATTGCAGACGAGAACGCGATACTTCTCGCTAATGCGGTGAATCGTCTCGAGAATCTCGGGCAACTTGGTGCGCGGAATCACTGCGTCCTGCACGATGAGATGCGGAGCCAGCCGCCCCATCGCGCCGAAGGCTTTTTTGCGCCCCTGCCACAGCTTCATGCGCTCGGCGTCGTCGCGCGCTACGCGTACGTTCCGCGCTCCGCCGCTGGTGCAAATGCGACGAACGGTCTCGAGATCCGCGATCACACCCGCCTCGGGTCCGTCGAGCTCGATCAGCAGAATCGCCTCGGCGTCGCGCGGGTAGCCGGCAGCGTAGATCGAATCTTCCACGACGCGGATGGTCGGACCATCCATGAATTCGAGTGCGGCAGGAACGATCCCCGACGCGATCACCGCGGATGTCACCTGCGCCGCCTCGTTCACCGACATGAAATCGGCGAGGATCGTCCGCACAGTTTGTGGCTTGGGCGTCAGCTTCACAGTCACATCGAGTGCGAGACCGAAGCAGCCCTCCGATCCGATGAAAGCGCCACGCAAATCGTAGCCATCCTTCTCACCAACCTTGCTTCCCAGCTCGACGATCTCTCCGCTTGGCAAAACCACAGTCAGCGCGAGAACGTGGTTTAGAGTTACACCGTACTTGAGACAGTGCGGGCCCCCCGCGTTCTCGGCGACGTTGCCGCCGATTGTGCAGGCCGATTCACTCGACGGGTCGGGCGCATACAGCAGTCCCTGGGCTGCAACGTGACGATTGAGCTTGAGATTGACGACGCCCGGCTCGACCAGCGCGCGCCGATTCTCAACGTCGACAGAGATGATCTTTTTGAGGCGATGTAACCCGACGACGACGATATCGTCCGCGAGTGCGCCGCCTGACAGCCCGGTGCCGGCGCCGCGGGGAACGAACGGGATTTTTTCAGCCGCGAGCAAACGCACTACTGCGATCGCTTCGTCGCGGGTGCCTGGGAAAACCGCCAGTCGCGGCTGTCGGCGGTAGCCAGGCAGTCCATCGGAGTTGTAGACCAGCAGCTCGCTCGGCCGACTCAGGACGTGCCGCGCTCCAACGATCTCAGCGAGAACGGCGGCGAGATCGGACTTGGACGGCGATTCAACAGGTGACGATTCCGCGCGGTTGGCGGGTTGGGTCATCTGTTGAATCTAGCTATTCGTCCTTCTCCGGCGGCGCAACCACAAGCCGCAATGCGTCTCGATCGATTCGGTATTCGAGCGGCGTCGTCATGCGCTTAAGCTCGCCGTCGAGTCCAACCGTTGTTTGCGGGCGATTCAGATCGATCTGGCATTTGTCGACCAGAAAGTTCTCGAACTCGGGAAGCTTCGACGCTTCCCTGGTGCCGCGCGCAATCGCGGCCATTCCCAGTGTGAAGAGTCTGGCTCGTTTCCGGCCGCGAACGATCATCACGTGCAAACCGCGCCTGCCGTTTGCCACTCGACTGCCAAGCGTAGGCATCTTGAGCTCGCGCTCGTCGACGCCGATGAAAACGAGCGAGGTACGGAAAGTCCGTATTTTCCCTTCAACCTCCAGCGTGACGCTGAATGTGCGGAGATCCTTGAGCGTCATCACGCCGGCGAAAATGCTGGCGAGGTTATATCCAAAGCGCTTCTCGAGCCGCTCGCGATCTCGAACGAACGTCACGTAGGCGCCGATCGAGCTGGTGTTCAGGAAGACGCAGTCGTTGACGTAGCCAATGTCGGCACCGATGACTTCACCGGCGCCGGCGGCGATTGCCGCCTTGCCGAGGTCGGTGGGAATATTGTGATCTCTGGCGAAGTGATTGAGCGTGCCGCCGGGCAAAATCGCGAGCTCGGTCCCGCTCTTTGCGACCAGTGATGCGGCGGTAGCTATGGTACCGTCACCCCCGGCGACGAGGATGCGTTCCACCCCTCCCTCGATCGCCGTTTTGAGTCGAGCTTCCATGTCTCCTGGCTCAACCTCTTCCAGGTCATACCCAACTTTGTTCAGCGCCTCGCGCGCCTTCTCCGCGTTGCCGCACTTGGCGTTGAGAAATGCTTTTAGAGGGGGATGCGGGATGCGGGATGCGGGATGCGACATGCGGCGCGGGATGCGGGATGCGGGATGCGGGATGCGGCAAGTGCCTATACAAGAAAGACGCCGACCCAAATTTGAGTCGGCGTCACCTTGCAAATACGTCGGTTTGGGGCCCTACCGCATCCCGCATCCCCCATCCCCCATCCCGCTCTAACTCCAGAATCCCGCTAACGCGGATCCATCCGGCGATTCGCGCAATTTTTCGAACGCGCGCTCGCGTATTTGTCTGATACGCTCGCGGGTGACGCCCATTAGCGCGCCGATCTTCTCGAGGGTCATCGCGTCGGAGCCCTGCTCGAGACCGTAATAGAGATGAAGGATCTTCCGTTCGCGCGGCGTCAGGTACTTCCGGAAGACGCGGTCAATGAACTCGCGCATCAGGTGAAAGTCCGTGACATCCTCGATCTCACCACCATCGACGCCGGCGAACCGCTCGCCGAGCGTGCACGCTTCACGGTCGGAGCGATCGATTGGCGCGTCGAGCGAGATTTCGGTGGCCGACATCTGCTTCGCGCTGCGAACTGCGTCCGGAGTTTCCTCCAGTAGCCGGCCGATTTCGTTGTCAGTTGGATCGCGCTTGAGAACCTGGGAGAGAACTGTCTGGGCGCGAGCGAGTCTGATTAACTGAGAATTCTGATTGAGCGGGATCCTCACGCTCCGTGTCTGCTCTGCCAATGCCTTCAGTACTGCCTGCCGGACCC
>Ga0207665_10001091_pt1 | contig 18258 bp, 12 predicted proteins | sample LARL112metaG_FD_184351 | JGI IMG/M metagenome (GOLD analysis project Ga0207665, IMG submission 184351) | Corn, switchgrass and miscanthus rhizosphere microbial communities from Kellogg Biological Station, Michigan, USA - LAR L11-2 metaG... | ecosystem: Host-associated > Plants > Roots >...
TTTCCTGTCCCTGGCCACGCTGCGCACCCACTGGCTGATCGGGGCGCTGCTGGTGGCCGGCCTGGTGCTGCGGGTGCTGGCGCTGATCGCCTACCAGCCCGCGCTGATCTACGTGGATACCCTCAAGTACCTGTACGGCGCGTCGCCCGGTTCCGACCCGCTCGGGTACCTGGTGGTGCTGCGGCCGCTGCTGCTGGTCGGCAACCTGACCGTGGTCGCCGCCGTCCAGCACCTGGCCGGCCTGGCCCTGGGCGCCGCGCTGTACGTGATACTGCTGCGCCGCGGCACCAACCGGTGGCTGGCCGCGCTGGCCGCCGCGCCCGTGCTGCTGGACGCCTACCAGGTGCAGATCGAGCAGATGATCATGCCTGACGTCTGGTTCGAGGTCCTGCTGGTGGCCGGGCTGGGCCTGCTGCTGTGGCGCCCGGTGCTGAGCGTGCCGGTGGCGGCGGTGGCCGGCCTGATCCTCGGCTCGTCGGCGCCGGTCCGCCAGATCGGCGAACTGCTGATCTTCCCGGCGGCGCTGTTCCTGCTGGTGGCCATGGCCGGCACCGGACGGGTCATCCGCACCGGCATCGCGCTGGTGGTGGCGTTCGCCGTGCCGATCGTGGCCTATTCCAGCGTCTCCTACGTCCGCACCGGGCACTTCTGGCTGGCCCGCGGGCAGAGCACGGTCGGCCGGGTGGTGTCCGCGGCGGACTGTGCCACCCTGCGGCTGCCCGCGGATGTGCGGCCGCTCTGCCCGACCCCGGCCGAGCAGCGGTTCGGCCCGGACTGGCTGGAGCACTCCAAGTACTCGCCGCTGTTCAGCACGCCCATCCCGCCCGGTGCCAAGCGGGGCCAGCTGATCTCCGAGCTGACCTCGGCGATCAAGAGCCATCAGCCGCTGCGGATAGCAGGCGGGATCGCCGGGGATTCGCTGCGCCTGTTCTCGGTGACCCGGGACCCGAGCCCGTGGATCGCGCCCGTCTGGCGCTGGCAGTTCCAGACCCATTACCCGGTCTACCCGCACTGGACCCAGCTGGGCCCGGGCAACGCGATCGTGGTCGGCGTGCAGACGAAGCTGTTCGGCCCGTTCCACTTCAGCGTGCTCAAGCCGTCCTACGGCGGGCCCGCCCAGGTCAACCACCCGATCGCGTCGTTCCTGCGGTCCTACCAGCTGGACGGTGGATTCACGCCGGGCCCGCTGCTCGCCGTGTTCGCGATCGCCGGCCTGGCCGGCTCGGTGCTGGCGTTGCTGCGCCGGGGCAGCCCGCGCACTCGCGCACTGGCCGTGGGCGGCCTGCTGTTCACCGGCACCGCGGTGGTGCTGCTGCTCGCGCCGGACGTGTTCGAGTTCTCCTGGCGCTACATGCTGCCCGCCACGGTCACCCTGCCGCCCGCTGGCGTGCTGGGCTTCTCCGCCCTGCTGAGCCTCGGCCGCAAGGCGGGCGAGGCGCCGGACGGGCCCGCTCCCGGCCCGGCCGCCCCGGCCGGCTAACTATCGCGTGGCTCGCGGGCGGGCAGCGTCAGGCCGGCCGACGCCAGTACCTGCTCGGTGGGCCGCGGCCGGCTCCGCAGGCCGGCCGACACGCCCTTGACCAGGCAGGACCACAGGGTACGCCGGTCGGCTGACCGGGCGAAGGTGCGGGCCCAGCGGCGCACCGTCGCCCCGCCGTACAGCACCCGCTCGGCCGGGGCCAGCGGCGCGCTGGCCCGCAGCGTCCACACCTTGTTCCGCACCTCGTAGAAGAAGCGCTGGCCCGGGTCGGCGTCGGTGGACCCGAACGCCGCGGTCTTGTGCACCACCACGCTGGCCGGGCAGAGCCAGCCCACCCGGCCGCGCAGCAGCCGGGTGGTGAACTCGAAGTCGTCGTTCCACAGGAAGTAGTCAGCCTGCGGCAGGCCGCGCTCCCGGCACACGGCCGCGTCCACCAGGATGGACACGAACGACGCCGACCGGATCGCCGTGCAGCCGGCCGCCGCGGCGGCCGCCCGCTCTGCCCTGGTCGCGAACGGCTTGGCCCGCGGCGTGTTCATCGGGTGCGGCCGCCCGTCGGTCCACACCACCCGGCTGGCGATCAGCGCCGGGGGGGCCGCGGGCTGGTGGTCGCGCGCGGCCAGCAGCGCGGCCAGCGCGGCCGGCTCGGGCACGGTGTCGTCGTCCATCAGCCAGATGAGCTCGGCCGGCCCGGCCAGGGCCAGCGCCATCCCGTAGGCGAACCCGCCCGCCCCGCCGGTGTTGTGGTCGAGCACGGCCAGCCGCGCGGCCGGGAACTTGGTGCGCACCGCGGCGGCGCTGTCGTCGGTCGAGGCGTTGTCCACCACGATGACCTCGTCCGGCGGCCGGCTCTGCGCGTAAAGCGCGGCCAGCGATTCGAGCAGCAGCTCACGCCGGTTGTAGGTGACCAGCACGGCGGTGACCCGCCCGGCCGGCCCGCCGCCGTGGCCGGGCCGCGGGCTAGGAGCGGCCACGCGCCCGGATCCGCTCCATGGCCTGCCAGGCCATGACGCGCAGCCGCCGGGCCGCCGGGTAGCGGCTGCTCAGCTCGCGCACGGTCCGCTTCAGCCGGGGTGAGGCGGCGACCGCCGACTCGACCCGGCTGGCCAGGCCCCGCGCGCCCCGGCCCGGCCGCGGCCGGGCCGCCGGATGCTCCTTGTGGTACTGGTTGACGACCAGGGCCGCCGCGGCCGAGACGGCCGCGTCCAGCAGCTGGCTGTCCGGCTGGCTGCCCGGCTGGTCACCGGGGCCAGCGGTGGCGGCAGGCGGCCGCGGGCGCAGCTCACCGGGGTCGCCGAGCACGTCGTAGCCCGCGCCGGCCAGCCCGGCGATCAGCGTCTCCGCCTGCTCCTTGGCCCAGGCGTCCCGCTCGGCGGGCAGTACCAGCCGTCCCTCGCGTGGCCGCTGCGCCAGGGCCCGGTGCGCGATGCCCTCCTTGACCGTCCACATGTAGAACCAGTCGGGCACGTCCGCGGGCAGGGCCTGGTTCAGCCGCCGCAGAAACTCGGTCTCGGGCAGGCCGAGGGAGGTGTTGGCCCGGGCCACGCTGAGGTCCGCGCGGTCCGGGTCCACGCCGATCAGGCCCGCGAACCGCTGCCAGAGCACGCCGGTGCCCGATCCCGGTGGCGGGGTGGTGATCACGTGGATCCGCTCCGCGGGCACGTACCGGGACCAGATATCCAGAATGGCCAGGGTGTCGTGGACCCGCCAGAACCACCACTGGCGCCGGTCGGCGGACACGGACTCCCGGTCGATCACGTCGCCGAGCCAGTCCTGCCAGCCCCGCGTGCTGCGGTGCTTGACCGTTTCCTGCCACTCCGCGGGCAGCAGCGACGCCATGTCCCGCACGGTCGCCGTGATGTGCACCTCGGCGGGCTGCAGAGAGCGCACCGCGTGCTCGGCCTGCGGGGCATCGGCGGCCGAGAACAGCTCGTGCGAGATGACCGCGGCCCGCGGCGCGTGCCGGGCCTCGTGGGCCAGGATGTCCCACTCGCCGGTCCACGACCCGGCCGGGTCGCTGGGCAGCTTCTCGATGCCGCGAAGATCCTGGCTGGCCCGGAAATGGTCCTGCGGATGGTGCCCCGGCAGCACGACACCCTGCGCGGCCAGCGCGGCGCGGTTGCGCCACATGACCTGCTGCACGAAGGTAGTACCTGTCTTAGGCTCGCCGATGTGCAGGTAGACCGATGCCATCCGGACACCTTATCGGTCGTTGGTGATGCCGATGCAGGCTCAGGGTAGACCACACAACGGGGGTGCGCGCTCGCCGGTAAGCCGGGCAGGCCGGGGCATAGCTGCCGTAAAGTGGCATCGGCCCGCCCGGCCTGATATTCGCCGCGGTGCCCACTTCTCCACAGACGGAAGGCAAATCCGGCATATGCACGAGCCCTTCACGCTCCTGCTCTCGGTGTACGACGGCGACCGGCCGGACTACCTTCGGCGGGCATTCCGCAGTGCGGTCGACGACCAGACTCTGCGCCCGGCGCAGGTGGTCATCGTCCGGGACGGCCCGGTCCGGCCCGAGCTGGCCGATTGCCTGGATGACCTGGTGGCGGGCAGCCCGGTCCCGGTGACCCTGGTCCCGCTGCCGCGCAACGGCGGCCTCGGCCCGGCCCTGGACCGTGGCCTGGCCGCCAGCCAGTTCGACGTGATCGCGCGGATGGATGCCGACGACGTGGCCATGCCGCACCGGTTCGCGGTGGAAGTGCCGCTCATCCAGGACGCGGACATCGTGGGGGGCGGGCTGCTGGAGTTCGTCGGGGATACCGGCAACATCGTCGGCCAGCGGGTCCCGCCCACCGACCCGGCCCAGATCCAGCGCTACGCGCGGATGCACGACCCGTTCAATCACCCGACCGTGGTCTACCGCAAGCATGCGGTGCTGGCCGTGGGCGGCTACGGCGACCTCCCGCTGATGGAGGACTACGCGCTGTTCGCCCGCATGCTGCAGAACGGGGCCCGGGCGGTCAACGTGGCCGAGCCACTGGTCTACTACCGGGTCGGCGCGACGTCGTTCAAGCGCCGGGGTGGCCTGGACCTGCTCCGATCGGAACTGCGGCTGCAGCGGGAGTTCCGCCGCCAGGGGTTCACCACCCCCGTCGAGTACCTGCGCAACGTGCTGGTCCGGGGGGGCTACCGGCTCATCCCGTGGCGCTTCCGCCGGGCCGTGTACCGGCCCATCGTCGCGCACTACACCGAGAGCACCGGCACGCCGTCCGACCCCGCGGAGGGTGACTATCTGCCCGGCGGCCCGGCCCAGCGTGAACTCCCGGTGCAGCGGTGAACGCCGACCTCGTCATCGTCGGGTCCGGCTTCTTCGGCCTGACCATCGCCGAGCGGTGCACCCGCGACCTGGGCCTGCGGGTGCTCATCCTGGAGCGCCGGGAGCACATCGGCGGCAACGCGTACAGCGAGCCGGAGCCGCAGACCGGGATCGAGATTCACCGCTACGGCGCGCACCTGTTCCACACGTCGAACACCCGCATCTGGGAGTACGTCAGCCAGTTCACCGGCTTCACGGGTTACCAGCACCGGGTGTTCACGGTGTACAAGGGCCGGGTCTACCCGATGCCGATCAACCTCGGCACGATCTGCGAGTACTTCGGTGCGGTGATGTCCCCGGACGAGGCGCGGGCGCTGATCGCCGAGCAGTCCGCGGAATTGGCCGCGGGCCGGGCCGCCAATCTGGAAGAAAAGGCTGTGTCGCTGATCGGCCGGCCCCTCTACGAGGCGTTCATCCGCGGCTACACCTACAAGCAGTGGCAGACAGACCCGGTCAACCTCCCGCCGGAAATCATCACCCGGCTGCCGGTGCGCTACACGTTCAACAACCGCTACTTCAGCGACACCTACGAAGGGCTGCCGGTCGACGGGTACACCGCGTGGCTGGAGCGGATGGCCGACCACCCGAACATCGAGGTGCGGCTGAACACCGACTTCGCCCAGCTGCGGGACGACGTGCTGGGCAACGTGCCGGTCGTGTACACCGGGCCGCTCGACGCGTACTTCGGTTACGCCGCCGGCGACCTGGGCTGGCGTACCCTCGACTTCGAGATGCAGGTGCTCCCTACCGGGGACTTCCAGGGAACGCCGGTGATGAATTACGCAGACGAGGACGTCCCGTTTACCCGCATCCACGAGTTCCGGCATTTCCATCCCGAGCGCGACTGGTACCCGAAGGACAGAACAGTGATCATGCGTGAATTCTCGCGCTTTGCCGATCGCGGTGATGAGCCTTATTACCCGATCAATACGGCAGAAGACCGGGCCCGGCTGGTGGCCTACCGTGAGCTGGCCGCGCGCGAACCGGGTGTGCTTTTCGGCGGCCGCCTGGGCACGTACAAATACCTCGACATGCACATGGCCATCGGGTCCGCGCTGAACATGTACGACAATCAGCTCCGGCCGCACTTCGCCAAGGGTGCGCCGCTCACCGGGGACCCGGAATGACGGCCGGCGCCCGCGAGCTGCGCGTCCTGCAGCGCGTCGTGTTCCCCGATGACGAGCTGGACGTCGTTCCGCTCTACGTCGAGACCAACCCGGACCGGGGCGCGGCCGAGCTCGCAGCCGAGCTGGCCAACGAGGCGCTGACCGGCGCCAAGGCCGGGACGGTCAACGTCCCGGTCGCCACCGCCCCGGTCGCCGAGACCCAGTCGAGCATCCGGTTCGGCAGTGACGTGCCTGGCTATCTGGTCGATGACGCGGGGCCACGGCGCAGCGCGCTGATCGCGGAGGGCCGCCGGGTGTCGTTCGCCACCTACTTCAACGCCTTCCCAGCCAGCTACTGGCGCCGGTGGACGACCGTGGAATCGGTGACGCTCCGCATCCGGCTGGCCGGGGAGTCGAAGGTCGTGCTGTACCGTTCCACGGCGCGCGGCTTCAGCCACCCGGTAGAGACCATCAGCGTGCAGTCGGATCAGCCCGAAGTTGTGCAGCGCACGCTGCCGCTGGACCCGTTCATCGACGGTGGCTGGTACTGGTTCGACATCATCGCCGGGCCGGGCGGGACCACGCTGATCGAGGCCGACTGGCTCGGGCCCGCGCCGAGCGCGCCGCCGGGCCGGGTCAGCCTCGGGATCACCACGTTCAACCAGCCCGATTTCATGATCGAGCAGCTGCACCGGCTGGGCGAGGCCAGCGAGGCCCTGGACGTGCTGGACCGGGTGTACGTCATCGACCAGGGCACGGACAAGGTGACGCAGCGCCCGGGCTTCGATGACGCCGCGAAGGAGCTGGGTGATCTGCTCGAGGTCGTCGAGCAGGGGAACATCGGCGGATCCGGCGGATTTGCCCGGGCGATGGACGAGACGGTGCGGGCCGGGCGCGCCGACTACGTCCTGCTCATGGACGACGACGTCAAGCTCGACCCCGAGGGCATCCTGCGGGCGGCGACGTTCGCTGATCTGGCCCGCCGTCCCACCATCGTGGGGGGCCACATGTTCAGCATGTACGACCGGACGCTGCTGCACGCGTACGCCGAAGCGGTCGAACCGCACACATGGTGGTGGGGCCCGGCGCCGAACACCAAGGCCCGGCACGACTTCGGGCGGCGGAACCTGCGGAACACCCCGTGGCTGCACCGCCGCGCCGATGCCGACTACAACGGCTGGTGGATGTGCCTGATCCCGACCACGGTGATCCGCGAGATCGGGCTGTCGCTGCCGGCCTTCATCAAGTGGGACGACGCTGAGTACGGCGTCCGGGCCCGTGATCGCGGCTTCCCGACGGTGTCGCTGCCCGGTGTGGCGTCCTGGCAGGTGCCGTGGGATGAGAAGGACGACGCCAGGAACTGGCAGGCCTACTACCACCTGCGCAACCGGCTGGTGTCCGCGCTGCTGCACTCGCCCGCCGCCAAAGGTGGCGGGGTGGTGTCCGAGAGCCTGGAGCGGCAGCTGCAGAGCCTGCTGTCCATGCAGTACTCGACCGTCGCGCTGCGGCTGCTGGCGGTCGAGGACGTGCTCACCGGTCCCGGGCACCTGCACCGGGAGATCGGGACCAAGCTCGCGCAGCTGCGCGACGTGCGGGCGCCGTACACCGACGCCCAGGCCGCGGACGACCTGGACAGCTTCCCGCCGCCGCGGCGCAAGCCCCCGGACGAGCTGAAGCACTCCACCACGCCCACCAATAAGCTCAACCTGATGACTAAGGCCGCGCGGGGCACCATGCGGCAGTTCCGGCCGGCGCCGGAACGCGCCAGGAAGCGCCCGCAGATGGCGCTGCCCTACCAGGACGCGGGCTGGTGGGTGCTGGCCAAGCTGGACAGCGCGCTGGTGTCCGCGGCGGAAGGCACCTCCGCGGCCTGGTACCGGCGGGATCCAAAGCTGTTCCGGTCACTCGGCTGGCGCAGCCTGGCCGCGCACCGGCGGCTGCGCCGGAACTGGGCCCGGCTGGCCCAGGAGTACCGGGCCGCGGCGGCCGATTTCAACTCGCCGGAGCGGTGGCGGGAGACGTTCGAGGCGTCCGTGAACGAGCCACCTGCCGGGCAATGACATCCGTGCCCGCCGGGCAGCGCGGCAAGCCTGCGCCGGCCGCTGACCCGGCCGCCGGCCAGCCCGCCAGCGGCGCGGCGGCCAGCGGCCCGGCGGCCGGGGACGGCCCGGTCTGGGGCAGGTACGCGCCCCCGGTCATCGCCGCCGCGGTGATGGCGGTGCTCGGCGGGTGGGGGCTGGCCCGCTCCGGGTCCATGGGCAACGACGAGGTGGCCACCCGGTGGGCCGCGCTGCTCAGCCTGCGTGACCTGGCCCACCTGCTGCGGCACGTGGACGCGGTGCACGGGCTGTACTACCTGCTGATGCACGGCTGGGTGGTGGTGGGCAGCAGCCCAGCCGTGCTCCGCATCCCCTCGGTCATCAGCATGACCGCGGCCGCGGCGGCGATCGTGATCCTGGCCCGGCGCCTGACCGGGTCCGGCTGGGCAGCGCTGTTCGCCGGCCTGGTCATGGCGCTGACCCCGACGATCAGCTACTACGCGCAGACCGCGCGGTCCTACGCGCTGGTGTACACCTGCGTGCTGGCCGCGACGCTGGCCCTGCTGCACGCGCTGAACGGCGAGCAGGCCGGCGGCCGGCCCCGCCGCTGGGTGCTCTACGGCTTCCTGATCACCCTGGCCGCGTACCTGAACGAGATGGCGCTGCTGGTGCTGGCGGCGCACGCGGTCACCACGGCGCTGGCCCGGTACGGCCGCCGGACGTTCATCCACTGGGCGGTCACCTCCGCCGTGGCCGTGGTGCTGGTCGGGCCGCTGCTGGCGCTCAGCGATCGGGAAGACGGCGCGGTCGCCTGGATTCCCCGGCCGACGTTCGGCGACCTGAAGGCGCTCGGGCACGACTACTTCGGCGCGAGCGCCGTGGTCGCCGCGCTGATCCTGATCTGCGTGGTCGCGGCGCTGCTCCCGCCGCTGGGCCGGCGGCGCCGGCCGGCCCAGGAATCCGGGCAGGCGGCAGGAGCGGGGGAGGCTGGCGCCGCGGCGGCTGTCCCGTGGTGGCGGCAGCGCGGGGTGACGCTCCAGTCCGTGGCGGCCCCGCTGCTCGTGCTGCCCGCGGCGCTGCTGATCCTGGAGTCGCTGGTGGCGCGGCCGCTGTACACCGACCGGTACGTGCTGTACGGCGAGGCGGGCGCGGCGCTGCTGGCAGGCGCGGGCGCCTACCGGATCGGCCGGTGGCTGGCCGGGACGGCTGGCCAGCGGTGGCTGGTCTGGGTGCCCGGCGCCGTGCTCTGCGTTGCTGCGCTGGTCCTGCAGCTGGGCGCGCAGCAGCGGGTGCGGACCCCGGACAGCCGGCTGTACGACTTCGGCGGGCCGTCCCGCTACCTGGCCGCGCACGCCCGCCCCGGCGACGGGGTGCTGTTCTTCAACGACTTTTTCCGCAAGGCCCGGCTCGGCTACCCGGAGGACTTCGGTAAGGTCACCGACTTCGCGATGGCCGTCTCGCCCACGCAGGCGGGCAACTTCCGCGGGGTCAACAAGCCGGTATCCGCCATCCGGCCGCTGATGCTCGGCTACCAGCGGATCTGGGTGGTGGGCTGGACCCCGGAGCGGCGGCTGGGCGCGGGCCCGGTCGAGGAGCAGGCGGCCGTGCTGCGCAGCCGGTTCTCGCTGGCCGCCCGGCACCACTACCGCAACATCTGGGTCACGCTGTGGGTGCGCCGCTGATGGCAGCGGCCACCGGCCCGGGGCACCTGACGGCTGGGCAGTGGCCCGGCGCCGGCCGTTAAGGCTGACTGTCGGCAGTTCTGGTTAACCTGCACAGCAGGCATGGCGATGAGTTCGGGGCGGCTGTCCCGTCATACCTGTGCGGGCGCTGGGCCGTGCGTGGCCCGTGCTTCGCGATATAACTTGACAGTTCAGCTCAACGCGATACATCGTGTATGGCGGTACCTGGCGGACGGCCCGGCGGGCGCGCGGAATTGAATTCGCGGTCGCGGCGGCGCGGCCGGTAGGTTCGGTGCCGGTGTCAAGGGCGATCAGGAGGAAGCAGTGACAGACAATGGCTCAGGGCCGGCCATCCTGGTTGAGGGCCTGACCAAGTCGTTCGGGGACGTGCACGCGCTGCGCGGGATCGACTTGTCGGTGCCGAGGGGCACGGTGCTCGGGGTGCTGGGACCGAACGGCGCGGGCAAGACAACGGCGGTGCGCATCCTGACCACGCTGCTGCAGCCCGATGGCGGGCGTGCCGTGGTCGAGGGCCACGACGTGGTGCGGGAGGCCGCTGCGGTGCGCCGGTCGATCGGCCTGTCCGGCCAGTCCGCGGCGATCCAGGAAGAGCTCACCGGCCGGGAGAACCTGGAGATGATCGGCCGGCTGTACCACCTGCGCAAGCCGGACACCAAGATCCGGGCGGTGGAGCTGCTGGACGAGTTCGACCTGGCCGACGCGGCCGACCGGGCCGCGAAGACCTACTCCGGCGGCATGCAGCGCCGCCTGGACCTGGCCGCCAGCCTGGTCGGCCGGCCCCAGGTGCTGTTCCTGGACGAGCCGACGACCGGCCTGGACCCGCGATCGCGGCTGGGCATGTGGGACATCATCAGGTCGCTGGTGGCCACCGGCACCACGCTGCTGCTCACCACCCAGTACCTGGACGAGGCTGACGAACTGGCCGACGAGATCGTGGTTATCGACCACGGCCAGGTCATCGCGGCCGGCACGTCCGAAGAGCTGAAGAGCCGGGTCGGCGGGGACGTGCTGGAGTTCTCGGTGCCGGACCGGAGCCAGATCCCCGACGCGGTCACCGCGACCACCAAGATCGGTGAGGGCGAGCCGCACCTGGACGAGGACACCGGGATTGTCAGCATCGGCGTCGGCGGCCGCGGGTCCGATGCGCTTATCGAGGCCGTGCGCAGCCTGGACGCCGCGGGCGTGGCGACCCAGGGACTGGCGCTGCGCCGGCCGTCGCTGGACGACGTGTTCCTGGCGCTGACCGGGCACGCGGCCGAAGACGAGGAGTCCGGCAAACCCAAGCGGGGCCGCCGCCAGGGCAAACAGGACAAGCAGGATGCGAAGGTGTCGTCATGACCACCGCCCAGGTAACCGCCCCCGGGTTCAGCACGGGCGAGCCCAGTCTGCTCACCCAGGCCCGCTGGGCGGTCAGCGACACACTCACCATTGCCCGGCGCGGCCTGCTGGTCTGGATGCGGGTGCCCGCCTACATCGTGTTCACCGTGATCCAGCCGGTGATCTTCGTCCTGCTGTTCGCGTACGTGTTCGGCGGCGCGATCCCGATCAAGGGGACCACCTACGTCAATTTCCTGCTGCCGGGGATCATCGCCCAGACGGCGGCGTTCGCCAGCTTCGGCACCGCTATCGCGCTGGCCCAGGAACTCCAGAAGGGCGTGATCGACCGGCTGCGGTCGATGCCGATGGCCCGGTCCGCGGTGCTGGCCGGACGGCTGGTCGCGGACACGCTGCGGATGCTGGTCACCATCCTGATCATCGTCGGGGTGGGTTACATCGTCGGGTTCCGGTTCCAGAACGGTTTCGGGCTGGCCGTGGCCATGGTCGCACTGGCCACCGTGTTCGGCATCTCGATCTGCGTGATCGCGGCGTTCACCGGGCTGGCCATCGGCGATGAGGAGTCGGTGCAGGCGTTCGGCCTGATCTGGCTGTTCCCGCTCACGTTCATCAGCTCGGCGTTCGTGCCGATCTCGACGATGCCGGGCTGGCTGCAGGCCTTCGCCAACAACCAGCCGGTCACCTACGTGGTCGACACGATGCGGGCGATGGCCCTGGGCGGCCCGATCGCGGACAACCTGTGGAAGAGCCTGGCCTGGCTGGCCGGGATCTTCATCGTGTTTGTGCCGCTGGCGGTGCGGGCCTACAAGCGGGCGGCGTAGCTCAGCCGGGGTCTCAGCCGAGGCGGCGGCTGGCCAGGATCCGGCGGATGTCGCGGGTCTCCTCCTCGGAGTGCCGGTCGAGGATCGCGCCCAGGTCGTTCAGGTCGGCTTCGCTGGTGTAGCTGGCCAGGTCGCGTTCCAGGGACTTGCGCTCGGCGCGGGTCGCGCGGGCATGGCGGACCTCGTCCCGGATCGCGGCCCACCGCGGGGGACGGGTGATGCTCGGCATGTGTGTCCTGTCCTTGAGGTTGATTGGGTCCGCGTTCAGTGTGCCCGGCCATGAATCATGCGTCCAATGAGAGTTATGCAAAGCATCCATGAGCCAATGTCATGGAACTCCGTGGGCTGCAGCGAGATGGCCAGCTAGCGCCAGCAGGCCATGAGCATGGTGGTGCTGGCCACCGGGTCGGCGCTGGGCGTGATGACGAGGCCGCTGGCCAGGTCCTTGATCCGGGTGGCCAGCGCGGCGGCCAGGTCGAGGCCGGCCCGCGGCGCGTCCGCCCCCGCCCGCTGCAGCGCGGTCAGGGTGTCTGGCGGGATCGTCACGTCCGGCACCTCGTGCGCCAGGTACTCGGCTTCCTCGAAGCTGGTCAGCGGGCGGACCGCGGCCAGCACCGGGACCTGGCCGCCGATCCGGTCCAGCAGCTGCTCCAGGCCGGCCAGTTCGTAGACCGGATGGGTGAGCAGGAAATGCGCGCCCGCCGCGATCTTGCTGAGCGCCCGGCCGGCCGCCCGGTCCGGGTCCCGGCTGCCCGGGTTGATCCGCGCGCCGATCTCGAAGTCGGTCTTGGCCGCCAGCTGCAGCCCGCTGTGGTCGGCCCCCCGGTTCAGGCTGGCCAGCAGCTCGATCAGGCCGATCGAGTCGACGTCCCAGATGCCGTCCACGTGCGGGTAGTCGCCCAGCAGCGGGGGAGTGCCGGTCTCGCAGATGATCCGGCGCAGGCCGAGCGCGTGCGCGCCGAGCAGGTCGGCCTGCAGCGCCATGATGGTCCGGTCCCAGGTGGTGACGCTGGCCATGGTCTCGATGCCGACCTGCTGATGCAGGTGCAGGGCCAGGTCCAGCACGCTCACCTGGGCCCGGCTGGTCCGGGCGGCGGTGGCCGAGATCAGGTCCACGCCGGCCTCGCTGAGCTGCTGCGCCACGTCCAGGACATGGCCGATGTCGCCGGTGGGCGGCGGCGACAGCTCGGCCACCACCAGTGGCCGGCCCGGCTGCACGAGCATGGTGGCGGGCTGCGGCCGCGCGGCCGGCGGGGCGGCGGCCGGCGCCTGCCCGGCGGTGTGGGCCGGGCGCGGCCGGTGCTGCTGCCGGTAGTCGCTGGCTACCTGCACGGCCGCGGCCAGCTGGGCCGGGGTGGTCCCGCAGCAGCCACCGACCATGCGCGCGCCGGCTTCGAGCAGCTGGCGGACGTAGCGCGCGAAGTACTCGGAGTCGATGTCGTACTCGAACCGGGCCGGCGCCACCCGGCGCGGCAGGCCAGCGTTGGGCTGGACGGTCAGCGGCAGGCCGGTGTGCTCGCGGAGTTCCTGCACCACGGCCAGGGAGCGCTGTGGCCCGAGCGTGCAGTTGGTGCCGAGCGCGGCAACCGGCAGGCCGGCTACGGCCGCGGCCACCTCGCGCGGCGTGTGCCCGCTGAGCGTCAGCGCGTCCGTGCCGAACGTGGCCTGGGCGATCACGGGGATGCCGGCGGTGGCGGTGGCCACCTGGATGGCCTCGATGAACTCGTCCAGGTAGCCAAATGTCTCCAGCAGGATCAGGTCGATCCCGGCCCCGGCCAGCGCCTCGATCTGCTCGCGCAGGGCGTCGATCCGCTGCTGCGGGGCAACCCGGCGGCGCTGCTGGACGGTCACGGCCGGGGCCACCGAGCCGGCCACCAGCACGCCGCTGCCGGGCGGCACGGCCTGCCGGGCGATCCGCGCGCCCGCCCGGTTGATGTCCTCGACCCGGTCGCCGAACCCGTGCTCAGCCAGCCGGAGCCGGCTCGCGCCGAACGTGTTGGTCTGGATGACGTCGACCCCGGCGCTGATGTAACTGTCGTGAATGGTCCGGACCAGGGCCGGGTTGGACAGGTTGAGCGCGGGCAGCGCCTGGTCCAGTGAGTTCCCGGCGGCGTGCAGCATCGTGCCCATCGCGCCGTCGCAGACCAGGATCTTGCTCTCCAGCATCGCGCGCATGTTCATGGCCGCTCCAGGCCGTCCAGGATCTCCACGGCCACCTCGGCCATCAGCCGGTCGCGGTGCACGTCGAGGGACAGGCCGGTCAGTTCCTCGATCCGGCGGATCCGGTAGCTCACCGTGTTCGGGTGGACCTGGAGCCGTTGCGCGGCCCGGCGCGGGCTGCCGTTCTCCCGGAAGTACACGGCCAGCGTGGCCAGGTAGTCGATGCCGGTGGCCTGTTCCTCCCCGGCCAGCGCGCCGAGCACCTCGTCGGCGAACGAACGCAGGTCACCGACCTCGGGCACGCGTAGCAGCAGCCGGTGGATGCCCAGGTCGGCGAATGCGGTGACCGGGCTGGCCGGGCCCATCCGCTGGCCCGCCGCCAGGGCCCGCCGGGCCTCCGTGTAGGACCGGGAGATCTCGGCCGCGGTCGCGCACGGGTTGCCGATGCCGGCCCGCAGAGCCCGCCCGTCACTGGCCGCGCAGGCCTGGGCCAGGGCGCGGCCCTGCTCGGCCGGGCTGCGGCCGTTGCCGCGGGCAGGCACGATGGCCACCACCTCGTCGGCCCTGGTAGCCACGATGGCGTCCGGAGCGTGCCGGGCCAGCAGCAGCTCGACCGGCGAGCCAGCGGGCCCGGCGGGCGGGATCGCGATCGTCATCACGTAGTACTCCCGGGTCCGGTCCAGCCCCAGATGCCGGGCCCACCGCTCGACCTCGCGGTCCTCCCGGTCCCGGCTGAGCAGCAGGCCCTCGATGAGCTGCTGCCGGGCCCGGCCCGCCGCCGCGGTCACCACCAGGTCCCGGCCCAGGACGATGCCGCACACCATCGCGGCGTGCTCGGTGGCCAGCAGCCGCATGTCCTCGGTCAGCCCCAGGTCGGGGCTGTTCAGGGTGAGCATGTAGCCGGCCACGTCCTCGCCGACCGAGACCGGGGCGACCACCACCGGCTCCTCACCGTGCTTGGCGCCAGGCACGGCCAGCGCCCGGCGGTGCCGGTCGGCCGCGGTGAGCACGGTGCGCAGTTTGGAGTTCCCGGCACTGTCCCGTAGCTGGCTGATGATGCTGGCCGGCTCGGCGACCCGGGCGCAGGCCAGCACCTCGAGGCCGCGGTCCACCACGGCCACCCCGGCGCCGATGCTGTCCGCGAGGAATTCCACGATCGGCACCAGGTCGGTGGTCTGCGAGGCGAGCGCGGACAGGTGGCTGCACATGGCCACCAGCTTGCGCAGCCGCCGCGCCTCGTCCGGGCTGGCTGGGACCGGCCCAGCCGGGGTTGTCGGCGAGCCAGCGGTGGCCATGCGGGGACTGTAACTGGCGAGACAGCCAATAAGCAATGACCCGGGAATCGTGGGCTGGGAAAACCGGTGGCGCCGTTTGTTCAGCAGCACAAAAAGCTTGGTTTTCCCTGTTGTGCCCGGCCACAGGCGGCGCCGTCGCGGCCCCCGTGGCCGGGGCGGCTGCCAAGCCGGCGGACCCGCCGGGCGGTCCGGCTGGCCGTGGGTGGAGCCAGCCGCAGGGCGACTGTGCTGAAGCACAACCTGGCCGTGCCCAGCCTTGGCGATATGCCCGAAGACAGCCGCTCAGGTGGGCTGGAAAGATCGCAGCTAGGAGTGGCTGTCCCGGTTCCGGGTTTACCCGTGTACTGGCGCGGGTGACTTTCCTGCCCAGCTGTTCTTTCTGGTGATCTGCCCGTGATGCAGGCCGGAACTGGTATTACCAGCCCGCCGGACGGCAGTGGGTGGCAAGGAGGTTGCTGGTGCTGGTTGACTTCCGGCCGCACGCACGGCTGCGCGGCAAGAACCCGGTGGATATCACCGCGGCGGTCACCCCGGTGCTGGACGCGCTCCGCGAGGACGCGGCCGACCTGGACCGGGTCCGGGTGGTCTGCGACTGGGTGCAGTACCGGGAGAACTTCCGCGACGTGGTCGACGTCCGGCCGGTGGTCGGCCGGCCGGGCCGCGACGAACTGGAAATCGCCGTGGACGTCCGCCGCAGCGCCGGGGTGCGGTTGCAAGACCTCACCGCGGCCCGGCTGCGCGGCGATGAGGCGGGCCGCGTATTCCTGGACGACTGGGGGCCGGGCAGCGAAAGCTGCATCTGGGACTTCAACCAGCTGTACTGGAAGGCCCTGGAGCTGTGGGAAAAGGCGGTCGGTCATGGCTACGAGCAGGCGCTGCCGGGCGGGGAGAGCGACGCGCGCAACCGCAGCGCGGCTGCCGACCTGATCGGTGAGCTGTTCGCGCTGTGGGACCCGCTGGCCGGCTCCGGCGCGCTGCCCGGGGAGCTGTACGTAGTCGAGCTGGGCGTGGGTAACGGCAGCCAGGCCAAGGTGTTCCTGGACGTGTTCCGCGAGCTGGACCGCGCCCACGGCCGCGGCTACTACCCGCGGCTGCACTACCTGATGTGCGACTACTCCCAGCACGTGCTCGACCTGGCCGGGGAGACGGTGGCCGAGCACGCCAGCCATGTCAGCTCGCTGGCGCTGGACGCGACCCGGCCGGGTACCTCGCTGGGCTTCCTGCGCGGCAAGATCTTCCTGTTCTACATCTCCAACGTCTACGACAACCTGCCCACTGATGAGGTCGCGCAGCTCAACGGCCGGGCCTACCTGGTGCAGACCCGCGGCTACCTGCCGCCGGCCGGCGCGGCCGAGCTGGCCGGCTCGGTATCGGCCCGGCCGGCGGACCTCCCCGCGCTCGTCCGCAAGCTGCTGCGGCTCGGCCCGGCCCTGCTGCCCGACGCCGCGCCCGCCCAGGTCAGCGACGTGGACGCCGCGGTCAGGTTCTGGCGGGAGACCTGGTCCCGGCTCCGGCTGGAAGAACGCTACGTCCCACTCGGCGGCCTGGACCTCTACCCGCTGGCCCCGTCGGTGAGCGGGGAGATGCTGCGGCCGCTGCTGGAGTCGGGGGCCGACATCCGGATGCAGGTCAGCAACGGCGCGCTGGCCAGCTTCACCGGCAGCCTCCAGCTGCTGCACCCGTTCGGCAAGCTGGTCTGCCACGACCTGTTCGTCACCGGGTCGCAGGGCTACCGGACGAACTTCCGCGGCCCGGGCAAGTACGACGGCTCGGTGGTCAACTGGGTGAACGGCCCGCTGCTCGCGCACGTCGGCCGGCGCAAAGGATTCGACGTGCAGTACGCCCCGTTCCGCCACCGGGATGGCGGGAACATCGTGACGATGACGGCCCAGGCACGGGACTGAGATGGCCCGCGGCGCCCTGCTGGCCCAGGTGCCAGTGCTGCCCACCACCGTGGTCGGCTCGTACCCGGTGCCGGAGTGGATGGAGCGGCTGAAGACCGACTACTTCCGCGGACGGATGAGCCACGCCCAGCTGGCCGACGTGCACGAGATGGCGATCAAGGCGGCGCTGCGCGATCAGGAACTGGCTGGCATCGACATCGTGTCTGACGGCGAGCTGCGCCGGGACAACGATGTGGACTACTTCCTGGCCCGGATGCCGGGCATCGAGATCGCCGAGCCAGTCAAGGATTTCTACTTCGACTACTACGACGCCCGGCTGACCGCGCCGCTGCCGCCGCCGGACGGGACGCCCCTCGGCCTGGCCGCGGACTTCGCGTTCACCGCCGCCCACACCTCCGCCCCGGTCAAGTTCTCCTTCACCGGGCCGTTCTCGCTCGCGCACCGGGTGCGCGACGAGGCCTATCCCGACCACCGGGACCTGGTGCTGGCCATCGCCCGGCTGCTGAACGCGGAAGCGGTGGCACTGGCCGCGCGGGGCGCCCAGCTGCTGCAGATCGACGAGCCGTTCCTGGCCGGCTACCCGGGCCAGGTGAGCACCGCCATCGAGGCGGTGAACATCGTCACCGGCGGCGTGGACGTCACGTGGGCGCTGCACGTCTGCTACGGCAACCGGTACGCCCGCCCGCTGTGGGAGGGGCACTACGACTTCCTGTTCCCGGCCGTGCTGGCCGCCAGCGTCGACCAGCTGGTGCTGGAGTTTGCCCGTAAGGGCTATGCTGACCTGCCGGTCATCGAGAAGTTCGGCTGGGACCGGGACATCGGTCTTGGTGTGATCGACGTCAAGAGCAACGAGGTGGAGACGCCCGGCCTCATCGCGGACCGCATCCGCAGCGCTCTCGAGCTGGTGCCCGCCGAGCGGCTGGTGATCAACCCCGACTGCGGGCTGCGTAACCTGACCGGCCCGGTGGCCCGGGCCAAGCTGGCCGCTATGGTGCACGGGGCGGCCACCGTCCGGGCCGAGCTCGGCCCACCCCGACCCAGCCGCCCCGACCCAGCGACAGGCCCCGACCCAGCAGCAGACCCCGACCCAGCA
>Ga0207665_10001094_pt1 | contig 18248 bp, 14 predicted proteins | sample LARL112metaG_FD_184351 | JGI IMG/M metagenome (GOLD analysis project Ga0207665, IMG submission 184351) | Corn, switchgrass and miscanthus rhizosphere microbial communities from Kellogg Biological Station, Michigan, USA - LAR L11-2 metaG... | ecosystem: Host-associated > Plants > Roots >...
TGATTGTACAGCAATTTGGAATAAACACGTTTCATCTGTTTTCTGTACTTGCCATATGTTCTCCATATCGGTACATGTTCATAGCGAGCTGGGATTATACTAAATGCATGCAAACCATCTCTTACCAACTGATGATTATGTTCACTATCATAGCCCTTATCCGGTGTAACTACAGATAATGAAAGGATTTTTGATGTCCTTGTTATGATCGGCTTGAAATCTATATTATCGTGCCTTGTAGGAGCTCGTCTTATCTTTATAGTACATATGATTTGTAATAATACATCTGCTCCAATGGATAGCTTTATCCATTTTCTTCTTAATTTAGCTCTTTCTGTGTAGTATTGCGATGAATGTGTTGACTTGAATCCAGTCGAATCTATTCCTGCAAAGATATGTTTAGTACCGCTTATTACAATGAATGAGGAAATTATCTTCTCAAGCAATGTATTATTGATTCTGTCTGTAAACTTTTGCAATGTAGTAAAATGAGGAATACGTGATAATTCTAGAAACGACCTTAGGTAACATGCCTCGAATAACCAATCTACAAACATTCTATAACTCTTACCTTCGTACTGTCGGATTGTAATCAGAACTATGTGCTGCCATATTGTAAATATGTGATTACTTTTCCTATTAGAAAATAGAGCAATCCTCGCATGCTTTAAAACACGAAACATAGTTTCTGCAAGTCTAACGTACCTTGATTCTTTCAATAGATTATTGGTATAATACTCTTACAAAGCTTTGACTGTATGATATGATTTCTACAGAGCCTTCTTAGTGAATCAGATGTATATCCTGTTATCGGGCCTTTCAGGACATTAATAAGGTATGGTTCACTCTTTATTTGTACAATTCCTTTATTGGATGACGAAGATGATAAGACGTCCGATGCAGCAGCAATCATTGTATAATGATTAGAGGCAGATGCGGAATCATATTTATGGTATAAAGGACCCCATCTACCATCACTAGATGAAGAAATCCTAGTTATTTTGGACTGGCTGCTAGTTCCATCACCCCAGGATACGGTTATTATTTTCTGTTCGGTATTCTTCCTACTACTTGCTGCATTATAGGTAGCGATACCGGCAACTGATACATGATCTATACTGGCTATTGGTGAAGTATTACCTACAAAAGCTATAGTTACATGAGGGATAGTAGTGGTAGGAGTAGTATTTGATTTTGCTTGGACATATGCTGTTGCACCGACCACTATTATTAACACAAATATCATCATCACAAATGCAACTGAGATAAAAAGTAAAATCAAAGAGAAACTCATATTCCTATGGATTATCATCAAATGCTACTACTACCAAGCACAGGTAGCCATAACTGCATTAAATTGCGCTGCTCCACCTTTATAGTAGCCTAGTTGTTCATACTTTAATGCATTTTCTTTACACATATCGCCTAAACTCGGTTGGGATGAGGATTTAACATTCATAGTAGAAAGTCCTACAACACTAATTAGTGGAATGAGAACTGCAGTTGCTGCAACTCCTACAAACATTAGTATCAACATAAGATGTTGTTGTTTCTTCTTCTTCTTGTTACCAGATAGTAATATTGTACTCAATCAAATTCAACTCCGAGTGAAGTTTCTAACGATTTCTGCAACATGGTTCTAAGATCAGATATGTATTTCTTCATGTCTTACACTATTTGTCTGATGCACTTATCTCCTCATGTGGCTCGCTTAATACTTATAATAAGAGATTGATATTAGCCATATTCAGATGTTACTTAATATTGGTATTTTTTAATCCTTGTGCATCATTACCTTTACTCTTACACCCCATAGGAAATCCATCTTGATAGTTTTCTCCACAATGTGTGAATCTATCTGCGTCAAATGCTTTAGGCCATTTGCCGTCGACTTGACCATCGAGGAAACACTTGGTATTTTTCTTTGCGTTCACGTTGCTTGCCGGTGATCCTACTACTAATCCTAGTATGGCTATCATCACCGCAAATATCATAGTTAACCTATTCCTTTGTTTATATGTAGATAAGGAAGGATAGGTAATAAGATAAAGACGCTTTTTGCAAGGAATTGCTGTAACTTGACAAATCGAGACAATACTCCATCAAGGGCGAAATCGTTATTATAACAGATTTCCTTTACTCCTAAGAATCTCCGTTAACAGTAGTATAGTGATCGGTTTCAGCACCAGTTCAGGCACACCATTCCTACTAGCATCTCAATGGACATGGATATTGTCATCGTGTAGTGCATGGACACGATGGTAGATCCGGCGGTGGAGAAGATAGGCCCACAGGGAAACATAGAATCAACTTCTTTTTTTGTGGACGCTTCTATATTATAACAAAGTGAAGTATTACATTAATTGTCACTTTGCTATAAATATTTTAAAGATTAACTACGAAAGGGTTATTTTAGAGTACAACTATGACTTTGCATGAAAGAAATATCCATCTTTATTCTTACAGATGACCTTGCGCAAGTTACTGAAATTCTGAGGAAACATAATGTCGGCGGCATAACATTCTATGAAATAAATGGTGCTGGTAGAACAAAACGAGACGCTATACCAGAAATAGTAAACTTCTATATGACAGGAAAAACAATCACCACCGAGTATGCAAAGCGAATTAAGGTTGAGACAGTTGTACCTGACTCCACATCGAATCAGATTGTTGATGATGTATCAGAAAGTCTTAGCCAGCATACTGGAAACGAGGCGCATGGTATGATATTTGTCAAGGATGTTTCTGATGCACGTGAAATAGGAACTAAACAAAGAGGAGACGCTGTATTAACTAGTAAATAATCTACTATAAGTACATGGGCAAACATGAGTATCAAAATCCATAGTTTTCAAGTAAGCATATCCAAACTTCATTCACAGTAGGAAATGATGTTATAGCATGCGAGAGTCACTCTAATGGTACCGAATCCAAAATATCACAACTCCTGTAAAACAGAATGTCAACGTATTGGTCTACCCATCGACCATTCTTTATGTCCTTTAACAATAACTAAAGTACATCTGCAATATCGATCATGATAAAGATGATACGAGGTACTGTACAATACATGTCATAATTCTAGCGCGGTTCAGGCGTTTTGGTATACCATCGATCAATAACCTACTGGTCCGCCGAAACATCCTATTAACGAGAGATATCTAATTCTCGAATAATTCATAGGTTATCACCAACGAGAAACGCTCGCGTAACAAACATAAAAAATCCTGATGAGATAATGAAGTACTTTTGTTTAATACTATCGAAAGTATATCACGTGGTCCACCAACAAAACCAACATCAAATAGGATTTTGTAAAAAATTATAGCTTTGATCTTAGTAGACATACTATTGGCTGCCAGACTCGATAGTCAAGTCATGGATGATAATGACCGCATAATTTGCCGACAAAGTAAAGTAATCTCTACCAATGTATCGGTAGACCCTCATAATAGATTCAATTTATTGGCTGAATATCTCTTTGAAAGCAGATTATCTGAAAGTTTTACTGCATCTGCACTTTTGCGGAATATGATAGAAGGTTTACTATACGAGTACCGTGATGGACTGGTGGCGATCAAATCTGGTCACATCAAACGAGTGATCCCTGTCGTCGCTCACGGCGGCAAAGCACTCTATGTTCTTTGCTCGTACGCTTGGGTTGTTCGCCCTCGAATTTCTAGTAAATTTTTGAATCACTTGGTAAGAAGGAACGGATAGATGATGGAGTGAAGTGTGTTAACACCTTGATTTCTACCTGGCAACCGAGAGGCATGAAGAGTGGCTAATCAAAGTCGAGAGCCATGTTATTCTTGGGATTAAAACCGATCATCATAAGGCGAGCGAGCCGGCAGAAAAAGATTGTGGATTCCTAGGATTATTACGCCTAGGCGATAAGTTAAAGGTGTCTTTGGTACTCCTACGATAAATCCATCATTGGTACAAAAGCAATACCAAATATGTAATTCATTCCACAGAAGTTTTAATTTTCCTCCAATTGTATGACTGTTGCGGCAAATTAATTACTAATATGAAAAACCTGTGATACAATGGATATGTCAAGACTTTGAGATGATACGTTCGCAGCAAGCATGGTACTATTAATATTTGATGGTTTCAACCCATTTTGAATTCTCATTTAAGTTGTATTGTGTTTGATCTACGGTGGGACTTTCTATCGGAATTCGTCTCGATGTAATAATTACAAATGCCCAATGTATGAGAGATTATTCTTGTTGCAATATTGCTATTGCAAAAAAGATGATTCGTTACAATGATAGTCTCGAGTGTTCAGTTTCGCCTTGATTATATAAATTACTCATCAAATGTAGCCAAATTGATAGCTTTTGCCATTTGTGCCATTTCAACTTGCAAAATATAATGACCTAATTCCACATATTTTGTTTAACAACATAACCTGAACAAGGAGTAACAAAAAGTTGAGTAAATAATTTAAATGATATAAGAGGATATTCGTTAAAGAAACAATGTATACAACAAAAATGATATCAATTGTTCTCATGACAATCGCAGTGGCATTATCTGTGTCATCAGTTAGTTTCACCAGCCATGTATTTGCACAGAAAGACGACAGTAGCAATAGTGGCAGTGGCAGTGGCAGTGGCAGTGGCAGTGGCAGTGGCAGTGGCAGTAGCGATAGTGGAAGCAGTAGCGGCTCGGGTAAAAGCGATTACGACAAGTTCCAGAGCTGTCTTTCTGACGCTTCAAACGGTGGTTCTGCAACGAAACAGCAAATAAGAGATTGTTTTGATTCTACATTCGGAGGGGGTAGCAGCAGTAGCAGCAGCGACACTAACGACAATTCTGGCGGCAGTAAGGATACAGGTAATAGTCCTAACGACAGTAATAATGAAGCCAGCAATTAGTGAATATAAGAAACAGATGTAAGGATACCCACTTATTTCTAACTCTTCATTTTTTTATATTGGTTGTAGCTGGATTATTAAATGATACTGCTAGCAGAAATCTTTTGATCCTAATCTATGGAATTAGAAATGATGATGAATTTCAGGCGATGTGTGAAAGCCCTTCCAAGTATTCGCGATGGGAAAGAGATTATACTAGATCCTCCTCTCGAAAGGAACAAATTCAAGAACTCTTCGGCAGCCCTACTAAAATTCCAACCATGGATAGAATCTCAATTGTCCCTTATTCCTCCTCGATCATAAAGCCCTCATCAAGATTGGGGGGAATATCTTGTAATAGAAGAAATACCCTTCATAGTTAATAGTAAATATTTGAAATAGTTATTACTTGTTTGGCTATTGCTCATTTGCATATTGATTATAATTCAATACCTTGAGTATAAAAAAGAATTAGTAATACTAAGATATTTCTGACCTTATTTTGTAGGGCTGGAAATTGACTTGGAGCCAATTACTCAAGCATAACATTAATAGCAGTTAGGACAACCTTTTTCTTTTGTGGTACTAGCTGGGCGAAACTTGGTTGAGCAGTAATAACTGGAGCAATAATTACAGTACTTGCTATTTATAGCATTGGTGATAAGAGGGCATAGTTACTATGAATTCTAATTACAGAAAGGATCACGATGATCTGAAGAACGGATTCAATCGTTAAATTACAGTATCTTCTGGTTAATATTTTCCTACATATTTATCGTATTCGAGACCCTCTCATTCATATCAATTGAGACCATTTATTACTGTACACCCAATTAATAGAACTATGTTATGAAGCACAAGTATGCGTAATTTTATCATTTGATAGAAAAGAATGACAAATTACCGAAGGATCTGAAATAAATTCCATTCTAGTACTCAGATTAATCCTTCCTGTTATCGGAATAGTATAACCACAATTATTGCAACAGTTATTATCATCCAAGTTCCATCAATCTATCCGATTCCTTGATTTTTCTTATCTACTTACATTGGACACTCACTAGACGATGGTTAGTTTCCAGATCCGGTCGTGTTTTCTGTACAGTTTTCTGGTATACTTCTAATCGCGTCGGCGATATCATGGTTCTTCTTAATCATTTGGTCAATATTGAGTTCTACGCCTCATGATCGAAATACACTTGAATTTTAAACGTCATAACCAGGCATTGTACTATAAATCAAATCTCCCATTTTAGAATGCCTTTAGACAATGAGGGAGAGGAAGTAGGACTTTTCACATATTCAGTAGACAATAATATTTGAATTTGTGCACAATTCGCACTAATAAGATGAGTAAATCTTTGCTTTGCAGATTTACAGTAATTTATAGAGAACAAGCAAGTGCAGACAATTATTGCGACGCAGAAAAATGGAATATGTCCTTATCTACCTTTTGATAAATCCCCCGATATGGGAATTGTCGTTTGGGCCATTAATACCGTGTATTCCTATAGCTCCTGGATTGGATTTGACTCCGCCTGCTGCTACAGTTCCACCATTTTCACCTGCACATTTTTCACCTGCAAACTTTAATGTACCTAGAGCTGTTTCAGTGTTTGCAGTTCCCTTCTTAGATTGACAATTTATGTCATTTGTATTGGGGGTTATTGTTCTAGCAGCATTTTTTGTTGTTGTTACTGCAGATGCAGCATCTCCTCTTTGTCCTATTAACGCCATTATTACTAGTATCATGATGATTGTTGATACTGCTAGTATGCTATGAATCAGAGCTTTTGAATCCATGTAAAATATAGGAATACCATATGTATATAACTATTCAGCATGCGAATTGAATAAGATTAACGGGAAGATAATAATGCGTAGATAGGCTAGGGGGCACGCCTGATGATGGATATGATCGAAAAGGAAAGGAGTTGCAACTTACAAGAAACCAAGATTCCAAAACCTAGCGTAACTAAAGGAGCAAAGATAACTACAGTAAAAGTCCGATCCAGCATAGATATAGGAATCCAGATCAAAGACTATAAAATCAGGAAAAAGTAGGCCGCATTTATCTTGATTTACTAGTAGAGAGTTTATTTCATTTATTCCTTGGCTACAGGTATCGTAGTCCTTTAGTCTACTAATCCAAGATAAATTTCAATACATCCTAAATTCGCTAGCCACAGCAATGTGTCTCTATTATTACATACTAAATAATTTATAATAATGCCTCTAGATTTAGAATATACTCTTTACCTTATCAACATAATCTGGAGTTTCTTTATCCCAGTCCCTTTGATAAAAGTGTTTGCTGTCAATGCCATCCGGAAATCTGCTTAATACGAGGACCATTTTGTATTAGTATTCAAGTACTATTAGCGGCTTATTTTTTTGGTAACTAGTATTGCAGAACTCGAAAGCCGTACTATGCAGGCACATCGCCCCCAGCTATTCATATATTTTGTTATCTCGTCCCCCTCTTTAGTCTTGGAATCACTACAGGTTTAGAATTGATTAACTTTTTTATTGAGTAATGTTTAATACAATATTGAATGTACCACGGTAGGATTGTCCTTCTTTAGTTACATCAACCATTAAATGCTTTCCACTATTGCTCTGGAATTGGCCATCAGTTGATGGTCCTGCATAAATGCCATCTTGTTCATTCCTCATGTCAGGAGGTCCATGTTTGCTGTATGGTAGTTGCTTGTGGACCTGTTCATTTACAGAATTGTCAAAGTATAGCTGTGATGTCCAATCTAAAGTTTTGTCTGATCTGTTAAATGTACTAACCTTGTCGTGTATATGAATGGCTCTGCCCTGATACCAACCTGGATATATCGTTGTAAATCTGACGGTCCCACTACTGTCCGTAAGTTGATATCCCCTGAGGAATTTTTTTCCTATAGTACCTTGGTCAGCAATATTAGAATAAATACCCTGAGAATTAGCATGCCAGATATCTACTTTGGCTCCTTTGAGAGGACTACATGAACCATTTTTATTTATACCGTAAACATGAATTACTAGACGCAATGGGATGCCTTGCTGTATTGAACCATCAGAAGGATCTGATCTTATATCAGATCGGTTAGGCATGCCATTAACAAAGTATGGACCTTCTGTCTGTTGTGGAGTACCTTCGTGTTCTATCAGCGATGGTGTAAGTGTGCATGGCTTGTTTGTTGATGCGCTTTTTTGAGCCGCAGACAATTCATGAGGTATTGACGGTGGATGAAATGTAGTTGGACTAGGTCTGACAGGAGAAGATAAAGTTGGGTTTGAGAAGGAATATGTATCGCCAATACTTGGAATTGATTGCGCTGAAGCTTGAGCAGGTGCTAACCCCGCTCCTAGCAAAATCAGGACCGTCAAAGACAACTGAAAGAATAATGAAATATTTTTTTTGTTTATTAACATTGACTTAATATCTTTCCCGTTAGCCAGAGTCATGTATATTGTTACTAGTTGATATATTATTTAAAACCAACAACATGAAGCTAGCTAAACTAACAAAATTACACATTAACTGCAGACTATGATATAATGAAATATCTCTACTATCTCTACTAAGATCAAATTAGGCCTAAAAACAGGCGTAAAAGCAGGATTTAAACGGAGTATCATTTCTTGACATCTCTATCTATCAGAATTACCTCTACCATTCTTACTATGATCACAATAGAATGGAGGAGGTACTTCCTCACAACAGAAGTTTAACCCATGTCCGTAAGCTAAATATTCATGTATCTGTAATTACAGCATTAGTAATAGTACCGAGTATAGATACAGTATGAATAAGTAAGAATATCTACGCATCAAACCGTCTAGTAATTATCATATCAACTTAATGTGTGAAATTGCTAGCACGAGAATCACTAATAGCGTTAGATTTGGAAATATTGGTACTATTGCTCATTGTAGTATTTTATTTAAATGCTGATATAGTCACTTGATTTAGTATATTGTCGTTTATTGTCTGAGCACTACGTGAAAATGGTGATTGATGGTACAGCGTGGGAAATTGAGTTGATATATGATATTTTTAAACCATATTAAGGGCTAGAAATTATCACAAATAATGACTATAGGAGCAGGAAAGATATGCATAGCATGTGGACAGAATGCCTCTTCGCTTGATGATAATAATAGCGTATACTGTTATCGACATTATCAGATCTTCGATTCGCTAAAAAACGAGCTTGCTGCACGACAGGCCTCTTCGACCACTAGCAATATGTCTTGGAGAGATTTTCTGCTTCTTAAGAAACGAGAAAATCACGATCCGGATGTACAGAAAGTCGTTGAAACTGAATTATACCGCAAGTAAACAGGTACAGATACACCTCTCTCCAAGGGAGACATATCAGATATATTCAGGGACAAATGAGGACAATGTGTAAGTATGAACAAATAAACAACCAACCACCCAACCAAACTAACTGTCCCCTCCAGGTAAAGTAGTCTAATCTATAATAATAATAATAATAATAGGATGTGTGCTAATTACATATTTGGCTATGAATGAGAACTATAGTTTAACAAAAGAAATAGAATCAAGGAAAAATAGCTTTGCATTCGCTTTACGAGCAGATAATAAAAAATTATTTATGGAATGATATAGGAAATTAATAAATATTTTGATGCAATTAATGCTAAAGGCGAGCCATTTATGACTGAATCGTTCTTTATTGCATTAATACTGGAGTAACAGAAATGATTAAAGAGTTGATTATGAAACTTTCAAAAAGAACAAACTAATAACCTGCCATAAAGGCATGTTAAAAATATAATATACACTTTTCTTATCCTGTCGGTATAGTAAATCAGGAAAGGTTCTTCATAATTTTATCTGCAAACAATTCTAATTGTTCGAGTTCTCTAGATGGATCTAAATCTACTATGAAATACTCCATTCCGACATTTTCAAGCGATTCTATTTCATTCAAGACTTCTTCCTGAGTTCCATAAATAACGAATTCTTTAATCTGCTCTTTAGGCATCCCCTTAAACAGTTCATTTAACTTTTTGTTTAGTGATTCCTTATCATTATCGATTAACACAATACCCAATTTGGTCTTCAGAATTGAATCGAAGTCTCTACCAACATTCTTACAATGTTCATCTAATATACCCAACTTTCGTTTTATTGTCTCTAAAGAGCCAAATAGGTTGCATGCATCTGCGTACTTTGCCACGATCCTTAATGTGTCACGTTCTCCGCCCCCGCCTACCATAATAGGAGGATGAGGGTTCTGTAATGGTTTAGGATTACAATAAGCATCTTTTATCTGATAATATTTACCATTGAAGGTAGCTTTAGATTTAGTCCACATTTTGCGTATAATTTGAATGACTTCTTCAAGTCTCAATAACCTCTCTTTTGTCGAGGGAAACGGAACTCCATATGCGAAGGATTCCTCTTGATTCCATGCCGCTCCTATTCCCATAAACAATCTGCCTTTACTAAGGACATCTAACGTAGCACCAATCTTTGCTAGGATTGCTGGATGTCTATATATAATGCCAGTTACTAACGTTCCAAGTTTTATTTTTGTAGTAATACCTGCAAGCGCGGAGATAGTTGTCCAACTTTCAAGCATAGGTTCATCTGGACCTCCTACAAACTTTATCTGATGAAAATGATCCATTACCCAAAAGGAATCAAAGCCAGCATTCTCTGCCATTAAGATGAGATCTTTTAAAGAATCCACTATCTTGGACGTATCGCCATTTTTATAATCGAAAGTAAAATTGGGATGCTGTAAACCAAATTTCATATTAAGTATATCTACACATCTTTATCTAAGATATAACTCTATGCTCTAGTCATTCAAATGAACTATATTCTAACAGAATATATTCAATCATGGAAATCAATTTTTATCGCTAAAGTCTTCTCTTCAGTTATCATGATTAATGAGCAAGTGCTGTAAAATTGAAAAATCTGTAGCAAACGCCAGAGATATAGCAAAAAGAGATGCAAGGGATTGTAGTGTTTTGGATACCACCTGTCTATGATGTTAATCGCGTTCAGAAAATTAATGTTATAATATAGTGCGTTACTAGTCAATTATACACAGAGTTGTTTTTGTATTGTTTAATTATACAGAATATAACGAAATATCGCTTTTTAGTGTTACACCGCTGTTAACAGCCCAGGACAAATTGCTGAAAAACGATACTATTACAATTAAGTCCAGTGAACGTAAAAAGACATGTTGTCATATGCATTAAGAAGATAAATATGGATTCAATGACATACAATTATCTAGATAACTGAGTCAGGTGTTCTGGCAGGTCTTAATGCCTTTTTGTATAAAGGTGCTTCGTGTTACTTTAAGTATCTTGTGTCTTATGATAAAATTGTACCAGAGAGACTAGCTACGATTACAATAGAAATCATGTATATGAATGGGCACTGACATGTGTTGTTTAGCATGTGTTTTCATATTTGGATTATCTTAAACTTCTTACCGTAAAAAGGACAGAATTTTATGTCATGAAAGGTCGGTACAGTATTGAACTATACACAAATCCTTCTCGGATCTTCAATATATTCTCATCTACAGAATCATAATAATAAATTCCAATACCGACCGCTTGGCCTTCCGCATATTATTCTTCAATTCTTCATAACAGCAATTTAATTATGTTTTTCATGCCTTACTATCAGTTTTCCATGATCAGTCTTAGCTTTTGGTATCGTCAGGCTCGCATATTATGCAATATCCTAGACCACATAGGATATGATTAATTGGGTGATTTTCACACTTCAGACAAAAATGATAACTCTAAAATATAATTTAAAACCTCTATATGACACTCAAGTTTGGTTTGTTCATTAAAATCATTATGTTCAAAAATATACTCGCTAGTTTTAAATCAAGTTGCATCGTTATCTGCTCCTTAAATTAATTTTTCTGCTCCTCTGGCCTGTATACTTTTTGATTAGTTAAAGACGATGTATTTTCAAACCATTGAACTCTTATCCGCAGGCACCCCTAAAGTTTACTTGATTGACTCTGCGCCGATAGTGATGTATAAAATCAACTACCACTAATCTCAAGACACGAACTAGCAAGTCTGCTCACCTCTTCTCAAAGCAATATTATACTATCCCTAGTATCCTTGCCTCGTTATCAATGGAGGTATCAAAAGATTTATTATTACATGAAATTTGATGCCTATCAGAATCGATAGTGAGGTTAGTTTAATGTCACTCATGTCATTTTTCCTATTGAATTAATTGCATCTTACCTTTTTAACAGGATAATACATTCTACAGGTATATACGTAAAAATATGTACATCCAAATATTTTAGCATGATGTGATTTTAAATGCCCGCATTTACAAAATTTTCTCTTTTCTAGGCGTAATCTCTCCCCTTTTTTATCTAAAGGTTGACCCCATTTGAAATTTCGTCTATTATTCTGCTTCAAGGCTTAGTAGCTCAGAAGAAAGTATTTCCTATTTGAGTTTTGATTAACCACTGTTAAAATTTATCTACCTCGACTAACTGAGCTAAAGCTCATCTGTCGTTATGATGAGTTTGTTTGTTAGTGTACTGTTTGGATTCTAGTATGATTAGCTACTCACAAATTAGAGAATCAAAGAAATAAAAAATAAAATGTGAATCATTTTAGACTTTATGTGCCTCCATTTAAATCTCTACTTCTCTATAGGATTGTCTATCATATTTCCCCATTCTGTCCACGATCCATCATAATTTTTCACATTGGGATATCCTAGCAAATACGAAAGAACAAACCAGGTATGTGAGGATCTTTCACCGATTCTGCAGTAAGTTATGACTTCCTTGTCCGGAGTTATACCCTTTGATTCATATAATTTTCTTAATTCTTCAACTGACTTGAACGTCCCATCCGCATCATTTACTGCCTGAGCCCATGGGATATTGATAGCATTAGGAATGTGACCTCCTCTCTGAGCATGTTCTGTAGGATATTCTGGAGGCGCTGTAATTTCTCCTGTAAATTCTTTTGGGCTTCTGACATCTATCAATGTATTTGTTCCGAGCGTATTACGCACATAATTAAGAAATGTTCTAATATTTTTGTCAGGCTCTAACTGTAGGTCTAGCTTAAAACTCCCTTTGGGATAGCTGGGAATCTCTTTTGTCACAGGCTTGTCTTCAGCTAACCATTTCTTTCTGCCACCATTTAAAATTCTGACATCTCTATATCCGTAATACTTGAATACCCAAAACGCAAATGCTGCAAACCAATTATTGAAATCTCCATACAAAACAAGAGTTGTATCATTATTGACTCCAATTCTTTGCATCAGCTGTTCGTAAGCTTGTTTGTTTAAAACATTCCTATTTACAGGATCGTTTATATCATGCTTCCAGTTTACTAATACTGAACCAGGAATATGTCCTAATTCATAGTTTGCCACAGGGTCATAATCTACTTCAACGATTCTGATATTTGGATCATTGAGATGATTTTCAACCCACGGTATGTCAACTAACACTTCTGGATGTGCGTACTGCTTCGCTTCAGTCATATATTTTCTAGCACCTAATTAAGCGGTATCAGGTAAGATAAATATTACTGCTTAGATATATGCAAAATAATCAAAATATACGAAATATTAGTATATCTTTACTGCATCAATCAAAAACATGCAGGAGATACTGACTGCTTATTTCTATCTAGGTCAGAGTCAACATCTGTTGCTATTACGATTACATTTGCTTTTGATTTAATTCCTGTATTAAATTATCTCATAGAGTCGATTCTGGATTTTAACAACTATAAATAACACAATAATCTCAACTAATATCCTGACATAAGGCTGATTACTTTAATGTACCCAACACTGCTACCTATAATTGTATCAACATAATGGATTTTTTACTGATGATATTTCTCTATATCTCATACTTGCAACTGAAAGTACTATTACTGGTAATATTGCATTATTTGGTGCAGCAAGAATATCATCATTATAGAGGCTGCTGAGGAGAGAGGGGTAAAAGCATTTTTGTACATTAAATTTATTAAAATAGGACTTTTAGAAGCTGCGATTAATACTGTTGCATGTACCTATCCCTTACAGTCCAATTTGCTTGCTCCTAATAAAAATAGGTATAACTGCTAAACTCTTAAATCGTGATAAAGTCATAAGGGTGTAAATACGAGAGGAACTTGGCCTTACCAGTTCTATCACCTCGTACTTGGCAGTTGTCCATAGTAAAAGGTATTATACAAATGATTCGATCCATAGTCTGTCCAATTCTTAAAATTAACCGAATAGAAAATGAACTTCGTTTTTCATATGATAGCCAACCTACATAGTGCGCCTATGTATATAGATCGATAGTTTATGACAAAAGGAAATAATAATAATAATAATAATAATTATACATCGTACTAAAACATGAAAATAGTTGATCTTACACTTGGAATCACATCGGATATGATAACCTTCCCTGGATATCCGTCACCTACGTTCCTAAAATGGTCAAAATTTGAGATTCAAGGATATATTTCAGAAGTCGTGTTTTTGAGCACTCATACGGGAACTCACATGGATGCTCCATTTCATTTCGCCCCTAGTGGCCCAACAATCGATCAAATTGAAGTCCATAGGTATATTTGTAATAATAGCATACTCATAAAAATAGAGAAGAATTCTAATCAAATGATTACTAGCCATGATATAAGAAAACACACTAAATTGGAGATAAAAGAAAAAGACACTGTTGTCTTATCCACAGGTTGGGAAAAGCAAATTAATGAAAAGGATAATTATATGAAAAATAATCCAGGCTTATCAAAGGATGCGGCGGAATTTCTAGTAGAGAAAAAAGTTAATGCCGTAGCAATAGATAGTCCGAGCATTGACGTAGGTTCTGATATCGGACTCATAGCTCATAATACGCTCCTGTCAAATCAGATTCTAGTAATAGAAAATTTATGCAATTTATACAGATTCAACAATGAAAAGTTTACGCTTATAATGACTCCTCTGAAACTTGTAGGTGCTTCAGGTTCACCTATACGCGCTATCGGGATCGAAGAATGAGGAATAATATCTCTGATAGTAAAATATGCAAAATGAAGAGCCTACCAGGTCATATATGAAGAAATATTCGAGTCGTTAAGATCATGACAATAATATCTGTCCTCCATCTCATGAATTTACTAGTATTCTTATGCCATAAAATGAGGCATGATGGTATTCAAAGATAAAATTATTCAGTGATCTAGTAGTTCATTAGGTAGTAATGGGCACGAATCCAAAAACATATTGGTGCAATGAGGCTTGATAGTTGCCAAATGTATATTGCTACGGAAGAAAAAACGTAAATATTACAGAATTCTTACTCAGATGAGTTTTTGGGAGGATTCCTAGTACATTCTTAAACAGGCCAATAGAAATGGACTTTTCTAACCAATACGACCACTTCTCGCCAAATTTATGATGAATTGTGACTGTGAATCTTCTCTCCTGCTCTATCTGAACTTCATATTTGAACATTCCAGCATATCTAGCTAAAAACGACAGATGCAAAAGACATGCCTCAACATCTAATTTCCTGTAGTGAAACATGATATAATCCTTGGGAACTGATGCTGCAAATTCCTCGGCGGCAGTTCTTAACTTATCCTGTTCGGTAGCCTCAATAATTGCTTTCAGAGCCTCACTTGGCAAAGAAATGCGGCCAAACTTTTCAGCATATCTATCCCATTCGATATATTTTGCAAGTATCGAAGATATAAGTGCATTTTCACTAATACCATGTTCATCCGCATCTTTATCTAAAGCTTCATCTAATTGCCTATCTAGACGAATAGTTCTTAGTATCGTCTTTTTCTTGCCCTTTCCTTCTACAGTCAATAGTTAATAACGTTCTATCTAAAATATAACGTTTGAACTCTCCTGGCAGATGTATAATGCAATACTAAAGATATTTTTGGAAGAAAATCTTAGAGATAATTTTTGTCCTATATGTATTTGAAGGACATAGTGGAAGTCTGTGCATATATAACTGTATAAGCATCTACTAAGATTATAGATATCATGACGGCGAATAGTCTACTATCTTAGTTATGAAACAAGATTATTATTATTATTCAATTCAGTTCTGTTGAATGATCTAATTTTTGTAACTTGGGTACAAGCTCTGTATATGTTGGTATCTCATAAGCACTATCCTTTAGTATAGATATCATCTGTTTTTGATCCTTGATTGCTTCAGCCGGGTCTCTTGGATGCAAAGCTATTCTGATAATTTGTGGTCTTTCTTCTATTTGCAACTTGAAGGCTCTTTCATCTCTACTCATGTTCACAATGTTCTTTTCTGGAAAGCCAGTAGAATCCCAATTTAAAACCTTTGGCAGCTTTATTTTCTTAAACTCTCCTTGCGAAAGTAGCAATATATATTCTTCTTGCTCTTCTGCTAATTTGAATCCCAACTTTTCTAATACTTTGATTGAGCTATTATTTAATTTCCATGCTGGTGGTATAAACACGTCAGTGTTTATTCCTATTTCGTGGAATATCTCTAGCCCCGCACGTATCTGTTCCTCTGCATCTGCTTCTTTTGTATCATGGAAGTTATCAAACTGACCATTTTTCAACTCATGATAAAGACCGTGCAAAACAATTTGGCAGTTGTCGTAGGATTTTATCTTATCAACAAATTCAGGAAATCGAGGAAGATCTTGTTTTTCATTAAAGAATGGCACCAATGCAATATTGAATTTTATGTCTAGTCTCTCTAATTCATCAGCCAATTCGAATATCTTTGTTGAAAAAGCGGGACATGCGTCATGTATTGTGACCACTCCTAATCGCGTCTGTGGTTGTTGTTGCTGTTGCTGCTGCTCCAATGAACCCGACATGTGTTAGAACAGAATCTGATATTATTATCAGTTTCGTATCATAACTTTTCACAATAACAGCAGAATGAAAGTGCTGATCCATGTTTTTTACACATGATTTGCTTATTGTAGACATTAAAAATGCCAGAAAAAGCACGTTTACATACACAGGATAGCGTTTCTGAAAATTATAAACAGATTATAGAAGAACATAATACAGACAATCTGATTAATCACATATTCACTAATATCATATTATGAATGCGTCCTATTTTATATAATCTGCACTAAACGTAACCAAGACTTAACTGCCTATAAAATTAATTCGGTCATAAATTTCATAAAGTCTCACTATAATATCCCTATACTAAGATATTATGTAAGAAAATACGAAAGTCAAGGTGATCAATTCTCGTTATTCGGTTGGTGAAAGATGACATTAATTTGCAATATATAACGAATAAACAATCGCTGGATTTGCTAGTACTCTCTAGACTACGCATATTAATCGTCATTAGGTTTGCAATATCGCCAAGCAAATTATTACCTCAAATTATTAGCACAGATCAATAGCATATCTTTATTATCTAATGCTACCATATAACTATGAAGATTGTAATATGTTTTTTAGAAGCCGTTCCCAGAACGAGACTAAGAAATCTCAGACTGACAACGAATCCTCTGATAAGAACAAAGAAGCTTTTAGACTAGGTTCTTCAATTGCCAAATTGATAACATCATCTTGGAATTCTCAAGAAAACCCAGGAAAAGTCTATATTTTTAACCGACGAGTGCATCATGGTGGAGTTGGAGCATTATTGGGTTTATCGAATCTTTTCAGCAAATCACAACCGATACCTTCTGGAATTTTATCAGGATTAGGTGAAGGTCTGGCTAAGGATGATTATGCTGATCGAGACTCTTGGTTCACCTTCGATAAAAAGCCCGAGAGCAGTGTTCATGTTGATGATAGTTCAGTACCACAAACAACAACAACAACAACAACATCTTCCGTTTCATCAACTACTACCAACTCATCAAACATAGATTACAATACTACTAATGAAATGCATCAAGAGACTAAATCGCCAACTATTGAGAAAACAAAGGAATCCTCGTAGTCAATCACTAAAATTAGGAAGGCCTCTACGATGGACATGTGTCAAACTTAACATTAGATATAATGATTCGCAGTATAAAACGCATATAGTGGTTGAGTATAATGATAATGCTAAGGATTTGGGAAGACTGAGTGATTAGGTTAATAAATTTGGTGCTCTAGATAACGTAGATAAAAGTGACATTCGCTCAGGCTAATGCTAAAATTCAGGATTTGCCATCGAAAACACAATAATTTAATAACATGTTACTCCTAAAATAGCTTCCCATACAACAGACCTGTAGATGAAAACAGTGCAGATCTTAAACCTGGTTTCAATCTCTATTTACTAGATGCAAAGATCGTTAAAGTCTCAAAATATGTATGTATGCCAACTATACAATAAAGGATTTGATATA
>Ga0207665_10001096_pt1 | contig 18237 bp, 16 predicted proteins | sample LARL112metaG_FD_184351 | JGI IMG/M metagenome (GOLD analysis project Ga0207665, IMG submission 184351) | Corn, switchgrass and miscanthus rhizosphere microbial communities from Kellogg Biological Station, Michigan, USA - LAR L11-2 metaG... | ecosystem: Host-associated > Plants > Roots >...
CGCGCAATCGCGTCCGCAACCTCGTAGGCTTCCTCAAGCGTATAGGGCGCGATGGTACGAAAATTCTGTTCGAGGTCCCACGGACATCCGGAGCCCGGCGTACGCAGCGCGGCCATGATCTCAATCAGTCGGGAGATATCGCGTAAGGGCTTCACTGGCAGATCGACGTGCGGGGGCTGGGCTCGTTAGCGGCGGCGGACGGTAGCAAAGCCTGTCCGTCACGGCGACAAGAACACATGATTCGCATAAGACATATTATGGAACATAGCCAATAACCGCGGAAAACAGGCCACAAACGCGATCAGTTGGGTTTGGACTAACAACAAATGGCGTCACGTGCCCTGAACGGCTTCAGGACGCCGTGAAGGTCATCTGGTCGTATGCGGGCTCGATGGATGGCGGCAATTGTCCGCGTAGCGCTGCGTAGTCCAGGTCGCTGTGAAGATTGGTCAGGATGGCGCGCTTGGGTTTGATCCGCGCGATCCAGTCCAGTGCTTCCTCGAGATTGAAATGGCTTGGGTGTGGATTAATGCGAAGCGCATCCACGATCCAGACGTCGAGGCCGGCAAGCGAGGTAATGCTTTCGCCAGGCAGGCTTTTGATGTCGGCCGAATAGGCGACATTGCCAAAGCGGAAACCGAGGGACGGGATATCTCCATGGTTCTGCAGGACCGGGAGCACCTCAATTGAGCCACCCTGCCCGTCGATCGTGACCGGTCGACCAGGTGTAAGGCGCTTCTCATTTGCGATAGGGGGATATTCGCTGCCGGAGGGCGTGGCGAAACAATAGCCGAAGCGGGCGCGCATGGCTTCCGATGTGTGCTCGTCAAGGTAGACGTCGACACGGCGGCGCTTGTTAACGAATAGGGGCCGCAGGTCGTCAATGCCGTGAGTGTGGTCGGCGTGTTCGTGCGTTATCACCACACCATCAAGCCAATCAACTTCCGCGTCGAGAAGCTGCGTACGCAGGTCCGGCGAGCAATCGACCAGGACCCGCGTACGCGTCCCCTGGCCATTCGTGCGCTCGACCAGCAACGAACACCGACGTCGCCGGTTTTTCGGATTGTTCGGATCGCATGAGCCCCAGCCCAGCGCGACCCGCGGCACACCCATCGAAGAGCCGCACCCCAGGATCGTAAAGGTTAAGCTCATGCGGCGTCCGCAAGATTGCGCGGGACTTTGTTGAACAGCCGGAAAAAGTTCTCCGTCGTCTGGCGAGCGATGTCCTCGTCCGCGACGCCGCGTGCCTGCGCCAGAACTTTCGCGGTTTCCGTCACGAACGCCGGTTCATTTCGCTTTCCACGAAATGGCAGCGGCGCGAGGTACGGCGCGTCTGTTTCGACCATGATGCGGTCCGCGGGCAAAGCCGAGGCTATTTCGCGCAACGCGTCCGAATTCTTGAAAGTCAGGATCCCGGTGAAGGACACATAGTGCCCCAGCTCAATTGCGGTAAATGCGAGCTCGCGTCCGCCCGTGAAGCAATGCAGAACAGCCGGGAAGGCGCCCTTCCCGCTTTCCTCCCGAAGGATTCGGGCCATATCGGCATCGCAATCGCGCGAATGAATCACGAGCGGCAGTTTGGTTTCTCGCGCCGCCTTGATGTGTTCGCGAAAGCTTTGCTCCTGAGCGTCGCGCGGACTGTTGTTACGAAAATAGTCCAGACCCGCTTCGCCGATTGCCACCACCTTCGGATGCTTCGCGATCGCGATCAGTCGGGCGGAATCGATGTCGAGTTCCTCGTCTGAATAGTGCGGATGCGTCCCGACCGAGCAGAAGACCTCAGAAAACCTTTCTGCGATGGCAAGTATCTGCGCATGCCTCTTCACGCGGGTCGAAATCGTGACCATGCGCCCGATTCCGGCCGCCCGGGCTCGTGAAACGACCCCGTCAAGCTCGGTGGAGAAATCCGGGAAATCGAGATGGCAGTGACTGTCGACGAGCATCGGTCCGGCAATGGTTTGGTTCGCAACAATACATGAAGGCGGCCAGTTGGTAGCGACTGGGCCATGGCGTGGTCAAGTCTGGCGCGCTCAAGTCTGGGGCGGCAATTTTAGATAGTGACCAAAACCGAGGGTTCCAGCGGGACTCGAGTACTTTGCCGGGAACATTCAATGGCCTGACGATTTATTGGTCGTAGATGTTCCAGAGGAGAGGAAACAATGCTGAAGAAATTGGCTCTCGCCACTGCCACCTTGGCGCTCATCACGTCCACGGCCAGTGCCGACTATTACATCGTTCAGGAGAAGGCGACAAAGAAGTGCAAGGTCGTCGAAACTCGTCCGACCGAAACCACCTGGATCCAGATCGGGCCAGCGGCCTTCAAGACGCAGTCCGACGCCGAAAAGCAGGTCAAAACAGTCTGTGTGGAGAAGCGTTAGTCGGTGACATCCCAAAAGCGCGCGGGGCCCTCGCCTCGCGCGCTTTCTCTTGCTGACTACCCTTCAGCCCTTGCTTTCAGCGTCCACGAAGCGTGGAAAAACCGGGACCGGTGCAGGCAAGGTCGCGCCCGCCTTGATCCGCTTTGTCGGCCCTAGCGCGTCAAAGCTGCGATCGTCCGGGCTGATCGCCAGCAGGTCGAGCAATTTCGACGCGGAGGTCGGGACAAACGGCTGCGCCAGGATGGCGACCTGACGCAAAATTTCTGCAGTCACATAGAGGACCGTTCCCTGCCGCTTCGGATCGGTCTTTGCCAGAGCCCAGGGCGCTTCGGACGCAAAGTAACGGTTGGCGTCGGCTACGACCGCCCAGATGCAATTGAGAACGTGGTGAAGCTGCTGTGTTTTCATGTGCTCGCGCGCCGTGCCGATCATGGCATCCGCCGACGCCAGAATAGTCTTGTCGCTTTCGCTGAAAGCACCCGGCTCCGCGAGTTTCCCGGCGCTTGCCTTGGTAATCATCGACAGGGAGCGCTGCGCCAAATTTCCTAGATCGTTGGCCAAATCGGCATTGATGCGGTTGACGATCGCTTCGTGGCTGTAGTTGCCGTCCTGGCCAAACGGAACTTCGCGCAGGAAAAAATACCGAAACTGATCCACCCCGTAGGTGTCAGCCATCGTGAACGGATCGATCACATTGCCGACCGACTTCGACATCTTCTCGCCTCGGTTGAATAGAAACCCGTGCGAAAAGATACGTTGTGGCACCGTGATGCCCGCCGACATCAAAAAGGCCGGCCAATACACGGCGTGAAAGCGAACGATATCTTTGCCGATAACGTGAAGCGCTGCCGGCCAGTAGCGCTTGAATTTCTCGCTGCCGGTATCGGGAAAACCGACACCCGTGATGTAATTGGTGAGCGCGTCCACCCATACGTACATGATGTGGCCGTCGGCGCCGGGCACCCGAATGCCCCAGTCGAAGGTGGTGCGTGAGATCGACAGATCCTGCAAGCCTCCGCGTACGAAGCTTGCAACCTCGTTCAGCCGTTCTTTCGGCAACACGAAATCGGGTCGCTTGTAGAGCTCGAGCAACTTCTCCTGGTAGGCCGAGAGTTTGAAGAAATAGCTCGCTTCTTCGACCCACTCCACGGGAGTGCCCGTTTTCGCCGAGACGCGCACTTTCTGCTCGTTAAGGTGCGTCTCGTCCTCGGCGTAATAGGCTTCGTCGCGGACGGAATACCAGCCCGCGTATTTGCCGAGGTAGATATCACCGTTCTGCTCCATCCGTTGCCAAATCGCCTCGGACGACCGGTGGTGCCGTTCCTCGGTTGTGTGGATGAAATCGTCGTTCGAGCAGTTCATCCGCTTAACCATTGCCTCGAAGCGCGGCACATTGCGATCGAGCAACTGACGCGGGGTCAGCCCCTCGCGAGCGGCGGTCTGCTGGATTTTCTGGCCATGCTCGTCCGTGCCGGTGAGAAAATAGACGTCATAGCCATCGAGCCGCATGAACCGCGCAATTGCGTCCGTGGCGATCGCCTCATAGGCATGGCCAATGTGCGGGGGACCATTCGGATATGAGATCGCGGTCGTGATGTAAAAAGGTGTCTTGGCCGGCATTTCGAGCTTTTCGTTCGAACAGAATGGTCCGGGAAACCCGGTCATGGCGAGGTGTGGGACTAGGTATCAACCGTTGGCAATGGGGGCAAGTGAAGGGGATGCCTTATTGCCGGGTACTATTGCCGACCATCGGGGGCCCTTTTACAAACTTTGATGGCTTATTTTGATTCTCGCGTCAGTCTCCGGGTCTTTGCGGGCGCGCTGACTGCGTCACTCGCACTATTCTGCTGCCAGGGAGCTTTCGCCGCTCCGATGCGATGCAGCGGCGAGCAAACGACGTGCATCGCAAGCTGCAAGAAGAATCCCGACCGTTCTTATCTTTCGATTTGCATCACGAATTGCGGCGCCCGCCAGTCGATATGCATGAAAACGGGCTGCTGGGACAGCGGCGCCCAGAAATATTGTGGCTTGCTGAAACAGTAGCCCCCTCACCTTTTTTGCACTTGTCGCGTCCGTTCCCTCGAGATGCGACACTTCTGCCTCACAACCGCCGGCGGCCTTTACGAATTGCTAAATCTAGATCGCATACACTCTGAATAGACGTTAACCAATTGCGAACTGCCAGACCGTGGCCAACCAGAACGGTTTCCCAGGGCCCATGGGCGCTCCCCTCGAACTCATTCAAGAGCTCGATAGCTCTATCTCGCACAGCACGGACGAGAGACGCTCCGTCATGCTGCGGCACCTCACCGACCTTTTTTTGGTGGGCTCGGACCAATATTCCGAAGAGGAAGTCGACCTGATCGACGACGTCTTCGTGCGCCTGGTTGCAACGATCGAGCAATCCTCGCGCGCTCTGCTTTCGCTCCGGCTCGCGCCCGTACCGCTCGCCCCGCCAAAGATACTGCGCCTGCTCGCCCGCGACGACGCCATCGAGGTGGCGGCGCCGGTTCTTACCCAGGCCGAGGCACTTGATATCGGAACGTTGATCGAGTGTGCGCATACCAAAAACCAGGAGCATCTGCTCGCCATCTCGCGCCGCAAGAGCCTGCCGGACAAATTGACCGATGTTCTTGTCGAGCGGGGGGACCAGCAGGTCGTACTGAGCACGGCGAAAAACGCCGGGTCCCGCTTCTCGGATAAAGGCTTCAACACCCTGATCAAGCGCGCGCATGGCGATGACGCGCTGACGTCATGTGTTGCGATGCGTCCAGATCTGCCGGCACAATTGTTCGAGCAGTTGCTTGCGACTGCATCCGAAAAGGTGCGCTCCAAGCTGCACGCCGAACGCGAATTTGCCAAAGCCGATATCGACGCTGTCGTCGATGAGGTTGCCGGACAAATCCAGGCGGCCGCCGCGGCGCAGCCGCTAAGCTACGCTGCTGCCCAGGTGCTGGTGGAATCGATACATCGTGCGGGCCAGCTGACGGCCGGAAAACTGCAGGAATTCGCCGTCGCGGGCCGGTTCGAAGAAATGGTCGCGGCGCTGTCCATCATGTCGAACGTACCGACCGCGATCATTGAACAGAACATGCGAGACGCGCAGGCGGAGGCATTGCTCGTCTTTGCCAAAGCGATCGGCCTGTCCTGGGAAACGACACGCAGCATCATGATGCTGGCGGCGCGGCGCTATCGACGTTCGACAGCCAGTGTCGATCAGGCGATGCCCGCGTTTCACCGCCTCCGCCAATCCACCGCGCAGCAAATTCTCGATTTTCATCGCATGTCGGGCCGATCGGCTCGACCTAATTGACCGTCTCGACCTACCCCTTCATCGGTGGATAGTCGCGCGAGAACACGGGCTGGGCGAGAAACTCCTGGGGGCTCATCGTCCAGAACTGGCTGACCTTGTTGTAGGTCTTGACGGTCTTGTTGACCATTTTGCCGTTCTGTTTCTCTGCCCGGCGAACATAAACGTCGACGATGGCGTTACCGTAATCATCGAAACTGAGCGGGCCGCGCGGCGTGTCGGCGAGCGAGACGGCGCGCACCGCTTTGACGAGTTCATCAGGGTTATCGGACTTGCCACCAGTCTTGGCGAGCGCCGCTTCAATAATCTGGCCATTGGCAAAGAAGCAGGCGGCGTAATGCCCTATACGAACGTCTTCGCCGTAATTCTTCTTCATGACCGCGATGAACCGTTTGTTCGCCTCGGTGTCGCGATCCAGCGAATAGGGGTTGGTGTTGATCAGCCCGTCCGCGCTTTCGTCGTGCGCGCCGATGATGGTGTCGTCGGCCACCGTTGCGCCGCCGACCAGGGGTTGCTTCATCCCGAGCCCGCGCGCCTGTTTTGTGAATTTCAACGGGTTAGAACCCGCGAGCACCTCACAAACAACGTCGCATTCGGGGATTTGCGCAACATAGGGTGCATAGTCCGCGGTGTTGAGCGGGGACCATAGTTTTTTCACGACCTGTCCACCACGCTCTTCCAGGACTCGCTGAAATCCGCCGACCTGCTCGTAACCGAAAGCGAAATCATCGCCCATGCTTGCGGCACGCTTGAGCTTCATCTCGTTGAAAACGTAGTCGGCAAGCGGATAAAGACACTGTGCCGACGTGTACGACGTGCGGGTCAGGTAAGGGCCTGCCTTTCGTTGCGTCACATCCTCTGCACCGGCAAAAGCCAGTGTCGGCATTTTCGCCTGTGCGAGATAATCGACCGTGGCCAGCAGTTCGAAGGCCGCGAAAGGCCCAAGCACGATATCGACCTTGTCGCGTTCGACGACTTCCTGTGCCTTTGTCTTGGCGCCCGCGGGATTGCCGCCGGTATCTGCAACAATCAAGTCGATCTTGCGCCCAGATAAGGTGAAGTCCTTGTCCCTGAGAAACGAGGTGATGCCCTCCTCGAAATGGATGCCGCCGGCCGCGAGAGGCCCGGTTTTCACTGTCAGCAGACCGATCTTGAGCGGCGCGCCCTGCGCTATCGACGGCATGGGCAAAGCAGCGACGCCGGCGGCAGCTGAGGCGCCGGCAACAAAGCGGCGCCGTGTGGTTTTGAGGGTCATGGCATCCTCCCGAGGATCGGCCGTTCTTGTGCAGCCGAAATTTCTGAGCGGGCGGAATTCAATCACAAGGATGCGAAGAAGCGAACCCCCCGATCGGACCGCGATCAATTGCGGGCGGTTTCGGCAAGTGCTCCAAAAATCGCAAACACAAGGGGTTTGCGTTCAAGATTGTAGGCTTCGGCATCCCGCGCCGCTTGGTTGACCCTCTCCCAGGTCGCCGCGACGCGCGCCATGCTCGCCTTGCCTTGCGTGGTTTCCGTCAGCCGACCCGATAGCCATCCGTTGACCAGATCCATCAAGGCCTCGAGCGTTTTGGGATCAGTCCCACCGATCGCATCGCCCAACGCGTGAAGCGCGAGCGGATCGGGATTTGGGAGCTGCGCGAACAGGTCGAGAATGCGCTGACGGAGCGCCAACGCTGAACCATCAAGCAGGGAAACCGCCCGGCCGACACTGCCCTCAGCTGCCTCGGCCGCAGCCCTCACCTCCGGTTCACTTGTGCTGGCGCCGGTTGTCTCAGCGAGCGCGCGGATTACCTCATCTGTGGCCAGCGGCCGCAGCAGCAGCCGCCGGCAGCGGGACCGGATGGTCGGCAATTCGCGACCGGGGGCATGGCTGACAAGAAGCAGCAATGAGTGCTTCGGCGGTTCTTCCAAAACCTTCAAAAGGGCATTGGCCCCTTCGCGTTGCAGGTCGTCCACCGCATCGACGATGGCGATGCGCCATTCCCCCTCGCCTGCCGTTGAGCCGAAGAAGGACACCGTGCGCCGCACGTCATCAACGCGTATCACGGTATATGGCTTGCCGGTCTGCTCGTTAAGCCCGCGCTCAAGCACAAGGAGATCGTTTTGCGCCTGGGTTGCGATCCGTCGGGCGACCGGGTGGTTCGGATCAACCGCAAGGGATGTTGCTTTTTGCACCGCCGGCGCGTGCGGATCGGGATGCACGAACATGAATCGCGCGAGGCGGAAGGCGAGTGTCGCCTTGCCAATCCCGGGCGGCCCGCCGATCAACCAGGCATGAGGGATGCGACCGCTCTTGTAGGCATCAAGCAAGGTATGTTCAGCCTCTTCATGACCGAACAAAGCCGTAGTTTCGCGCGGCAGCTTGCTGTCCTCATCGTCTGGCTCCTCGCGGCTCACGACCCGGTAGCCTCCGTGATACCAATCGACCCGGGATGCAGCCGCTCGCGCACAGCCGACCAGATTTGCTCGGCCACAGCCTCCCGCGGCGCACGACCATCAATGAGGACGCAGCGCTCCGGCTCTTCGGCCGCGAGAGCCTTGTAAGCCAGGCGTAGCTTCTCGTGAAACTCTGGCGATTCAGCCTCGAACCTGTCTGCCGCATCCTGTCCCCGACGGCTCTTCGCACGCGCCAAACCGATTTCAGCGGGGACATCCAGGATGAATGTCAGCTCAGGATAGGCCGATCCAACAGTGACTCTCTCGAGACTGCGGATCAGGCGTTGATCGACGTTGCCGAGGGCGCCCTGATAAACACGCGTGGAATCGATGAAGCGGTCACAAATCACCCAGTGGCCCGCATCCAGCGCCGGCAAGATGGTCGAACGCACATGGTCGTCACGCGCCGCGGCGAACAGGATTGCCTCCGTTTCCGCCCCAAGCGGCTTTGCAATACCGGAAAGCAGAATGTGCCGAATGATCTCGGCGCCGGTCGAACCTCCCGGCTCTCTTGTGAGCACAACTTCTATGCCGGCCGATTCGAGACGCTGCGCAAGCGACCTTGCGTGAGTCGATTTGCCGCTGCCTTCGCCCCCTTCGAACGTAATGAAATGTCCGCGCAAAGCGAGCCAGCCTTCTTTGATCAACGCAGCCGTGCTGCGTCACCACTCATCATAGCCGCTCGGCTCCCGCACGGAAAAGCGCGATGATCATCTCGGTCACAGCATCGAAAGCGCGTTGCGACATGTTTCCTTTGCCGATGTTTTCGGACGCTTTCAGCGGCGTCGACAGTATCAGATTGTCGTTGCGCCAGACTTTGAGATTGCCGACCGGCGTGCCTTCCGTGACCGGCGCGGGCACCGGGCCTTTGTAGACGATCCGCGCGATGAGCTTCTCGCCCCCCGCTTTAGGCAAAAGCACGCGCACCGCGCCATCCGATGCAACGAGTGATACGCGCCCAGTAGAGCCGCCAAAGACTTTGGCGGTTCCGATCGTCTGCCCTTCGGCAAACAGGACGCGTTGTTCGAAATTCCTGAAGCCCCATTCCAACAACTTCTTGGCTTCGTCGGCGCGCTCCTTCGGGGTGTTGACCCCGTTTACGACGACGATCAAACGCTGTCCGTTCTGAACCGCCGAGCCGACCAGGCCGTATCCCGCTTCTTTCGTGAACCCGGTTTTCAGCCCATCGGCCCCCGTCATCGCACCGAGAAGCGGGTTGCGGTTCTGCTGACGGATCTTGTTCCAGGTGTAATCGGGTTTGCCGAAAATCTGATAGAAATCCGGATAAGTGCGGATGATATGACGCGCCAGCAAGCCAAGCTCGCGTGTCGTTACTTGTTCAGCGGGATCCGGCAGCCCGTTCGAGTTGGTGAAGATGGATTTCTCCAGACCGATCGCACGCGCGCGCTGGGTAAGCTTCTCGGCGAAGGCCGCCTCACTGCCGGCCATTCCTTCCGCGAGGATGATGCAAGCGTCGTTCGCCGACTGAATGATCATCGCGTGGATCAGATCGTCGACGGGTACCTTGCTGTAGATCGCAGCGAACATGGTCGAGCCGTGCGAAGGTGCACCGCCCTTGCGCCAGGCATTCTCACTGACCATGAATTCGTCTGTGAGCTTCAGACGGCCTTCCTTGACCTCGTTGAACACGTATTCCGCCGTCATCAACTTGGCGAGGCTGGCCGGAAAAATCAGTCGATCGGCATCGCGTTCAAACAGCACACCACCGTTGTCGGCATCGATGAGGATGGCGTGCGGCGCACTGATATTCGGTTCGTCTTTTTTCGCCGGATCCTTCTTGGGCGCGTCCTTTTTTTGCGTAGTCGCCTGGGCCGGCGCATGCTTTGCCGTCGGGGCCGCAACTACGGCCGTGCACAGGCCTGCTGTCACGGCAACGGCCGTGATCCAACGTCCAAACGCGAAATCCCGCATCGGCATCATCCAGGCTCGTTAATCGGCAGCGCTAAGAGATTAAGGCCGCAATCCCGCGACCTCTGGGGGGCAATTGCGGCTCAGTAAAGGCCGCGCCCGTTCATAAAGCCGCTCGCGCCATCATAGCGCGTTGGCACATAGGTCGAAACCGGGGATGCGCCGGATTCACCGAAACGATATGGCGCCCCTGCACTGGTTCGCGGGCGCGCGGCGGCCGCAAGTTCTGTCGTCGGTGCAGGCACAAAAGACGGTTCGCGCGCGTCCTCACCAAGCCGATACGGACGATCCGGCGGTGACGGAATCCCTGCCGCGTCAAAACTTCTCGACGAGCGACCGTCGAATGAGGCTGGCGCAAATGGCCTGCTCGATGTGACCCGAATTGGCGCGATAGCCTGGCTGCCTTCGCGCAGCGTCGCTATCAACCTTCGGTCGTCCGACCCCTCGATCGGTGCGCGGCCGACGTACTCAACCCTCACGCGCGTCACACCGTTTCCATAGAAGCCAAGTAGCTCGGCGGTCTTCACGGAGACGTCGATGATGCGATCGCGCGCATAGGGCCCGCGGTCGTTGACGCGCACCACGATCGATCGGCGGTTGGCGAGATTTGTCACACGCACGTACGACGGCAGCGGCAGTGTCGGGTGTGCTGCCGATATCGACGCCATGTCGAAAATCTCGCCGTTGGCGGTGTAGCGCCCGTGGAAGTCGTCTCCGTACCAGGAGGCCATGCCCTCCGCAGAGTAACTGGTGTTTTCTTCAGGGACATAGACCCGGCCAGCCACAGTGTAGGGTTTGCCGACGCGATAGACGCCACCGCCCTTGGGTACAGCCTGGCCAGGCTCAACGACACGCGCGCTGGCGGCAACGCCGTAACGTGGATCGATCTTTCCGGACATCTGGCCGCCCGAGCAGTTGGCAAGCACAAGCCCAGCGAGGCCGAGAGCGGAAAGCCGCGCGGCTTGGGCAAGACCAATATTGTTGAACGCCCCGAAACGACCCATCCCGCGTCCGTCCCCGATCGGCAGTCGCCAGAATACCCCGTAGCGCGGCCGACGGAAACCGTCCTTGCGCTTCAGTGGTAAATGGTTAGTTCCGCCGTGCATCTTGCACCGCAAGGACGCGCTCGGCGCGCAATAACAAAGCAGATTCCCCATGCAAGTGCGTTGAAAGCTGACCTAGCGATCCCGTGAAAGCAGGCTTGCGCCGCTCTTGGGTCGGCTCAGACCGCCTGAAACGGACGACCTCTGCGGCGTCCCCTCGTAGCTGATGCCTATCCGAAACCCGCGCGACCACGCAAGGGTGCAAAAGCGGCGCGTGTTGCCGTGGAGAAATTCGAACCGTTGCGGCAAATCATAAGCTTTCGGCAATTCCAGACACGCGCCACCGGCTGACATATCGACAACATAGCAATCAATCGGCGTCGTCTTCGGTCCAAGCAACAGCCTGCCAGCGCGGGGAACCAAGCCCCGCGGTGACACACGAAACCAGCGTCGTTTATCGGACCCGTTCATTTGGAAACTTTACGAAACACCCCGCAATTTTATATCGCCCGTTGATTACCGATCTCTTACGCGCTGTGGTATAAGTACCTCACTGAAATTACGAGATAATCCGCGCACAAAGTTCCATCGGGGCACATTTCCGGGGCACGGGCTGCGCCAAAAAATACGTCCTGAGTCGATTGCGTTCCGCGGAATAGCGCCGCCGTTTGTTCGTTCCGGTCCATTCATTTCCAGCGTCCGCTCCGAGCAACACCGCATGATCGAATTGATCCAGGTCATCCGGCACGCCGAGGCCCGCCCCCGTCTGATGGCATTCACATGAAGGCGGACCTGAGGGATTTTACGCTGTGTGCGGCTGACAGCGCGAATATCGCGCTCACCGTACGCGCTTTCAATCAAACTCTGGAGAGCTGCAATTTTGGCGACGTCCTTTTCTTTACTCACGCCCACGTCGAGGGCCCTTTTCGAACCGTCAAAATCGACAGGTTGACCCGCAAGCGCTACCGACATTTCCGTCTCAAAGAAGTCGGCACGTTCATCGACACCCCCTTCGCGCTTTTTATCGAATGGGACGGCTATGTGACCGAACCACGGGCGTGGGATCCGAAGTTCAGAGAGTACGATTTTATCGGAGCGCGTTGGCCCGAGTATTCCGACGGGATGGCCGTTGGCAACGGTGGATTCTGCCTGCAGTCAAAAAAGCTTATGAATGCTCTAACCGATGCGCGCTTCGCCGCAGATACGAATGAATACTTCGACAAGCTCTTCTGCCGCGCCTACCGATCGTCGCTCGAAAGAGAATTCAATATCCGCTTTGCGTCCGAGCCGATTGCGGACCTCTTTTCATATGAGAACAACCTGCCTATTCAGCCGACGTTCGGCTTCCACGGCTTAGCCAACATGTGGCGTCACATGCCTGACGCCAAGATGCTCGAGATTGTCGAGCAGTTGGACCCGTATGTGTTCAAGAGCCGACACTTTACCAAACTGATCCTTGAATACAGCCTGCAATGCAAGTTCGGCATTGTGGAGCAGCTTTATGCGATCTTGCGCAAATATGAGCAGTCCAGTGCGGCGCTCGGACTATTCCGCGAGCATCTGCAGCAGCCGCATGCAGATGCTATTTTCGGTTTGTGTGAGCGGCTTGTAATGCGCGCGTAGTTTCAAGTTTTGCCCGGAAAGTGAATTGAACGCCGCGGATAAAAAATGAAATTCCTGATCATCGGCGCAGGTCTGACAGGCTCGGTGATTGCCCGCGTTCTGGCTGAAAGCGGGTTTCAATGTCGTGTGATCGAGAAAGAAAAGCATGTCGCCGGAAATTGTCATACGGACAGGGATCCGCAAACAGGTATCCTCAAGCATCACTTTGGTCCTCACACGCTCCATTCCGACAATAGCCGCGTTTGGCAATTCATCGAATCCTTTACTTCTATCGAACCCTATAGGCACAGGAAGCGAGCGTGGGTGAAAGGCAGGGCCTACCCATTTCCGATCAATCTTGAAACGGTAAACGCCTTCTTCGACGAGCAACTCACCGAAGACAATATCGCCACCTTCCTGGAGGCGAAGGCAGCACCGTTTTACACCGACAGTCCTGCCAACTTCGAAGATGCGGCCTTGGCATCATTGGGACAGGAATTGTACGAAGGGTTTTTCAAGGGTTATACGAACAAGCAGTGGGGTCGAGACCCAAAAGACATTCCGGCATCGGTCTTTCGTCGACTGCCCATTCATTTCAAGAAAGATTCCAACGTATTCCACCACAAACGGCAGGGGCAGCCGCGCGAGGGTTACACCAAGCTCGTCGAAAAAATTCTCGCACATGAAAACATTCAACTCGAAAACGGCCGCCGCTTTTCAAGAACCGCCCCCACCGATGAGTTTCGGCACTTGTTCTATTCCGGTCCGCTGGATGAATTTTTTGACTACTCGTACGGGCGTCTGCCTTACAGAACTCTTCGTTTTGAACACGAAGTTCGTCGCGGCACCTTTCAAGATTGCGGAACCGTCAATTACTGCGACGAAGAGATTCCCTACACCAGGATCTTCGAACACAAACATTTCTCGCCTTGGGAGTCATTTCCCGAGGAAACCGTAATCACATACGAGTATTCGCACGAATGCTCAGGGAACGATCGGCCCTACTACCCTATCCATCTGTCCGGCCAAAACAGCCTGTACGAAAAATACGTCGCGCGCGCCAAAGAAGAAACTCGAACAAGTTTTGTCGGCCGGTTGGGGACCTTTCGATATATCGACATGGACAGGGCGATAGAGGAAGCCTTGCTGGCTGCGGAAACGACCGTTTCCTGTCTCACAAACGGCACCGCGATTCCGACTTTCTTTCATAATTGAGAGTTGTCGTATCGCACGTCCTGCTACTGCTGCGTGAAAAGACGGTGCGGATTTTCCGCACTCTTTTCGATTGGCGAGAATCGCCAGTTTTTTGTCAGAAAATCACAAGACGAAATCGGACTCGCAAACTCTAAGTGCCGCGCGCACTTACGGTAACGAGCATGCTCTGCAAACGTCCCATATCTCCAGAAGAGACTGAGCGCGAGTTTCCGCACGTTGTAGAAATGCTCGTGCCCGAGGAAGGCTTCGCTTCAAAACTGATTGCGATACGTCAGTTTCACACCCTCCGCGGTATTGAAGCGCGGCCCGGGCGGAGCCGACGCGAATCTGGACGGGACTACATTCGCTGGTGCTTTGCTGATCCCGGAGTGGCAGCTGAGTTCGCGGACGAGTTCGGTGGCACGATCGGCGAACAGCACTCGAGCTGATATCGGCGAGCGGTTTGTCGCGCGACGTTCAAGAGTATGGGACGGCGTTGGCGCTTGGCGGGGATATCTAGGGGGAAGTCAAGCGCCTGCTGTTCCGGCCGAGCGGAGCCCGAAAGGTGCGCCGCTCGGCTTTCTCACCGAAGTCGGAGCTAGTCACCCAGTCTTGACAGCGCCTCTTCTGGCGGTGCTTTGAATGGCGCCGGAACACCGACCATCTGCGAAACCTGAATAGCTGGAATATCCGGAATTTCACGGCCGACGAAAGTCAGAATCAAAGCCAGCGCACTTCCGACAAACAGAAAATAGGGCAAGATTGGCATTCGCATTGCTGTCTCCCGAGTGGGCGATATACAACGCGAAGGCGGGCAAGCGCGCCTGAAGGTAAGAATTAAACTAAATCTGAAACCTTAACGCGGGCGCCGGGCAGCTCCGGCGTAAGGTTTGCGCCAAAAATGGCCGCCTCCGGTTGTCAAAGTTGAAGCTACAAAGCCGCTTTAAATCTTAACAACCAGCGGATTACTTTAATCCTTTGTGTGTCTGCGCAGCGATTCGGCTGCCCACTCGTAACATCTCGCAACATCTTCGAGCTCCGCACGGAACGCGGGACTTTCCTGGTTTCGTGCTTTGGCGCGAAACTCTGCAGCAAGTGCTCTGTATTGATCGGGTGTCGTCGACGCGCTGTCGATCATGGCCGCACAAACTTCACGCCAGTCTCGGTCATGGTGCGCCACACCACCCTGCACTGTCGGATCGAGTAGCCGCCATCAAACGTCAGGCCCAGATCGTCCGGAAGTTCGACCGTGTTCGCTATCTGCACACGGGCGCCCGAGTTGGTGACATTGCGAACCACGCAGTCCATCACCGACGAGGTACCGAGAATGATCTTCGCCCCCTTGAGGACACGGGAGCGCGTTGATTTTCTACGTTCTTGCACAGGCATCCTGCCTACTTTGACGTGAATGCGTGCCTAATTATCAGACAAGTCGTGCGACTTGCTTTAAGCCGAATGCGTGCAATTGAACCAGTTATGAAAGCACTTTTTTAATAAACAGGACCTTTTTGTAGAACACTTTGTGGTCCGCGGCCTCAAAAGACAGAGGCCGCCCGTTTTAGCGTGCGGCCTCTTGCAACATGCTGGCTTGCCAAGATGAACCAGCCGGTTGCCAACTCTGACCCGACGCAGGAGGCGTCGGCGTGAGCTCTATTTAAAGGTGGGAACCCGCCAGGCCAGCCACGCCAGTGCGACCAGCGACGGCACCAAAGCCGCGAGATACCCGAGCATCAGAAGATTCATCGTTCCAGTCTCCATCTCAGATTTGGCGGCTTTCTACCGAAGACCGCGATGACATGCTTTCAGGGGAGTTTTAGACGAGCTTTATTTTTCCTTGAGAAGTCCCGGAAACGGCTCGAGTCGACGTTTCGTTCGACGGTGCGTTGCGTCGTTACGGCCCCACCCGAGCATCCCGAAGCGGCTGCATTTTGGGCCAATTCTCAATTTGTTCTTGTCACTGCGAAAGCTGCGGTTGACTCATTCCGAGTTTGAAAAGGGGGAGACCGGCGATTCGCCGTTTTGCAAAACCTATTTTTTTGATGTGTCGATTCAACCCTAAGGCGAATCGGTCTTATAATACCCGTATGGAATCACCACTCAGAACCTATCTGACGGGCATGAGCCTCATGGTGGCGATCTCGTTCGTGCTCTGGATGGTCCCCCATCATTAAGCAAGGCGGCCGCGCCGCTGTAGATCTGCGATGGCGCACCCCGCCCAAGGGCCTGACGCGCGAAGCCTCACTATTGAGCCGCTGGAGCTAAGTTGAGTCGGTGTGAAATAAAAAGGTCGAGGTAGATTCCTACCGCGACGAGAAAAGTCAGGATGACCGAGGCTAACGACGCCCTGAAATCTTGCATCGTCGTCTTCCATGTGCTCATTCCGGTCGCAATCAGAGGCATCAGCTGGGTCGAGCAATGCGCGTCCTTGTCTGGCTTCCGCTTGCACTCATTCCACTGCAATCAACCGCGACGCTGGCCGGTGTCGTTACGCTTTCTTGTACGGGAAACTTCTTTGCCCCCGACCTATCTCATGCGGCGAGCCAAACATCGGGATCGGTGATTGTTGATCTCGACAAAAAAGAAGTGCGCGGAATTATCAGCGGATACATTACAAAGGTTGGCGAAATAGAACTCGATTTCGAGTGGAAATTTCAGAGTAACAACTACAGCGATTCTCCCACGGTATATCGCCGTGGACATATAAATGGGCTCACTGGAGAAGCCTGGCAGGTCGACTCTCGGAGCGACCTATTGGTCCCCAAGTCAGACACCGCCGATTACGCCGCATTTGACCTAGTGTGCAAGCGGGCAGCGCGCGCTATCCGATTCCGAGGTTCGGGTAACTGATCGACCCGGCCAAGGGCTCTATCCTTGGCGCGACGCACTTTGCGGAATTTTGGATCAATCGTGCGGCAACTATCCGGCTGCCCGCTTGCGCAACTACGCCGAGCGGCGACCGAAATCCGACACACCGGCGCGGCTCAAGTCATTGGCAATCTTAAGCGAGCATTCCGAGCTGAGAATTGGGGCCAATTCTCAATTTGTTCTTGTCAGCATCCGATCTAAGTGCTTGAGAAACCTTCGAAGGAAGGGTGGCCGAGTGGTTTAAGGCACCGGTCTTGAAAACCGGCAACGTCGCAAGGCGTTCGTGAGTTCGAATCTCACCCCTTCCGCCAAATGTCATTGATATTGCTTATCTTTTCCGTACATTCGGATTTTGATTGCTGGACTTCGCGACCGCTGGGCGGAAAAGCGAAAAATTGTGATGGCCATCACAGAAACACTTCGCGCGCTGGTGCACTTTAGCTCCACAACAAGCCCCGCCGACATGCCCGTCGGATTTCAGAAAGACCGCTGCTCTCCCCGCGCAGCGGTCTTTGCCTTTTGATGGTATCGCCCGCCAAAATTATTTTGCGATTTGTGATCGCCAACACATCCAGGGCGTTCGAGGGTCACTACAACAGAATGAGACGTTATTATTCTGCCGGGACAGATGGGGAAGCGACGATGACATTCGATCCATATCGAACCACAGCCTCCAGCGGCTTCACGCGTATTGCCGCCTATATCGCCCACCGTTTGCTCGACGACAGCGATCGTCAATCGATTGATGAGCTGAGTCAGCAGCAACGTCCCGATCACTCCTCACGCGGTCTGAACCAACCTCACGAACTCGCCGACTTCATGTGTCGAACGATTGCTCCCTGAAGATTGCGAAAAGGATAATCCGACAATGACCCCACAGGATGTGGACAGGAGCGACCCGCGCCAATTTGAGAGCGCTTGCCGCGATTTCTGGACTGCGTTTGTGAAAATGGAGATCGGCGAGCGCCCTGGTGAACCCGTTGCGCCGATCAGAAAGATCGCGGCGATTGCCACCGAACTGAACGCTTAGAACGGCGAACAAACAGTCGGTCGCTACACTGCGTGGAGCAAATCCTTGACGCTCCTTCTCGCGCGCGTTGGACAGAGGTCCTACGCGGTCGTTGGAGCCAATTTCGATGTCCGCTTTGGGGCATAAGCAGACATGCCGATCTCGCCGACGAAGTTCTTCGTCAGTGCGGGGTACATCACAACGTCAGCGTTGCTGATCGACTAGGATGATCGCGGCTCGTCGTAGTTTGCGACGCAAGAATAAATACAAGGCGAATGGGATGCCGACCAACATGAAAAAGAGGAAAACATAGGGTAGTTCGAGACGGCCCTTTGCAACGTATTGTTCTCTGATCTCCAAAACCCAATAGCCCTCCCAAAGAATGAACAGGAGGCACCCGATGACTATAAGGAAAATCCGGCGATCCTCGGCCGCGTTCTCGGCGATCTCGACCTCGCCGAGGACGCGGTG
>Ga0207665_10001097_pt1 | contig 18236 bp, 19 predicted proteins | sample LARL112metaG_FD_184351 | JGI IMG/M metagenome (GOLD analysis project Ga0207665, IMG submission 184351) | Corn, switchgrass and miscanthus rhizosphere microbial communities from Kellogg Biological Station, Michigan, USA - LAR L11-2 metaG... | ecosystem: Host-associated > Plants > Roots >...
ACGACGCCGTCCACGCGCGGGTCGGTGATCAGGTCGCGCCCGACTTCGTCGTCGCGGAGCGGCACGAGCTGGAGCGCCTCGCGCGGGATGCCCGCGTCCCAGAGCGCGCGGGCCAGGTGCCAGCCCACCAGCACCGCCTCCGGTGCGGGCTTGAGCAGCACCGCGTTGCCGGCGGCCAGCGCGGCCAGCACCCCGCCCGCCGGGATCGAGAGGGGGAAGTTCCAGGGCGGCGCGACCACCACCACGCCGAGCGGGTCCATCTGCGCGCCGTCCACCTCATCGCCCGGGCCGAGGGCGCGCGCGTAGTAGCGCGCGAAGTCGATCGCCTCGGAGACCTCCGGATCCGCCTCGGTCACCGTCTTGGCGCCGTCGACGATCATGGCGCCGATGAGATCGCCGCGGCGGTGGGCCAGCACCGCGCCCGCGCCGTCGAGCAGCGCGCGGCGCTCCCCCGGCGGGCGGGTGGCCCACGCCGCCTGCGCCACGCGGGCGGTGTCGAGCGCCCGGCCGAGCTGGACGCGGTCGGCGAGCCGGTGGCGGTAGGCGACGCGCTCCGGGCGCGAGCGGTCGCGCCCCTCCGCCTGGCGGCCCTCCGCGATCAGCTCGCCCGCGATCTGGAGCGGCACCGTCTCCGGCGGGCGCTCGCGCCAGTCCTCCCGCACCCGCTCGATCCACGCCCGGTTGGCGGGCAGCGCCCAGTCGGTGTCCGGCTCGTTCACGAACGGCGCCGACGGAGCGGCGACCGGCTCCGCGGGTTCCGCCACCGCGCCGGCCGCCTCCGCCGAGCGGTCCTGGGTGCGCCGGGGCACGTCCGACAGGCCGTCGATCAGGTCGAAGGCGTGGAGGAAACGGTCGCGCTCCAGATCCCACTCGGGCGAGCCGGGCTCGAGGCCGAAGACGTGGCGGAGGAAGTTGTCCGGCGCGGTGTTCTCGTCGAGGCGCCGCACCAGGTAGGCGATCGCGCTGTGGAAGTCCTCGGCGCGCACCACCGGGGCGTAGAGCAGCAGGCCGCCCGCCCGCGCCTGCACCACGCGCGCCTGGTGGTTGGCCATGCCCTCGAGCATCTCGAACTCCACCCCGCGCTCGAGCCCCGCGTCCGCCCGGAGCAGCAGCCCGTAGGCCACGTCGAAGAGGTTGTGGCTCGCGATGCCGAGATGCACCGCGCGCGCGTGCTCGGGGCGGGCGCCGTACTCGACCATGCGCTTGAAGTTGGCGTCGACCTCGTCCTTCGCCGCGTACGGGGCCTGGGTCCAGCCGTGGAGATCCGCCTCGATGCGCTCCATCGCGAGGTTGGCGCCCTTGACGATGCGCAGCTTGATCGGCGCGCCGCCGCGCTCGACGCGCCCCATCGCCCAGGCCACCAGCCCCCGCTGCGCGCGGTGCGACTCCGGCAGGTAGGCCTGCAGCACGATCCCGGCCGGCAGCGTCCGGAACTCGTCCTCGTCCAGCACCTCGCGGAATGCGGTCACGGTGAGGTCGAGGTCGCGGTACTCCTCCATGTCGAGGTTCACGAACTTGGGCGTGACCCGTCCGTCGGGATGGCGATAGCGATGGCCCTGCGCCTGGCGATAGAGCGTGCGGAGCCGGTCCTTCACGGTCTCCACCGTGTGGCGGAAGGCGGTGAGCTCGATCTGGCTCGACACCGAGGAGACCTTCACCGAGATGTACTCGACGTCGTCGCGGGCCAGCAGCGCGAGATAGGCCTCGAGGCGGCGCGCCGCCTCCGCCTCGCCGAGGATCGCCTCGCCGAGCTGGTTCAGGTTGAGGCGGATGCCGTCGGCCCGGCGCTCGGCCAGGTAGCGGCGCAGGTCCGCATCCTCGCCGGGCAGGATCAGCGACTCGGTCTCGTGACGCAGGCGCGCCACGATCGGGGGGACGACGAGGCTCGGCAGGTACTGGCCCATGAGCGCGCCCACCGTGAGGCCGATGCGCTCCCACCACTCCATGAAGCGCGGCGCGCCGTAGCGCTCGAGCAGGTAGTGCAGCTGATCCGCGATGCGCTCCGGCCGCCGGCTGCGGAACGCCTGGTCGGTCAGCGCGATGGTCAGCTCCTTGCCGCGTGGATCCTCCATCAGGCGCGCCAGGCGCTCGGCCCGCGCCCGCTCGTCGGGGGTCTGCCCGGCCCGCGCCTCGCGCAGCAGCGCCTCCGCCAGATCGACCGCACGGCGCGCCCGCTCCCGGCGATCCACCGTGGCGTCCATCGCCGCAGTCTACCCCACCCCTCTCCCCCCTCCCGTCGGGGGAGAGGGCCCCGGCTCATGTAATTCCTACCCAACGCAACGTCACGCCAAAGACACCGGCGCCGGCCCCTGCCCGCTAACTCCCCGTCACGTATGGCCGGAACCATGGCACCCCCGATGCACCAACTGCACACCGACGAGACGAGGGCGTCCACGGTCAAGATCGATGAGCCTCCTATCGAACGTCAGCACCACCTCCGGACGGATCCTCGTCGTCGACGACGACGCGGGTGCGCGCGACCTGATCGTGTCGAGCCTGCGCGCAGACGGCCACGACGTGGACGCGAGCGGCAGCGGCATCGAGGCGCTGCGCATGCTCGGCCGCGAGTGGTACGACCTGATCGTGTCCAACCTCCGCATGCCGGAGCTGGACGGCCCGAGCCTCTACTCCGCGGTGAGCCGGCGCTGGCCCGCCCAGCCGCCGCCCATGCTCTTCCTGGCCGGGCTCGGCGGCACCTCCGACTACGACGGCTTCATCAAGGTGATTCGCGCGCACGTGCTGCCGAAGCCCTTCACGATTCGGGCGCTGCGCCGGGCGATCAAGGAAATGCTCTAGGAGGGATGCGATGAGACGAGAACTCGGTCCGTCGAAGCGATGGCTGGTGGTCGTCGCGCTGGGCGCGGGCATCGCGGCCGGATGCGCGGCGCCGCTCTCCGGCAACATCCCCGCGTATCCCGCCGCGAGCCAGCTCGAGGTGGACACGCAGGCATGCGAGCAGGCCGCGACCGGCCGCGCCGAGTTCGAGCGGCGCGCGGACTATATGGCGTGCATGATCTCGCGCGGCTATCGCACCTACATCACGGTGGCCACCTACTGGACGCTGGCCGAGCTGAACGTGTCGGCCGCGGGCAAGGGCAAGCAGGCCCAGGCGCAGCAGGCGCAGAGCCAGGTGCTCTCCGATCTGCAGACCTGCGCCACCGACGCGGGCGCGGTCGCCGGGGCGCGGCCGCTCGAGCTGGCCGAAGCGGTGGACTGGGTGAACGTGAAGGTGCTGCGACGCGGCGAGCGGCTCCGCGACGGCGCGCTCGCGGGCCTCGTCTCCGAGTGCCTCGGCAAGCGCGGCTACTCCGCCCGCACCCCGAAGCGCGTGGCCTCCGACTAGCCGTCCCGGACCCGGTAACCCGCACCGGGCACTCTCTTCCCACCGCAGCCGGCGACGTCCCGGCCATCGCCGGCTGCGCGCTCCGAATCCCCGCATATCCACCACCGGCACACGCCTTGCTCCTATCACGCCTTGCTCCTACCGAGGAGCAAGGAGAACCACCGTATGAGCTGGAAAGCCTCCCTCACGATAGCGGTAACGACTCTGAGCCTCGCCGGCCTGAGCCTCGCCGGCCTGACCCTCGCCGGCCCCGCGCTGGCGCAGACGCCGGCGCCCGGCGCTCCGGCCCCCGGCGCGCCGACGCCGACCGTGCCGAGCCCCACCACGCCGACCATGCCGGGCGCGCCGACCCCGCGGATGCCCGGCACCACGACCCCGGGCGTGCCCGGCAGCGCCACCCCGGGAATGCCGGACCCGACCCCGGGCGTTCAGTGCCCGCCGGGCCAGGCGCGGCGGCCGGGCGCCTCGATGTGCATGCCGACGACGCCGGGCATGCCGGCCCCGGCGCCCACGAGGTAGCGCCTCTCGCGGGCAGAGCGGGCGTCGACGCGCAGCTAGCCGGCCAGGCGCCACTGCGCGATCGACGCCCGCGCGTCTCCGCGATTCTTGTCCGGCGTGATCGTGAGCTCGAGCACGGTCACGCCGGAGAGCTCGACCCGGTAGTCCTCCGCCTCGCGGATCGTGTCCGGCGGGCCGAAGTTCCACTGCTGGCGCACGATCTCGCGGAACGACCGGCCGCCGTCCGGCGACCACCGCAGCAGGAACTCCTGCGTCCGGATCGTGTCGGGCTCGATGAAGAGGAGCCAGATCCGGCCGACGCGCTGTGGCCGATCGAACACGAGCCGCACGGTCTGGTCCCCCGGCTGAGCGGCCCGCCATCCTCCCTCGTGGCCCGGGACCAGCGCCGACTCGATCGGATGGGCCGCGTCCTCGGAGGTGACCTCCACCTGGGCGAGCTCTTCCACGTCGAGCCACTCCGTCTCGACCGCGGTGTCATCGACCGCCGTCGGCTTGATCACACGCTTGCGCATCGCTCTCCTCCTTCTCTCGGTTCTCGTCAGACCGACCGCGGGATCACCACGTCCGGCCCGAGCGTCATCACCACTCCTTCGTTTCCGCGCAGGACGATCTCGCCCCGGCTCACGCTCCCATCGCGGTCCGCGCCGCTCGACACCACGATCTCCCCGCACAGGTGCCGGTCGGGGAAGGCCACCGGCAGCGTGCCGTCACCCAGGTTCAGCGCGACCAGCATGCGCTCGCCCGGGGCCTCGCGCACGAACAGGAGCAGGTCCCCGCTCGCCATGATCGGGCGGTAGGCGCCGACCCGCAGCGCCGGCGAGCGGCGGCGGGCCGCGATCAGACGGCGGTAGAGGGCGAGCATCGAACCCGGCTCGCGGCGCTCGCGCTCCACATTGTCGCGCGCGTAGCCGGCCGCCACCGGCAGCCACGGCTCCACGGCGGAGAAGCCGGCGTGCGGCGTCGCGTCCCACTGCATGGGCGTGCGGGCCCCGTCGCGGCCGCAGCCGATCCCCGGCACGTTGCGCTCGAACGGGTCGCGCACGCGATCGGGCGGGATCGGCACCTGCTCCATGCCGATCTCGTCGCCGTAGTAGATGGTGGGCGTGCCCCGCAGCGTGAGCAGCAGCATGGCCGCGATCCGGGCCTGCTCCGGGCCGACGCGCCCGACGATGCGGGGCCGGTCGTGGTTGCCCAGCACCCAGTTCGGCCAGCTCCCGGGCGGCAGCGCCGCCTCGTAGTCGTCGATGAGCCGGGCGATGTCGCGCGCCCGCCACCGCGCCTCGAGCAGCGCGAAGTTGAACGGGAGCTGGGCGCCGTCGAGATCGCGCCCGTAGTAGGTCACCAGCCGGTCGAACGGCAGGTAGATCTCGCCGATCAGGAGCCGGTCGGGAAACTCGTCGAGCACGCGCCGGAGCCCCGCGACGACCTCGTGCACCTCCGGCAGGTCGGTGGTGTGGATCGGCAGGACCGCGTGGGCCGGCGGCTGACCCGGTCCCCACGCCGGGTTCGGCGGGTTGTCGCGGAACCGGTCGTCCTTGAGCAGGTGCCAGATCACGTCGACCCGGAAGCCGTCGACCCCGCGGCGCAGCCAGAAGCGCATGACGTCGTGCATGGCCGCGCGCACCGCCGGATTGCGCCAGTTCAGGTCGGGCTGGGCGGCCAGGAACGCGTGGTAGTAGTACTGACCGGTGCGCGGGTCCAGCTCCCACGCGCTGCCCCCGAAGGCGGAGGGCCAGTTGTTGGGCGGCCCGCCGCCGGGCGCCGGGTCGCGCCAGAGGTACCAGTCGCGCCGCGCGCTCTGCCGGGAGGCGCGGCTCTCCTCGAACCACGGGTGGCGGTCGGAGGTGTGGTTGGGCACCAGGTCGAGCAGCACCTTGAGGCCGGCGGCATGGGCGTCGGCCAGCAGCGCGTCGAACTCGGTCAGCGTGCCGAAGAGCGGATCGATCCCGGTATAGTCGGAGATGTCGTAGCCGAAGTCGGCCATCGGCGACGGGAAGATCGGCGAGATCCAGATCGCGTCGACGCCCAGCTCGGAGAGGTAGGGCAGCCGCCGCCTCATGCCGGCCAGGTCGCCCACCCCGTCGCCGTCGGCGTCCTGGAACGAGCGCGGGTAGATCTGGTAGATCACCGCGGTCTGCCACCACGCCCACCGGTCCACGGCGGCGCGCTCACCCGCGCCGCGGCGTCTCGATGTCGCTGCGCTTGAGCAGGTAGTCGAGGCCTCCGACGCGGTACCAGCGGTAGCCGTAGCCCTCGAGCAGCAGCGTGTGCCTGCCGTCCTCCGCCGCCTGGCTGTGGTTCTCGCTGAGCAGGTTCACGAGCACGCGGCCCTCCTCCCCGGGCAGCCCGGTGGCGAACGCCACCTCGCGCGGGGTGTCCGAGAGGTTGTGGACGAACAGCACCGAGTTGTTCCGCCAGTCGTAGCGCATCACGAGGACCGCGGGGTCGCGCACCGGCAGCACCTCGAACTCGCCCCAGCCGACCTCGGGCACCTCCTTCCGCATGCGCACGATACGCTCGGTCCAGTTGAGCATCGAGTTCGGCTCGCGCCGCTGCCCCGCCGCGTTGACGTGCGGGTAGCCGTACGGGCCCTCGCTGATCACCGGCACCACCGGCTTGTCCGCCTTGGTGAAGCCCCCGTGCGGCTCGGTCGACCACTGCATCGGGGTGCGCGCGCAGTTGCGCTCCGGCAGCGCGAGGTCGTCGCCCATGCCGATCTCGTCGCCGTACCGCAGCACCGGCGTTCCCGGCAGCGTGAACATGAGGCTGTAGGCGAGCTCGAGGCGCCGGCGGTCGCCGCCCAGCATCGGGGCGAGCCGGCGGCGGATGCCGCGCTCGTAGAGCTGCATGCTCGGGTCCGGCCCGAAGCACGTGAACACCTCCTGCCGCTGCGCCGGGGTGAGCCGGCCCAGGTCGAGCTCGTCGTGGTTGCGCAGGAAGAGACCCCACTGCGCGGTCTCGGGCCGGTGGCGCGTCGCCCGGAGCGCCTGCGCGAGTGGGCGCGAGTCCGAGGCGGCCATCGCGTAGAAGAGATGCTGGTTGACCTGGAAGTTGAACATCATGTGCATCCGGTCACCGTCCTTGCCGAAGTACTCCATGTCGGTCTCGGGCAGGACGTTGGCCTCGGCCAGGATGATGGAGTCGCCCACCCGCCACTGCAGGAACGCGCGCAGCGAACGCAGCATCTCGTACTGCTCGACCGGCTTGCGCACGTGCGGGCCCTTGGTCCCGATCACGAACGGGACCGCGTCCATGCGGAAGCCGGACACCCCGAGCTGGATCCAGAAGCCCATGATCTTGAGGATCTCGGCCTGCACGTGCGGGTTCGAGGTGTCCAGATCGGGCTGGAAGTCGTAGAAGCGGTGGAAGTACCAGGCCCGTGCTTCCCGGTCGTAGGTCCAGGTCGACTTCTGCACGCCCGGGAAGACCATGCCCTGGTTCGCGTTGGGCGGCTTCTTCTCCGACCACACGTACCAGTCGCGGTAGCGCGACTGGGGATCGCGGCGCGCCTCCTGGAACCAGGGGTGCTGGTCCGAGGTGTGGTTGACGACCAGGTCGATGATCACCCGGATGCCGCGCTGCTTGGCTCCGTGGGTGAACTCGACGAAGTCGCCCAGGGTGCCGTGCGCCGGGTTGATGCCGTAGTAGTCGGAGACGTCGTAGCCGTCGTCGCGCCCGGGCGAGGTCTGGAACGGCATCAGCCAGATCGCGGTGATGCCGAGCCCGTGCAGGTAGTCCAGTCGGCGCATGAGCCCGCCGAAGTCGCCGATGCCGTCGCCGTTGGCGTCCATGAAGGTGCCGACCGAGAGGCAGTAGATGATCGCGTTCTTGTACCAGAGGTCGTTGATCGCCGGCGCCGAGCGACCCGGGGCGGCGCGCGCGGCTCCGGCGGCGCGGATGGCGACCCGGCGCTTCACTCGTTCCACATCGTGCTCCAGCCGCACTGCGGACACGGCGCGGGCGGCGTGTCCGCGCGCAGCGCCTCCTCGGGCGTCGGGGCGGTGGGCGCCGGGTCGGACGCCGATCCGGCCGGCGGCTTCGATCGCGGCAGCTCGGCCTTGCACCGCGGGCAGTGAGTGGCCTCGGAAGTGGGCTTGCGCGCGGGCTTGGGCTTACGCATGGAGATGGCCTCCCACTGCGATAGCGAAGCAAGCGAGGTGCCGGACGGGACGCGCGGATTCACGCGAGCTTGCGTCGCGGACCGGCGTGTCGGCCCTGTGGGCGGAAGGGATTACCCGGTCACGCCGCCTCGGCCCGCCGGTGGCCGCGAGAGGCGCGACAAGGGCGCCGTCGGTCACGGCGCTCGGCTTTCTCGGGACTTCCGCCTCGCCTCGCAAGAGCGCCACGCGGTGGCACGTCGGTTGCTCCCATCACCGGGAAGGATCGAAGGGGGAAGACCAATGACTGCGGTGTACACGCTCGAGCAGATCATGAACGCGCAGGCGAGGCTCTCCGTGGAGGGCCGCGCCTTCTGCGAAGCGCTCTTGACCTACGGTGAGGTGCTGGCCGTCCGCCTCCCCTACCTACCCGAGGGGCTTCTGTGGCTGGTCTCGTCGCCGATGCAATCGCGCCTCATGCACGCGCATCGGCCCGACACGTGGGTGCTGACCCTGGCCGAAGCGCGGGATCTGCTGACCACGCTGGGTGACCCGTGCCCCGGCAGCCTGATGGAGGTGGCCGCCCAGTTCGTCACGGCCGCGCCGGGCGCTCCGCAGTGGACGGGATCGCAGGAGTCGACGGACTCGCGGCAGGAGTGGGCGGAGGACGACGAGGATACCTTCGGCCCCGCGTGAGTCGCGCCGGAGTGAAGCGGCGGGGCCGCGGCGCTGCGCGCGCGGGCCGCTAGCGCTGCGGCGGCGGAGGCGGCGCCGGCGCGGCCGGCACCCAGACCCACTGCCACGGCTGGCGGACACCGTCGCCGTAGAGCACGTACCGCCCGTTGGGATAGACGACTTCCCTCTGGACCGCCGGTGGAGGGGGCGGCGAGTAGGCCGGCGCGGACTCGTAGACGACGGGCGGCGGAGCATAGTACGCCGGAGGTGGAGCGTAGGCGTAGTAGGGCGGAGCGGCCGCGGCGACGGCGGCGGCGCCGAGCACCAGCCCGCCGAAGATCGCGCCGGGCAGCCACCAGCCTCCCCAGCAGCAGTGACCACCATGACGACCCCACGCCTCGCTCGGGACGGCCGTCATCGAGAGCAGCATCACGACGACGAGAGCCGCAGCAGCCAGCTTCTTCATGGCGCCACCTCCGTGAGGCATCCTAGCCGCAACCGGGCCCCTCCGCTAGACGCACCGTGTCGCGCCGCCGGCGGCCCCACGAGGGCCCGGCGACTCGCCCTTTCTACGGGTCCTTGTAGAACCTACACGCCCTTCTTTCTGGCCCCTCCGCTCCCCCGCTCCGTATCCTCGCGTCGATTCGCGCTTCTCGACCCGGCACGGCCGATGCCTTCACTGTCTCCTGGAAGGCCCGAGAGGAGGGCAGGTCATGGCGATTGGCATTCTCGGATCGAATTCCCTCGAAGGACCCTGCCCCCGCTGCGGTCGCCAACTCCAGGCGATCCACACGGTGAGCCAGTACGGGAGACCGAGCGTCGCCCTGCTCGAGTGCCCGCGCTGTCGCTACGTCTGCCAGACCGTGGTCACCGGCCTCTGGCCCGAGGAGGCCTTCCCGCGCACGCCCCACGATCCCAGCCCAGCGAGGTGACGGCATGGTACAGCGCAAGCGGTTCCCCGCTCCGGCCGGCTACACGATCAGCGTGGCAACCGAGCGCATGAGGGACGGCAAGTGGTCGGCCGTCGCGACCATCCTGCAGCCCACTCCCGGCGGCGAGCGCGTCGTCGACCTGCCCGTCTCCGCCGACGCGCGCTTTCCGACCGAGCCGGAAGCCGAGACCCACGAGCTGAACCGCGCGCTCGAGTGGGTGCAGCAGAACGCGCCCTCCACGACCTGAGGCTTCTGAAAAGGGTCTGGGACCCGCCGAGAAGCACCCAGTAAGCGCATGAATCCGTTTGCCTGCTCCGGCAGGCCGACATACTGTCCTCCCGCGCGACGACTGTGCCGTTCACCCACGGCCCCCTTCACCGACCGCCCCTCACCGACGGGAGGACCGCGATGCCCATCAACGACAATGCGAGGAAGCTCGAGCAGGCCTTCGTGACCTGGCATGTGACGAAGGGCAGGAGCACGGACATCTGGCTCGACCTGATGGCCGAGGACGTACGCTTCCACTCCCTCGCGGGCGGCGCGCCCGGCGCGGAGTTCACGGTAGAGTGCCGCTCGCGCGCCGACTTCGTGCGCTACCTCGAGGGGCTCACGAAGGACTGGGAGATGATCCACTACCAAACGAGCATCTTCGCGGCCGACGGCGACCGCGTCGTCATGCTCGGCTCCACCGCGTGGCGCAATCGACGCACCCGGAAGGTCGTGGACACGCCCAAGGCGGACCTGGTCACCTTCCGCGACGGTCGCATCGTCGACTTCACGGAGTTCTACGACACCGCCAAGCTCTTCGCGGCCGCCGCCTGATCCTCGCGGCGACCGCTCGAGCCCGGGTCAGGGCGCAGGGCGCGGGAACGGGCTCCCGTCGGACACACGCGCGAGGGCGCGCAGCGCGCTGCCCAGCACGGGGTCGGCGGAGCCCGTGGTCACGCCCGGCCCGTAGGCGTAGTGGTGCGAGAAGCCGCCCTCGTCGAGCCGGGCCATCAGCTGCTCGCCACCCTCGCGAATCAGCAGCAGCCCGCGCCGGCCCGTGCAGGCCTGCGCCGCGCAGCCGGTGACGGTGATGTAGTCGGCGCCCCCGATGCGCACCATGCGCACGGGGCCCCCCAGCTCGAAGTACTGCGGCGCCGCCGCGCTCAGCTTGCCGACGGCGGGGACCACGCCCGGCGCGGGCGCATCCCAGTCGGCCCCGAAGAGCGCGCGCACCTTGTCACGGAGCTGGGGATTGTTCAGGATCTCGCCGGCGGTGCGGCCGTAGGCCAGCGCCCGGGCGTCGGCCTCGACCACCTGCGCCTCCGGCGGCGCGGACGAGCCCGGCTCCGGCGGCACCACGCACCCGGCGGCGACCGGCGCGACCAGCAGGCTCAGGAGCGCTCCCCTCAGCAGTGAATGGCGCATAGCCGCCCTCCATGACCGCGCGGGCCCAACTGCCGACGACCGACTCGCGAGCGGGCTTCCAGACTCTACCGGAATCCGAAGTAGCCCAGAACTGCCAGGACAACCACAACGACGCCAATAATGTAGAACACGTTGTTCATGGCTTCCTCCTTTTCCGCGCCAGAGCCTCGGCCCACGTTCTGTCTCGCGTGGCGCTACTGCCAGGAGGAGCATCTGCCATGCCAGACCGGCGTCGCCTGTATCTATTGAGGCTTGCCGCGAGCCAGCCGACCGGCCTCGATCGCCCGCGCCCCTTTCACGAAGCAATTACCGTGTCCTCGTGACCGCCCGTGCTCGACCCGGGGCTCTCGGTGGGCGCGCGACGGTCAGGGCAAAATGACCAGCTGGGTGGTCGGCCACTACTTCGAGCCGGCCACTGGGTGGTAGCGCAGGTTGCGGGGGCTAGCGGCTCTTCGCGGTCAGGGCCAGCATCACCCACGACCAGCCGATGAAGATCATGTCGATCCCGACGAGCGTCCCGATCACCCAGACGGCCGCGCCGGGCAGCTGGCGCCAGATGAAGACGCCGAGCAGCAGCGTGACGATGCCGCTCAGGAGCAGCCAGCCCCGGTGCGGCAGGTGCATCACGATGGGGGTGACGATCCGGAACAGGCCTCCGATCATGAAGAACATCGCCATGAGCAGGGTCAGAACGAGGGCGCCGGCCGCTGGATTCGACACGAGCAGGAAGCCGGCCACGACCGCGAGCACCCCGTTCACCACGTGCAGCAGGATCCCGCTCCACTTCGACTGATGGAACGCGTACACGCCTTCCATCGCCCCGGTGAACAGCAGGAGCCAGCCAAAGAGCAGGACCGTCGCGAGCGTGGCCACGACCGAGACGACCACCGAGAACGTCCCCACCACGATCAGGACAATGCCGAGCGCGAGCAGCCAGCCCCACTTCACGGGCACGTGGACCACTGCGTCGACTGAGGCTCGGTTGGCCATGGGTTCGTCTCCTGTCTCGAGTCAGGACAGTTGGGGATTCCGCGGCCCGGGTGAACCTTAGGCCTCGGGAGGCACCGTGTCAAACCCTTGTCTGGGCCTACGGTGGGCAGTACAATCCCGGCCACGTCGCCGGCGCCGCCGACATCTCGGCACACTCACGGAGGCTCGACATGACCCACGGTCGCTCTTGGCTGGCTCTCGCCCTGGCTCTCCTGACCGTCGCGCTGGCCCCCGCGGCGCCGGCCGCCGCCCAGACCCGCTTCGTGTTCGCGAACGAGAGCCCCTATGACACCCTGGACCCGCACGCCGCGTTCGACGTCGGGCGGGTGGCGGTGCGGCTCAACCTCTACGACGGGCTCTACCGCTGGCTCGACAACCCGCCGAAGCTCGAGCCGTGGCTGGCCGAGAGCCATACCGTCTCCGCGGACGGGCTCACCTACACCTTCAAGCTGCGCCACGGGGCCAAGTTCCACGACGGCACCGAGATCACCGCGGAGGACGTGCGCTACAGCGCCGAGCGCATCCTCGCGCTGAAGAAGGGCGCCGCCTCCCTCATCGCCACCATGATCGCCCCCGGCGCCACCAAGGCGGTCGATCGGTACACCGTCCAGTTCACGCTCGCCAAGCCCGCCGCGATCTTCCTGGCGGTGGTGCCCGAGATCCACGTGGTCAACGCGGCCCTCGTCAAGAAGAACGAGAAGGACGGGGACTGGGGCGCGGCGTGGCTCACCAACAACGAGGCCGGCTCCGGCTCCTACGTACTGAACCGCTACGACCCGGCGATCGGGTTCACCGCCAAGCGCTTCCCGGGACACTTCATGCCGTGGGGCCCGAAGCCCATCGACGAGATCGACTTCCGCTTCGTGAAGGAAGACAACACCCGCGTGCTGGGGATGATCAAGGGCGACTACCAGGGCACCGGCGGCTACCTGCCCAACGACCAGGTGAAGCGCCTGCGCGAGGCGCCGAACGTCAAGATCGTCGAGCAGGAGTCGATGCGGATCATGATGTTCCAGATCAACAACCAGCGGGCGCCGCTGACCGACGTGCACGTGCGCCGGGCCATCAGCTACGCCTTCGACTACGAGGGCTTCAACAAGGAGATCCTCGGCGGCACCGTGGAGCGCAACCCAGTGCCGATCCCGAACAACATGTGGGGCGTGCCGCGCGACGTGAAGGGCTACACCTACAGCCTGGACAAGGCGAAGCAGGAGCTCGGGCTCGCCCAGGCCAAGGTCGATCGGCCGCTCACGGTGGGCTACCTCCAGGGCTTCAGCCAGACCGAGCAGGCGGCCACCGTCATGGCCAACGGCCTGCGCAAGCTCGGGCTCGAGACCAAGCTCACGAGCGAGGTGTGGCCCGCGATGGTCGAGCGGATGAAGAAGCCGGAGACGTCGCCGGACCTCGTCGTCTACTGGATCAGCACCTACTACGCCGATCCGAACAACTGGATCGGCGAGATGTTCCACTCCGGGCAGTGGGGCACGTTCAAGGCCTCGAGCTTCTACAAGAACCCGAAGGTGGACGACCTGCTGGACAGCGCGCTCAAGACCACGGACCGAGCCGCGCGCGAGAAGGCCTACCAGGAGGCGGCCCGGATCGTGGTGAGCGACGCCGCGGGCGTCTGGATCTACAACACCAAGTACTTCGGCCCCTGGGCCAAGAACATCGAGGGCATCCGCTTCAGCCCCATCGGCAACGGGCAGGAGATCCGCTGGTTGCATTATTAGCCCGGAGGGGGGCTTCGCCCCCCTTCCGGCGGTCGTCGCGCGCCTACGGCGCGCTCCTCCCTGCCTCCCCCTTCGGATTGCGCCGGCGGACCCGGCGCTCGAACCCGCTTGACCGGGCTCGTCGATGAGGCTGCTGGCGCTCGCGCTGCATAGGCTGCTGTGGTTCGTGCCTACCTTGCTGGGGTTGCTGGTGGTCACGTTCGTGATCTCGCGGGTGGTGCCGTCGGATCCGGTGGCGCTGGTGGCGGGCGAGACGGCCACGCCCGCCCAGGTCGAGGCCCTGCGGCACCAGCTCGGCTACGACCGGCCGCTGCCGGTGCAGTTCGTCGACTACCTGGCGCGGCTCGCGCGCGGGGACATGGGCGTGAGCCTCTTCACCCGGCGCCCGATCCTCGACGACCTCGCCCACCGGCTGCCGGCCACCATCGAGCTGACCGTGGTGGCCATGCTCGTCTCCGTCCTCGCGGGCATCCCGCTCGGCGTGCTCTCCGCGCTCTGGCGCGACTCCCTGCTCGACCACGCCCTCCGCGTCCTCACCGTGTCCGGCCTGGCCATCGCGGGCTTCTGGCTCGGCATCATGCTCCAGCTCCTCTTCTCGATGCGTCTGGGCTGGACGCCGCTCAACGGCCGCCTGCCCGGCTTCCCCCCGAGCAACCTCACCGGCCTCTACCTGGTGGACGCCGCGCTCACGTGGGACTGGGCCACCTTCGGCGCCGCGCTCCGGCACCTGGCATTGCCCGCGGCGACGCTCGCGTTCCCGGCCCTGGCCACCCTCGTGCGCTTCACCCGCGCCGGCGTCCTCGACGTGATGCAGTCGAACTTCGTCCTCTACGAGCGCGCGATGGGCCTGCCGCGCCCGCTCATCGTGTGGAAGTACATCCTCCGCTCCGCGCTCACCTCGACCGTCACCCAGATCGGCCTGCTCTTCGGCATCCTGCTCGCGGGGGCGGTGGTGACCGAGGCGGTCTTCGACTGGCCGGGCATCGGCACCTACGCGGTCAGCTCCATCGTGCGCTCGGACTACAACGCGATCATGGGCTTCACGGTCTGGGCGGGCGCGATCTTCATCGTGGTGAACCTGCTCGTCGACCTGGCCCACACCCTCGTCGACCCGCGGGAGCGTGCGACGTGAGCCCCGCATGAGCTCCCCCACATGAGAACAGTCTGGTTCGTGGTGGCGCGCCTGGCCCGGGACCGATCGGCGCTGATCGGGCTCGTCCTCATCGCGCTGCTCGTGCTGGCCGCGCTGCTGGCTCCGCTCCTCGCGACGCACCCGGACGACGTCTTCGAGCTGCACCCGTCCGAGCGCCTCCGGGCGCCGAGCGCCGCGCACTGGCTCGGCACCGACCGGATGGGCGCCGACGTCTACAGCCGCCTCCTCTTTGGGGCGCGGATCACGATCCTCATCGGCCTCATCGCGGTCGGCGCCTCGCTGATCATCGGTGTCCCGATCGGCCTCGTGGCCGGCCACCACCACGGCTGGGCGAGCGATCTGCTCATGCGGGTCTCCGACATCTTCCTGGCGGTGCCGCAGGTGGTGCTCGCCATCGCCATCGCGCAGACCCTGGGCCCGTCGCTGCCCAACGTCATCCTCGCGCTCTCGGTCACCTACTGGCCCTGGTTCGCCCGCGTGGTCTACGCCGAGACGCGGGCGCTCCAGAAGGAGGTGTTCGTCGAGAGCACGACCGCCCTCGGGGCGTCGCCCTGGCGGCTCACCGTGCTGCACGTGCTGCCCAACATCGCCTCGCCGATCATCGTGCGGGCCTCCATCGGCATGGGCTTCACCATCCTGACCGCGGCCGCGCTCGGCTTCCTCGGGCTCGGCCCGCCGCCCCCCACCCCGGAGTGGGGCCGGACCATCGCGGAATCCCGCGAGTTCCTGCCGGATGCATGGTGGTACGCGGCGGCGCCGGGCCTGGCCATCTTCCTCACCGTGATGGGCTTCAACCTGCTCGGCGACGGCCTGCGCGACGTCCTCGATCCGCGGCTGCGCCGGCGCGCGGCGACCCGCGATGGCTGAGCTGCTCGCGGTCCGCGAGCTGCGCGTGGACTTCGCCACCGACCGGGGGCCGGCCCAGGTGCTCGACGGGATCAACCTCGACATCGCGGCCGGCGAGGTGGTGGGGCTCGTGGGCGAGAGCGGCTGCGGCAAGACCACGCTGGCCCGGGCGATCCTGGGCGTCCTGCCCGAAGGGGCCGCCCGGATCCGCGGCGGCGAGGTGCGCTTCCGGGGAACCGACCTCCTGAAGCAGGACCCCGCGGTGGTGAACGAGCGCGTGCGCGGCCAGGCGATCACCTTCATCCCCCAGGACCCGTTCACCTCGTTCAGCCCGCTGTTCCCGGTCGGCACCCAGATCATGGACCTGATGAAGTGGAAGTCCCCGCGCGCGCGCGACGCGGGCCGTCCGTCGTCCATCTTCGGGCGCTATCCGCGGGAGCGCCATAAGGTCGACCGCGAGGCGGTGCTCGAGGTCCTGCGCGCGGTGCAGATCCCCGAGCCGGCGCGCGCGCTGCGCCGGCTGCCGCACGAGTTCTCGGGCGGGCAGCGCCAGCGGCTGATGATCGCGATGGCGCTCCTGCCCCAGCCCGATCTGGTCATCGCGGACGAGCCGACCACCGCGCTCGACGTGACGATCCAGGCCCAGATCCTCCGGCTGCTCCGCGCGCTGGTGAAGGAGCGCGGGGTCTCGGTGCTGTTCACCACCCACGATCTCGGCACCGCCCACGAGCTCTGCGACCGCGTGGTGGTCATGTACGCCGGCCAGGAGATGGAGGCCGCGCCGACCGACGCCTTCTTCGGCCGCCCCGCACACCCCTACACGCGTCGCCTGCTGGCGAGCGTGCCGGGGCCCGACGGGGTGATCCGCGACATCCCGGGCGAGGTGCCGAGCCTGGTGACCCCGCCCGCGGGGTGTCGGTTCCACCCCCGCTGCGACCACGCGACCGCGGAGTGCGGCGTGGAGCGCCCGGCCCCGCGCATGCTCGCGGAGGGCCACGTCGTCCGCTGCCATCATCCGGTCGACGCCCCCGCCGGAGCCGGCGAGTGAGCGTGCCGGCGGCGCCGCTGCTGGAGCTGGTCGACCTCGCGCGCCACTTCCCGGTGCGCAGCGCATTCGGCCGCCGCGTCGGCTGGCTGCGGGCCGTCGACGGCGTCTCGCTCGCGGTGCGCTCCGGCGAGACCCTCGGCCTCGTCGGCGAGAGCGGCTGCGGCAAGTCGACGCTCGGCAAGACGGTGATGGGCATCTACACGCCGACCGCGGGCGAGATCCGCTTCGCCGGCCGCGAGATCGGGCGACTGCCCCGCCCCGCGCGGCGCGCGGTGGCCAAGGATCTCCAGTACGTCTACCAGGACCCGGGCGCCTCGCTCGACCCGCGCTGGAAGATCGGGCCCTCGCTACACGAGCCGCTCCGGATCCACACCGCGCTGACCCGCGCCGAGCGGGACCGCGAGGTGCGCGCGATCCTGGCCGCGGTCGGCCTCCCGGACGCGCATCTCGAGCTCTACCCGCACGAGCTCTCCGGCGGCCAGCAGCGTCGCGTGGGGCTCGCGCGCATCCTCACCCTGCGGCCGCGCCTGGTGATCCTGGACGAGCCCACCTCCGGGCTCGACGTCTCGGTCCAGGCGAGCGTGCTGAAGCTGTTCCGCAGCCTGCAGGAGACGTTCGCCCTCACCTACGTGTTCATCTCGCACGACCTCTCGGTGGTCCGCGCCATGTGCGCGTCCATCGCGGTGATGTACCTCGGCAAGATCGTTGAATGCGGCCCGACCGCGCGCGTGTTCGAGGCGCCGCGCCATCCCTACACCCAGTCGCTGCTGGCCGCGGTGCCGCGCATCGGCGGCCGCCGGCTCACCGGGGAGTTCGCGCTGGAGGGCGAGCCTCCGAACCCGCGCGACGTCCCGAGCGGATGCCGGTTCCGGACCCGCTGCCCCCTGGCCCAGGCCCGGTGCGCGGCGGAGGAGCCGCCGCTCCGCCCGCTCGACGGGCGCACCGTGGCGTGTCACTTCGCCTGACCGAAGGCCGCCCGGGGCGCGGGCGCCCGATATGGTAAGGTTGGCGCCCTCGGGAGGAACGCGCGTGCAGATCGGCGTGGACATCGGCGGCACCTTCACGGACATCGTGGCCCTCGACCGCGCCGGGCGCCTCTCGCTCACCAAGGTGCCGAGCACCCCCAAGGATCTGCTGGACGGCATCGCGGCCGCCACGACGAAGATCCTCGCGCTGGCCGGCGCGGCGCCGGGCGACGTCGAGCGGTTCATCCACGGCACCACGGTGGCCACCAACGCGATCCTGGAGCAGAAGGGCGCCACCACCGCCATCCTGACCACCGAGGGCTTCGAGGACGTGCTCGAGATGGGGCGCATGAAGCGCTCGCGCATGTACGATCTCGCCATGGACCCGGAGGTGCCGACCTTCCTCGCCCCGCGGCGGCGCCGCCTCGGCATCCGCGAGCGCCTCGACGCGAAGGGGCACGTGCTGGTCCATCTACACGAGGCCGACGTGCGGCAGGCGGTCGAGACCCTGCGCGCACAGGGGGT